>ERZ808278.1291-NODE-1291-length-11046-cov-3.002730_pt1 | contig 11046 bp, 6 predicted proteins | sample MGYA00521239_ERZ808278 | MGnify/ENA primary metagenome ERZ808278 (study PRJEB31516, sample SAMN03275600) | gut metagenome | biome: mammalia-associated habitat; material: feces | host: Papio cynocephalus | place: Kenya | collected 2012-07-17 ... | reverse complement strand
ATGTATTGCGGGGTATTGCGAACAAAAGGAGCATATCAAAAAAACCTGGGCCGAATTGAACGAAAAAGGTTATTCGTTCGCAAACACCGAATACAAACTTGATATTGTTCCCGATCCTGATGCAGTCATGGGAGTGCACTATTTGTTTGAGCAAATCGAACACTTGACTTATCCGGAAAGTTTTCGATACAAACTCTATAAGTTTTTTATTCAGTTCGACGATATGATTGATACTGTCTTTGATTATATGCAGCCTTTCGCCGTGCAGCTTGAGCACGAACTTGTCCGTTTGGACAATGTGCGCAATCGAACAGTGCAGCACTGGAGCAGCGCGCTGACAAACAGACGTGAATACGGGCTTATTCGCAACTGCCTTGCAGCATTTGAAATTGATGAAATTCTCACTCCGAACATCGATGTTAAATTCAATGTTTTTCTTTGTGAACCAAATATTTTGTCCGTTTCATGGGATGCATCTCCCGAAAGCGGCGGAAAAACTCTGATTTTGGGCTGCGGGTTTGATATTCGAAACAATCTGAAACTTGCGGATACTATGCCCGAATCCGGTTTTTGTTTCAGCGTTATGAAGGCTTTATCCGATTCAAGCAAACTTAAAATGCTGCGCGCAATGCGCAAAAAGTTTTTTACATGCTCCACTCTTGCCGCAGAACTGGATCTTGACGTCGGCAACACTTCAAGAAACCTGCGCACGCTCAATGAGCTTGGTTTTCTTATCTCTCAAAAATCCGGAGGACGCACAAGTTATCGCACCGATCCCGAAGCCGTAGAATACTTGCTGAAGTGTGTTCGCAATTTCATCTTGGAATGACTCAATGATTAGGTTAGATTAGATAATATATTATTAATTCTTTGTGTTGCGCTATTGCGCCGCTTTACCGCAAGGTGATATAATGTGTTCGTGAACATAGAAACAGGTTTGAATCTGTTTTTGTGAACAAATTATATTTGGAGGTCACTCATGAAAAGAACCTTGAAAGCGGTTGCTCTTTTGCTCACACTGGCAATGATTTTGCCGTGTCTTTCGGTTTTTGCCTCGGTTGAATTGCCGTTTGGCTCAACCGAAGCCAAAGCAAATGAATTTGCCTACAGCGCAGCCCTGCCCGACGGAAGCGTTATTGCTTCCGATACTGCTTTTGACTTCAGCGAGCTTAATGCAGATGAAGTTGCAAAGCTTGCGCAAAGCAGCGCAATAATCAAAAAAAGCAATTCCGGCACAGTAACAACAATTACCGACCCAAAGGTTATTGCTGAAATTCTCGGTGAAAACTACGACCCGGACGCAAAGCCGGAGTGGGTTACCCGCACAGAGGAATACGGCAGCGAAATCGTTGATGTTACCGTTGTTCTTGACGGCGGTGCATTAAGCGAGACAAAGGGTCTGCATGTCGGCGACAGTATCGATGCAAAAGCTTATAATGCCGCAAGGCGCAAACTTGTTGCCGAACACAAATCCGTTGCCGAAGAAATCAAGAGAACGATTGAATCCGATATTGATATAACAGCTGACTACTGCATTACAATCAACGGTTTTGCAGTTCGTACCGCACGCAAAAACATTTCCGATATCAGACGAGCAAACGGCGTCAAAACAGCTTTTGAAGCCCCCGTCTTTACCGTGGAACCCGATGAAATCTTCAACTCCGGTGCCGAGCAGCAGGGAACATACCTTGCATGGGACTGCGGTTATAAAGGTGAGGGAATGACCGTTGCCGTTATCGACACCGGTTGTTATCTCACACACGAAGCTTTCGCAACCATGCCCGACAATCCCAAATTCAGCCGCGACGATATTGAAAGCAAACTGAACAACTTTGATTTCGGTGCGGAGGAACGCATGAGCGGTTTCAGTGTATCCGATGCATATGTGAATGCAAAGTTCCCGTTCGTATTTGACTATTCCGAAAACGACGCCAATGTTTATCACACAAACCGTGTCTCCGCGCACGGCACACATGTTGCGGGTATAATCGGGGCCGATATGCATGAGCACACTCCCGAGCCCGGACTCGAAGGCGATTTTCCCGGAATGACCGGCATTGCTCCCGAATGCCAGCTTATCATCATGAAGGTTTTTTCCGGCGAGGGTGCAAGTTTCACCGATATAATCACCGCAATGGAAGATTCCATTCTTCTCGGTGTTGACGCTGTCAACCTCAGCCTCGGCGCTCCCGCAGGTTATGATTACATGGAAGGCATAACCGAGGTGTTTGACGCGGCAAATGCTGCCGGTATCAATGTTGTCGTTTCCGCCGGCAATGATTCCACCTCCGCCGTCGGCAACAAATGGGGATTTGATCTTCAGCTTGCTTCAAACCCCGACAACGGTATTGTCGGCTCACCCGCAGTCTTCGCAAGCAACCTTTCCGTTGCATCCGTAAACGCAAACAAGGTTTTCAATTGGGAAAGAAGCGAACAGCTTGTTTTCTACACCGATAATAACAACGAGGTTTACGGTGCATATTTCTATGATAAAGCACCGTATGAATACCGTCTTGACACAAGATACGGCGGTCAGACCTTTGATTTTGTTATCATGGACGGTTACGACTTCACACAATACGACACCGAAGGAAAAATCGTTTTCGTACGCGAAACCGATGAAATTCCGACTCAGGAACTTTACAATCAGGCGGTTGCGGCAAAGGCTGCGGTTCTTGTTGTTGAAGCCATGGAAGACGGTGAAGAATATGCCGTTGATATGGACATTGAAAACTACGAGGCAATGCCCTGCGTCAGCATAATCGGCGGCGACAGCCAGTGGATGCTCGACTGCATGGAGGAATTCAGCATTCCCGAATCCGACAGAAAACTTACCGTAAGTTATCGCTACGTCGATAACCCCGACGGCATCGGAATGAGTGATTTTTCAAGTTGGGGCCCTACGCTCGATCTGCGCATCAAGCCCGAAATCTCCGCTGTCGGAGGCAATGTGTGGTCAACTTGGAACAATAATTCTTATGCTGAAACCGGCGGAACAAGCATGGCAGCTCCGCAAATCGCAGGTGCAGCTGCAATAGTTAAACAGTATTTGAAAGCAAATTATCCCGAGCTTTCCGACACGCAGCTTCACGACACTGTAAACGCAATCCTCATGAGCACCGCTTCACAGGTCACGGGCAGGGGCGGTTATGACTGCTCTCCGCGTAATCAGGGTGCCGGCCTTCTTAACCTTTATAAGGCGGTGAATACCGAAGCTTATATCACCGTTGACGGCTGCGACAAGCCTAAGCTTGAACTCGGAGATGATCCCGACAAAACCGGCATTTATACATTGCGGTTCAATGTTGTGAACATGGGCAGCACCGAAAAGGTTTATGACATTGATATTACCGCACTTACCGAAATGGCTGTTGCCGGCGATATCAAAAACGGCGAGCCGCTCTATTTCATGTTCGGTGAACCTTACGCACTGTATCCCGAAATTTCCGGAGACAGCAGTATTACCGTTCCCGCACACGGAACAGCTTCAGCAGAAGTCACAGTTAAGCTTTCCGCAATTGACCTTGCCTATATCCGCGAACATTTTGAGAACGGCACCTATGTTGACGGATTTGTAAAGCTCATTGAGCGCAGCGAAACTCCCGTCAACCTTTCCGCTCCGTTCCTTGCGTTCTACGGTGATTGGACGGCGCTCTCCGTCTTGGACGAAACTTTCGCATACAACTGTCTTGAAAGTTTAAACATGAATCCGGATTTCCCCGAGGGAAGAAGTTCGTCGCCTTTCTACAATATAGATATGGACTATTCGTCAATCATGCCGCACATGGCATTGACAAGCGTCAACGGCAATCCGTTCCATCTCGGTGATAACTTCTACAGGCATCTTACCCAGCCAGATTGGGCTGACAATCCGATGCAAGTTCACGCATGGAGTGATTCACGCTGCTATATTTCGCCGAACGGTGACGGTATCTGCGACGGCATCGAAGCTGTGTACACAAGTGTTCTGAGGAATACAACCAACGTTACCTATCGCATCACGAATACTGCGACCGGTGATGTCTACTATGAAAAGAGCATCGATTATTGTTCAAAATACAATATGGACAATGACGGTAATCTGATTCCCTTCGGTATGGATGAAGAAACTGCTTTCGATCCGTGGTACGGCACCGATGCCGAAGGCAATCTGCTGCCCGACGGCACCGAAGTTTATGTTTCCATCGAATGCGAAACCATGTATCGCGGGGAAGTTGTTTCCGATAACTCTCTCAGCAGCTGGGGCTTCCGCTGCAAAATCGACACCGGCGCACCCGAAGGCAGCATTGAGTTTATCTCCCAATCAACTTCACGGCTGTATTATACGCAAAAATACCGCACGTACGATGACGGTATGGTTGCAAATACATACATCAACTGCGGTCTGTTTGGCGATGTCCTCGGCGGAGTTACATATATGGGTTACAATACGGAGGAACCCGAAGGAACAGAAGCAACGCCTACCTTCAAAAACATAACTACCCCGACTGCGATAGCTTCACTGATAGTCACCGATTACGCAGGCAACAGAACATTGGTCATATTCAATGCTATGACCGGCGATAACTGTGTTGAGCTCGACTGTCCGGATGTCATTAATATGCGTGTAGGCGATACGCTGGATGTTTCAAACATATACACATGGCCTGAGCATATCAACGGCGATGCCTGTTACACGGAGTATTCTTCATCCGATGCGTCCGTGGCAAGCGTTGTCGGCACTGACAGCAAGTCCGGTAAAATCACCGCAAATGCCGCCGGTTCAACTGTTATCCGTGCCGCTGTGCCGATGACGATCTGTTCAAAGGACGTTGTTGTGAATGTTTACGAAAGAACGTATTCAATCACATCTTCGGCAAATGCCGGCGGAACAATAACCGAAAGCCGCGAAATACCCTCGCTGGAATCCGCTGTTTTCACAATTACTCCCGATGAGCATTATCACATTGCGGACGTTCTTGTGGATGGGCAGAGCATCGGCATAACAACCGAATACACTTTTGAAAACATTACTTCCGACCACACGATTGAGGCCGTATTCGAAATCAATCCGGAAGATGTGTTCGCCGTATACTTCGTTGACTATGACGGAACCATGCTTTCAAGCCAGATGGTGGAACGCGGGCACGCTGCCGTTGCACCGACAGCGCCCACACGCGAACACTACCGTTTCGTCGGGTGGAGTTGTGAGTTCAGCAACATAACCGCCAACACGGTTGTTGTTGCTCAATATGAACTTGATATTACCCTCGGAGATGTCAATTTTGACGGAATTATCGATTGCGTTGATGCACTTTCGGCGCTCCGCATTGCAATGGGTATTGCCGACTCCACCGAGCTTGAACGCGCAGCCGCCGATGTCAACAGCGACTATAATGTCAACGTTGACGATGCACTCAGCATAATGAGGCACAGCCTCGGCATCTGCCTGCTTAACGACTGAATTCACTGAATTCCGCATTGACATGTGCCGTATTTTGTTTATACGGTTCGACTGAAATATTTGCACCTTTGCAGCAAATTACTGCGGAGGTGCATTTTCATATATCCGCTCCTCCCTCGGGAAAAGAACAGTTCTGTTTCGCCCGTGGACTTTGCGTCACTTTTCACTTGCCGAAAGCCGCGATTTGTGCTATATTATAGTGGGTTGATACGGCATTATGCGCCGGTTTGCGGCCGATGCGGTGACCCGGGAACGGAGTTTGGCAGCATGAACACGGAATTTTTCAATGCAGCAACACAAAAAGAGAACGGAACAAACGTGTGCGGGCGAATCATTCGCGCGGGCGGGCTTGTTGCGTTTCCGACCGAAACCGTATACGGACTCGGTGCAAACGGGCTTGACGGCTGTGCTGTGGAAAAAATTTTTGCTGCAAAGGGACGCCCCGGAGACAACCCGCTCATTCTTCACATTGCAAAAAAAAGCGACCTCAAACAGCTTTGGAAACATGTTCCGGACAAGGCGCGGCAGCTTGCGGATGCATTCTGGCCGGGTCCGCTCACCATGGTCTATCTCAAAAGCGACATTGTCCCTCCGCAGGTCACGGCGGGGCTCTCCACTGTTGCGGTGCGTATGCCGGAGCACAAAACCGCACTTGCGCTGATTCGTGCAGCCGGCGTTCCGATTGCGGCACCGAGCGCGAACCTTTCCGGAAAACCGAGCCCGACCTGTGCTCAGCATGTTCTGGATGACCTTGACGGGTGCATTGATGCAATTATTGACGGCGGGGATTGCAGAGTCGGCGTTGAATCCACGGTGATTTCCCTTGTCGGCACACCGACGGTGCTTCGCCCCGGCGGGGTCACAAGAGAGATGCTTGAAAGCGTCATCGGGCATGTTGATATTGCTCATGCGGTGCTCAACCCCTTAAAAAACGGAGAAACCGCTGCTTCACCCGGCATGAAATACAAGCACTATGCGCCCGAATGCGACGTTATCGTTGCCGACGGCGGCAGCGACTGCAAAAAAACCGCCTCCATAGCCTGCCGCGAATACACCCGCGCAGAGCTTTCGGGCAAAAAATGCATCATACTCGCAACGGAACAAACCAAATCCCGCTATTCGGGAAAGCGGCATGTCGTTATCGGCGACAGGACTCAGCCGCAGACGCTGTGTGCCGCACTTTTCCGTGAACTTCGAAACGAATCGCGCGGCATGGATTTGATAATTGCGGAAAGTGTCCCTGCCGAGGCTCAGGGGCTTGCATACATGAATCGGCTGCTTCGTGCCGCCGGGTTTACGGTTATTTCCGAATGACCGCTGCGATATGCTGTCGGCGTTTACGGAATTTATTCTTGCTCAATCACAAAAATTTTTAATATTTTTAAAGACTTTACGGAAAGGATTTCCCGCGCACCGCACGGGACAACAAAAAAATGAAAATTGCAATTGCATCCGACCACGGCGGATACGCACTCAAGAACGAACTTTTGCCCTATATTGCTGAACTCGGTCACGAATTCAGGGATTTCGGCTGCTATTCAACCGACAGTATGGATTATCCCGACATCGCATTTCCCGCCGCAGAAGCTGTTGCCTCCGGCGAGTTCGACCGCGGAATCCTCATCTGCGGCACCGGCATCGGCGTTTCTATCTGCGCAAACAAGGTTCGCGGCATTCGCTGCGCACTCTGCGGAGATGTTCTTTCCGCGGAACTGACCCGCCAGCATAATGATTCCAACATGCTTGCAATGGGCGGAAGGATCATCGGCATCGAAACCGCAAAGGCGATCGTCAAAACATGGCTCTGCACCGAATTTGCCGGCGGCAGACACGAACGCCGCATCGGCAAAATTTCCGATTACGAATGCAGATAAAAGCTTCTTGCTTGATTCCAACTTATTTAATAAATAATTTTACAAAGGGGTATTAACAATGAAAAACTACATGGAAAACGTTGTCGTTATCGACCATCCTCTCGTTCAGCACAAACTCACTCTCATGAGGGACAAAAACACCGGCACAAAGGATTTCCGTATGCTGCTCAACGAGCTGTCCACGCTCATGGCATATGAAGTCACCCGTGACCTTCCCATGGAGGAAGTCGACATTGAAACTCCCGTTGCATCAATGCGCGCAAGAGTGCTTGCAGGACGCAAACTCGGCATCGTTCCCATTCTCCGCGCCGGTCTCGGCATGGCAGAGGGCGTCATGGAGCTGATTCCCGCCGCAAAAGTCGGACATATCGGGCTTTATCGCGACCCCGAGACGCTTAAACCTGTCAGCTATTACTGCAAACTGCCCGGTGACACCTCCGAACGCGACATGATCGTTGTTGACCCCATGCTTGCAACCGGCGGCTCCGCGGCCGAGGGTATTCGCATCGTCAAGGAAGCAGGCTGCAAAACCGTCCGCCTGATGTGCCTTGTTGCCGCTCCCGAGGGCATTGAAATGCTGCATAAGCTGCACCCCGATGTTGTTATCTACACCGCCGCGGTTGACAGCCACCTCAATGACCACGGCTATATCGTTCCCGGTCTCGGCGATGCCGGCGACAGGATTTTCGGAACGAAATAAACTGCTTCAAGCGCATTAAAAACTCTGCATCACTTTAAACAAACCAAACGGGACTGCTGCATTCACCGCAGCGGCCCCGTTTTTTTATCAAAACAGCTTAATCCGTTCTGTTTAATTATCGGTTGAATTATCGATTGATTCCGACCGATATGCGGACAGTGTTCACTCTTCGTCAGGCTCTTCGATGCGCTTAATATCGGCACCGAGGGCGCGGAGCTTATGTTCGAGTTTTTCGTATCCCCTGTCGATATAATAGATGTTTCGCACACGGGCAGTTCCTTCCGCCATCAGAGCCGCAACTATCATTGCCGCGCCCGCACGCAGGTCGGAAGCATAGATATCGGTGCCGTAGAGCTTATCAACGCCGATCACGGTTGCGGTTCTGCCGTTCACTATTATGTTCGCACCCATGCGGTTGAGCTCACGAACATGGTTAAACCTATCCTCAAACAGATTCTCCGTGATGAAGCTGTTGCCCTGTGCAACCGCCAGCAATGCGGTCATCGGCTGCTGCAAATCCGTCGGAAAACCGGGATACGGCAGAGTTTTGATATTCACCGCACGCGGGCGGGAGTTTGCAATAATCTGCATGTAAAAATCATTGCCGTTATCCCCTTCGATGACCTCCACTCCGCATTCCATAAGCTTTGCGGAAATTGCCTCAAGGTGCGCAGGTATGACGTTGTTAATCACAACATTTCCCTGTGTTGCGGCAGCGGCAATCATGAAAGTGCCGGCTTCGATTTGGTCGGGTATTATCGCATAGGTGCAGCCGTGCAGCGCATCGCAGCCCGTTATGCGGATGACATTCGTTCCCGCACCGCGAATGTTTGCTCCCATGGTATTGAGAAAATTTGCCACGTCAACAACATGGGGTTCGCGTGCAGCGTTGTTTATCACGGTTTTGCCCTCTGCACGACATGCGGCAAGCATAATGTTTATCGTTGCACCGACGCTTGCCATATCAAGATAAATCTCCGCACCGCGAAGCTTGTCGGCCGAGGCGGTAACTATGCCGAAGCGATCCTGCACATTTGCTCCGAGAGCGCGCATTCCGTTGATATGATAATCCATGGGACGCTGTCCGATCGCGCACCCGCCCGGTTGGGCAATTTCGGCACGGCGGAACTTTCCGAGCAGCGCACCGAGCATGTAATACGACGCACGCAGCTTGGCCGCCATTTCGTTTGTTACACTGTGGGACTTTATTGTTCGCGGATCGATAACAACAACGCCCGGAGCGGGGCGCGTAATCGCTGCACCCATTGAACTCAAAATCTCTGTGATTCGATGAACATCCTCTATATCGGGCAGGTTTTCGATTCTGCAAGGTTCATCTGCCATTATCGATGCACATATTATCGGCAGTGCAGCATTCTTTGCGCCGCTCACGGTCACGCTGCCGCGAAGCGGAATCCCGCCGCGAATTTCAAAAAAAGCCATATAAACTCCGTATTATATAAATTTAATAATTTAAACAGTAATTCTATTTTGCAACCCGCAAAATAACGCTCCCTTTTCGAATTCGGAAAAAGGAACAAACGCACAGCTGCATCGGGAACGCAAACCGAGTTTGTTTTTGCATATCCACGGAGGCAGTTTATTCTTCAATGCGGAATTGCAGTCACATTTTGATTTTAACACAGGCGGCAGAGTTTGGCAACCCGCATAAAAGCAAAATTTGTTCTGTCAACGGTTCAAAACACTGTTTCCGCATTGAAAAAGCATGGTCACATGCTGTTCATTCACTGCACAAGCCCGCTTATATAGGCTTTCGGGTCACACGGAACCCCGTTTGCATAAATGCCGAAATGTATTCCGTCCGCACCCGCCGTGCCGATTGTGTCACCCGCTGCAACGGTTGTTCCGACGGAAACACATGCCTTTTCAAGCCCGGCATAAACGGTTGCAAAACCGTTTTCGTGACGAACATACACGGTCAAGCCCATGCTGCCGCGCTCAAGCACCGCAATAACGGTTCCTGCTGCCGCGGCCTTGCAGTTCTCGCCTCTGTTCGCCGCAAAATCCACACCCTCATGCATGCTGCCGTTAAGCAGTCCGAAAAAGCGCACAACAGCAGCATCAACGGGCCTTGCAAATGCAATGCCCGAAGCAGGGTATTCACCCGTTGTGATTCCGTTTGCTGCCGGGCGCGGTCTTGTTCCGATGATAACGGTTTCTTTCAGCGGCAGGTCAAGATACTCATTCTCAAGCATTCGGCTGCTTTGAAGCGTTCCGTTAATATAAATGTATTCATAAGCACTCATTTTTTTGCCGTTCCGCCCGAATTCGGCAACAAAGCGGGTTCCGCAGTAAAAATCGCTGCTGTTAACCGTTGATACTTCATACGGAATCGTTACAAATTCGTGCTCAATAAGCCTGCTTTGAACCCTGAGCGGCGTGCTGCTGCCTGTCAGAAACGCAAATGCTTCATCATAGGGCATGACCGCCGCATTTTTGTCCGCCTCAGCAAAACTGATTTCATTCAAAAACGATGTGACCGCTCCGCTTTTGTTCACAAAACCGTCGAAATATGCAAGCACGGCTTCAATCAGCTCCTCCGCTGCGCTGCCGCTTGCAAGCGTTGCAATCGGGCTGTCGTCCGCAATGACAGTCGTTTTAACGTGCGTCAAAGCTTCACCCTGCGGGAACGGCGTATCCGAAACCGCTTCTGTCGGCTCGACGGTAAAGCTGTGATTTTCTCCGTCTTTGTTCTCATCCCCCGGCACGGCGCTTTCCTTCCCTGCGTTCGTAATATCATCCGTCGCAGGCACGTGAGCACTGCCGTACCGATCCGCCCCCGTCCTGCCGAGCAATATCAAAACAGCAGCGGCGGCAGCAGCAAACACCGCACATATTATGAATGAAATAACGCTGTGTTTCCTGTATGCTTCGTTGTTTTTTTCTTTACTGTGCATGTCCGAAGCATCCGATGCATTGAAGTTTATTTTCCCCAAATTGACATCCGCACCGGACTCTTCATTGCCGTCCGCATCGGACAAGCGGAACTTTTCGAGAGCATCTTTTTA
>ERZ808278.1288-NODE-1288-length-11068-cov-3.404522_pt1 | contig 11068 bp, 15 predicted proteins | sample MGYA00521239_ERZ808278 | MGnify/ENA primary metagenome ERZ808278 (study PRJEB31516, sample SAMN03275600) | gut metagenome | biome: mammalia-associated habitat; material: feces | host: Papio cynocephalus | place: Kenya | collected 2012-07-17 ... | reverse complement strand
CAGTAGAATCTGTTAAAACCTGGGTAAGTGACAAGTGGAATGAAATGAAGAATAATATTTCTGAAATATGGAATAACATCAAAACTGGTACTGCAGAAGCCTGGAGTAATGTAAAAAATAAAATAAGTGAAACAGCAACAAATATAGGAAATACTGTTTCAACAAAATGGAATGAACTTAAAGAAGGCACAGCAAACAAATTTAATGAAATAAAAAATACAGCATCTGAAAAATGGCGGCCAAATAAAAAGTAATATTTCAGCAAAAGTTACTCCAATAGTACAAGATGTCCAAGGAAAATGGAATACTATAAAAAATAATGCAGTAAATACATGGGGCGATATAAAATCAGCCATAGGCAATAAAGTAAATGAAATAAAGAATGCAGTTTCAGAGAAATTTACTGAAATGATAAATAGTGCAAAAAACTGGGGAAAAAATATGATTCAAGGATTTATTGATGGAATGAAATCAATGACATCAAATGCAAAACAAACAGCATCTGGAATTGTTAAATCAATAGCATCATTTTTAGGTTTCCATTCTCCAGCAAAAGAAGGGGAAGGTAGACACATTATTGAATGGGGAGAAAATATGATCCTTGGATTTATGGATGGAATTGACAACGAAACTGGCAACTTAAGGGCAAAAATGAATTCAGTGTTAAAAGCACCAAACTTAACTGCCAATTTAGATGTAGGATTGAATTCTTTGAAAAGACAGGCTAATGTAGGTTATGGAAATACAACAAATAATAATACAACAAACAATAACTCAAACTTCACACTAAAAATAGATAAATTTATAAATGAAAGAGAGCAAGACATTGAAAGTCTTGTAGAAGAAATTGAATTTTACAGAAATAGAAAATTAGCAGCAAAAGGAGGATAATGAATGGGTGCATATTTTATATACAATGGAATAAGTTCAAGAGATATGGGGGTAATTTTAAAGAAACTGCCCCCTATAACTAAACCTAAAAAAAGGATAGAAATAGTTCAAGTGCCAGGAAGAAATGGAACTTTGCACATAGATGAAAATTGCTATGAACCAATAAGCATATCACTAGAATGTACTTTAAAGAAAAATATTAATGTAAGAGATATAACCAAATGGTTAATAGAATTTGGAACAATAACATTTTCAGATGAGTTAGACAAATACTATAATGCGACAATAACTAATAGCATACCCCTTGAAAGAGTATTTAGACTATACAGAGAATTCATTATTCAATTAGAGTTACAACCAATAGCACAGAGCACTCAAGAATATATATATAATTGCAATAACACAAATGAAAATACTTTAAAAATAGATAGTTCTGCAGAAATGTATCCGTACATAAAACTAACAGGGACAGGCGAGGTAAAACTTACAATTAACAATAAAATATGTACAGTAACAATAGATGATGAATATATAGAATTAGATAGTGAACTACAAAATGCTTATAAAGGTGTGAAAAATAAAAATGATAAAATGAACGGAGAATTTCCGATATTAATACCAGGAAATAATAAAATTCAAATAACAGGAAATGCAACAATGCAAATAAAATATAGAAAAGCCTATATTTAAGGAGGCTATAAATGTTAACAATTTATAATGAATTTACAACAAATTTTAATAATAATGGAATAGGAATCTTAAGAGATGTAATATCTGCAAGTATAATAGAAGAATTAAATGGTTGTTATGAGTTAGAGATGGAATATCCAATAAAAGGATATTTATCAGAAGAAATAAAGGAAGGAAATGTAATAAAAGCAAGAAGTGTCGAATCATATCAATTATTTAGAATAAAACATGTAAAAAAGAACCTTAATAGGAAAACAGTAGTTGCAACACATATTTTCTATGACTGGAATGATGATTTCATAGAAGATACATATCCACAAAAATTAGCAGGACAAGCAGCACTAACATGGTTGTTGGATCATACTGTAAATAGCAACAAAAAGTTTACTGCTTATTCAGATATAACAAAAATTGCAACAGCAAGATATGTAAGAAGAAATCCAGTAGAATGCCTAATAGGAAACATAGATAATTCTTTTGTAAATGTATGGGGTGGCGAACTAGAAAGAGATAACTTTATAATAAAAATGCTGGAAAACAGAGGAAAAGATACAGGGTATAAAATAATTTTTAGTAAAAACTTAACAGGAATAGAAGTAGATATAGATTACAGTAATGTAATTACAAAGATAATGCCACAGGGATTTGATGGGTTATTATTACCAGAAAAATATGTAGAGAGTTCTCATATAAATGAATATCCTAATGAAAAAATAAAAAAAGTCGAATTTTCAGAAGTTCAAATTGTAGATGATGATGAACACCCAGAAAACAATGTAAATGAAGAAACAGCCTATGAGTTATTAAGAACAAAAGCAAAAGAATTGTTTGACAAGGATAAGATAGATGTTCCAGTTGTAGATATTAAGGTAGAACTAATAGAATTATCAAAGACCAGAGAATATAAAGGCAAATATGACTTTTTGGAAACACTTAAATTAGGCGACACATTATATACAAAAGTAGAGGCATTGGACATAGACATATCAATAAAAATAGTCAAATACCAATGGGATGTTTTGAAAGAAAGATATATATCGCTAGAATTGGGAAATATAAAATCGAATTATGTAACAACTCAAATAAACCAGCAAAAACAGAATCAAGAAGAATTTGAAAGAATACCAGATAGACTACAGCAAATAAAAGATTTTGCAACATCATCAATAGCAAATGCAATGGGTGGATATATATATAAGACACAAAGTGAATTATTCATAATGGATACTAATAATCCAATAACAGCTAAAAAAGTGTGGAGATGGAATATCGAAGGGCTTGGATATTCAAAAAATGGAATAAATGGACCTTTTGAAATTGCAATGACTTCTGATGGGCAAATAGTTGCAGATTTTATAACAACAGGAGTAATGGATGCAAATTTGATTACAACTGGAATATTAAAATCACAAGATGGAAATTTTTATATAAACCTAAATACTGGAGAATTTTATTCTTCAGATGTAGAAGGCTTAAAATTAACAGTATCACAAAATAGTGAAGATATAGAAGATAACCAAAAAAAGATAGCAGATGTATCAGCAACAGTTGATAAAATTGCACAATCTATCCAAATATCAGGAGGAAGAAATAAAGTTATAAATTCTGTTGGCTTGTATGGTACAGACCAATATGAAATAACAGGAAACGGAAATACTATGTTTGGAGAAATTGCCGATTTGAAAGCACTTACAAACTCTGGAGCAATGATATATGCAACTAATAAAGTAATAAAACATAAAGAAATAACACTTATAGAAGGGCAACAATATACTATTACTTTTAAATATAGCAACACAGAAGGAAATAATCTAATATTCAAAATAACAAATACAGATACAATTGAGTTGGTAAATACATCGAAAAGTGAAAGCTTAGAAGAAATTACTTATACTTTTACCTCAAATGGAAAAATCACTTATCAATTAGAATGTTCGTATGTTGATAATACCAAAGGTGGATTCATAACAGATTTAATAATTAAAGAAGGAAATTTGAGAAGCAATTGGGAACCAGCAATAGGAGAAATAATGGGAACAGCATTAAGCCTGTACTATAATGGAGTGGAAATAACATCTGCAGGTTCTGACATAAAGACTGTGATAAATAACTTGGGATTTAGTGTGTATGACACAACGAATATGAGTAATATTATTTTAACGTTAAATAATTTAAGAGTATTACTAACTAATACAGAAATAAAAGGAACATTAAAGATAGAAACATTTTTATTTCAAAAGATAACAATAGACAGCGATGACTGTCTTTTTATTTTATAAAAAAGGAGAAATAATATGGCTACAATATATGGGGGTTGGTCAAAAAACTGTAGATTAATAATAGAATATAGTTATAGCCAGGATCGAGGTAATTGTTGCACTAATGTAAATATGACACTATATGCAGAAAAAAGAAATTATACTGGTAGAAATTATAATAATAATACAAACGATGCATATTACAACATGAATGGAAAAGGAAATACTTATGCAAAATTCGACTGGTCTGGAAGCGGATGGTGGACACTCGGATCAAGTTCATTTACAGTATGGCACGATGGTAGTAGTGGAGCAGGAGGAACAACACTGTATGGAAACTGGCATTCTGGACTATCATCTTCATCAATAATTCCAACAGATATTTCAGTATCTGAGTATGTTAGTTTTCCGACAATACCAAGATATGCAAATGTAAGTTGTAGCCTTAATAGTAAAACTGTAAATAGTGTTAAATTGAATTACTCTGTAGATGCAACAATAGATGCAATTCAAGGTAGAGTAAATGGCGGTAGCTGGACAAACCTATCAGGAAATCCAGTTACTTTTTCTAGTTTATCTCCAAATACAAATTACAACTTACAATTACAAGTTAGGAGAAAAGATAGCCAATTATGGTCAAGTTCAAATGTGATAAATGTAACGACACATGATATTGCTAAAATAACATCGGCATCTAATTATGATATAGGAACTAATACTAGTATTAGTTTCACAAATCCAAGTGGTTCAACAGTTAATGCTTGGATAGAAAAAGGAAGTAATACTGATTTATTAAGCAGTAAAAGAACAGGAATAACGACTCCGTATACATTTGCTTGGTCTGCATCTGATAATAATTTGCATTATGCAGCAACACCAAATTCAAATACATTGTCAGTAAAATTTGTACTTAATACTGTATGCAATGGAACGAATTATTATCATACGGTAACTAAAACTGCAACAGTAAAAAATGCGAATCCAACTTTTTCAAACTTTACATTTGCAGATGTTAATACAGTTACAACTGCATTGACAGGGAATAATCAAAAGATAATAAAGGGATATTCTAATGTGACTACTACAATAACGACTACAAATAAAGCAACCGCACAAAAAAGTGCTACGATGGTTAAATATAGAACGGAAATAGGAGCATTAACAAAAGAAGTTAATTATAGTAGTTCGGCAACAGTAACAATGCAAGTGGATAAAGTAATAGCTGGAAATATAGTAGTAAAGGCAATTGATAGTAGAAGCAATGTTACCAGTATTACAAAAACTGCGACAGTAATTGATTATGCAAATGTTGTAATAAAAAATATGTCCATTGTTAGACAGAACGGAATTGGAACAACTGCGAATATTATAGGAAATGGTACATATACCAGTGTCAACTTTGGAGCATCTAATAATGCAATTACTAAAATTGAATTCAGACAGAAAACCAAAAACGGTTCATTTGGAGCTTGGACTGATATTACAAACAAATTTACAATGAGCAATGGAACTTTTAATAACAATACTACAAGCAATACTTTAACTGGATATACAGTAGGAACAGAATATGTAGTAGAAGTAAGAGTTACAGATAAATTAAGTACAGCAACTAGAACAGTAGAAGTAACAAGTGGAGATAGTACACTAGTTCTAAATAGAACAAAAAAGATGATAGGTATTGGTAAAATTCCAGATAGAACTCTCCCAGAAGGAAGCGGAGATTTTAAAGGAACAGTAAAGGCAACAGAAATAAGATTACAAAAAATGAGATTTAAAGGAATTTCATACATAGTAACTACAAGTGCAAAAATATCAGCAAATACCAATTATACAGTACCTTTTACATATGTTGTAGGAACAAATGGTTTTACAATATATTATGAAGGAGTAAGACTTGTAAGAGGAACACATTTTAAGGAAATAGGAAATAGTGGTGCAAATAGTACCACTATTCAATTTTTGTGGGATGTACCAACGAGTAGTCTTTTTGAATTTATTACATAGAAGGGGAAAAAATGGCTAAACCTTTAATAGAAAATATAAAAGAAATGTTTAATTTAATATATCCAGTTGGCAGTATTTATTTATCAGTGAAAAATACTAATCCAGGAACATTGTTTGGAGGAACTTGGAATTCATGGGGTGCAGGTAGAGTTCCTGTTGGAGTCAATGCCTCGGATTCTTCATTTAATACAGTAGAAAAAACAGGAGGAGAAAAGACACATACATTAACAGAAAGCGAAATGCCTGCACATAGACATAGAACAGCAATAGACTTTGGTGGAAGCGAAACTTTGGACAACTATGGTGCATATGGCTATAATTCTTCATCAAGATATTATAACTTGACAAGTGTAGCAGGAGGTGGTCAGGCACATAATAATTTACAACCATATATAACTTGCTATATGTGGAAAAGAATTGCTTAAAGGAGAAATGATATGGCTAAACCTTTAATAAATAATTTAAAAGAATTGATAAATATTATATATCCAGTTGGAAGCATCTATATGAGTGTAAACAGTATAAGTCCAGGAACATTATTTGGTGGAATTTGGGAACAAATTAAGGATAGATTTTTACTAGCTAGTGGAACTACATATGCAAATGCAACAACAGGAGGAGAGGCTACACATAAATTAACAATTAACGAAATGCCAAATCATAATCATGCCTTAAATAATTACAATGGTGCAGGAAATGCTCTAAAAAGGGGTGTTATGTATGGATGGGATTTAAAACATGGAGATTTAAATTATCAAAACTTTAATAATCCTAACATATGGAGTTCAGATGTTGGCGGAAATCAAGCACATAATAATATGCCACCTTATTTAGTAGTAAATGTTTGGAAACGAACAGCATAGGAGGAAAAAATGAGCGATCCAATTTTGAAAAGGATGTTTAATTTAATGTATCCGATAGGAAGTGTATATATAAGTGTAAATAACACAAATCCAGCAGTTTTATTTGGAGGAACTTGGACTCAAATAAAAGATAGGTTCTTATTGTCTGCAGGAGATACATATAAAAATGGTGCAACTGGTGGAAATGCAACTCATAAACATTCAACTGGAGGTCATACATTAACGACATCTGAAATTCCATCTCATAATCACGAATATGCAGATAGAATGATAATATGGGATGCTTCTGGAAACAATTCAGACATTGTACAAAACGGCTCTTACAACAATTCTTGTGTAAGATTTAAAAGTTGGGGTACAAGAACTAATTCGACTGGTGGAGGTGGTTCACATAGTCATGGAGATACAGGAACAACAAATAATATGCCACCATATCTAGTTGTTTATGTTTGGAAACGAACAGCATAGGAGGAAAAAATGAGTGATCCAATTTTGAAAAGAGTATTTAATTTAGTGTATCCAGTAGGTAGTATTTATTTAAGTGTAAATAGTACAAATCCGCAAATTTTATTTGGAGGAACTTGGGTACAACTTAAAGATAGATTTTTGTTAGGTACAGGAGATACTTATAAAAATGGAGCGACTGGTGGAAGCGCAACTCATAAACTAACAGTTTCTGAAATGCCATCTCACAGTCATAGTACAAATGAAACAGGAAATCATTCACATCCAATAGGAGCGTACTCGTCTGGTTCAGAAGCAAGTGGATATGGAGTTGGAATAGCAGGTGGTTTTCAAAACAGAATAATGGTAAGCACTGAAACAGGACAAAGTACACATGGTAGAGGAAACCATACTCATACAATAACAAATACAGGTGGAAATGGAGCACATAATAATATGCCACCATATTTAGCTGTATACATGTGGAAAAGGACTGCATAAAACAAGAAAAAAGAGGTGGAAATATGGAAGAAATTTTAGGTTTAATAGCACAATATGGTGGACTTGTTGTTCTAGCAGGTCTTTTTATATGGCAATGGACTGAAGATAGGAAAAATTATAAGGAAGAAAAAAATAATAATTCACAAATACTAAAAGAATTATCATCTTCAAATAAAAATATTGCAGAAAGTTTGAATTTGTTAAAGATATCAATAGATACACAAGCAAATGAATTTAGGCAACACGATGAGAGAGCCATTAAAGAATTTTCAGATATAAAACAAGAAATCATAAAAAATGGAAGGAGGGAAAAATAATGGAAGAACTTAAAAAGCTAATTGATTTAAAATCAATAATTACAATTATTTTAGTTTTAGTATTCTCATTCTTAACTATTGTTGGAAAAATAACACCAGACCAATTTTTACCAATACTAACTATGATAATTACTTTTTATTTTGCGAAGAAAGACAACACTGCAGAGAATAATGCAGAAAAACTAAATTCTGCAGAACAAACTGCAGAAGAAAATAAAAATGATATGGAGGTTTAAAACGATGAATAATAATGAATTTATAGTAAAATTAAAGGAAATCGCAAATATGAATACAGTATATATGTGGGGGTGCTTCGGACAAAAAGTTACAGAAAGTATCATTTCTGCAAAAGCAAAACAGTATCCATCTTGGTATACATCGTCAAGATTAGCAAAATTCAGAAATTTAATAGGAAAGAATTATTATGGCTTTGACTGTGTATGTCTAATAAAAAGTATCTTATGGGGATTTCCTAATACTAAATATGCAAGTAATGGTGTACCAGATATTGGAGCAGACACAATGATAAATAAATGTAATAATTTATCAACAGATTTTGGAAATATAGTTCCAGGAGAAGCGGTATGGCTAAGTGGACATATAGGAATATATATAGGAAATGGACAAGTTATCGAATGTACACCAATATGGAAAGATGGAGTACAAATAACACAATTAAATCAAAGAAAGTGGATAAAGCATGGAAAATTACCATATATAGAGTATATAACAGAAAACACTATAAATAATCCAGTAACATCTGGAAATATATATATTGTAGTTAAAGGAGATACACTAACAAAAATAGCAAATCAATTTGGAACGACAGTCCAAGCAATAGCAAATGCAAATGGTATAGCAAATGTGAACCTAATAAACATTGGACAAAGATTAACAATTCCAAGTGTAACGAACCAAGTTCAAACAAAACAAAAAACAATAACTGCAAATAGTGGTTTGATTTTAAGAAGTGAACCAAGAAAAAATTCAACATACATAAAAGCATATCCAAAAGGAACAAAAGTAACTGTAACAAGGGAAAATGTTGCTAATTCAGATGGATTTAATTGGGATGCAGTAACAATTGAAAGTAAGTCAGGATATATGGCAAATTCGTATTTGAGATAATAAGAAAATAGGGTAGTACCAAGATAGGTATTGCCCTATTTTTTGTGCTTAAAAATAAAAAAAATACAATATGGAACGATAAAAGTTCTTATTGTATTTTAATCATTAGGTCTATCGAATTCAACATCCTTGAAAATTGGATCATCGAAGAAGTCTTTTAATTCCATATCTAAACCCTCACAAATATGGAGAATATTGTCTATTCTAGGCAATTCAACTTTTCCACGAAAGAAATCATTAAGAGTAGATGTTGGAATTCCAGAATTTACAGCTAATGAATAAAGTGTTAAATTGTTAGTATCTGCTAATTGTTTGATTCTTATTTTAATTGCTTCCGAAAGCTGCATAACCCAAATTCTCCTTTCACTTAATTATTACTAATAACTAAAGAAAGTATAGCAAAATCCGACATTTCGTGATACGGAAAACTCGGATACATAAAAGAAAAAATATATGTATAATTATTATTTAGAAAAAATTAATCATATACAAAATAAACAGAAATTATTTTTTGTATATGATTTAGGCGTTTTTATAAAAAATAAATCAAAGATATGAAAAAATATGATATGATACAATTTGGGAGAAATATAATGAACAATAAAATAAAAATATGTATAGCAGATGATAATAAAGAATTAACAAAATGTATGGCTGAATATTTAAATAGTAATGAGAGAATAGAAGTAGTAAAGATTTGTGATAATGGAAGGGATGTTTTAAAAACAATAGATGAAAATGAAATTGATATCCTTATATTAGATTTAATATTACCATATATTGATGGAATTGGTGTTTTAGAAAAAATGTCAGAAAATAATAGAGAAAATACTCCAAAGGTAATTATTGCTTCAGCAATATCATATGATAGTTTAAGATTTAAATTGCTAGAATTTGGTGTTAGCTATTATATGTTAAAACCAATAAATATAGATATACTAATAAAAAGAATAATAGAAATATATGAAAATGATATTAATAGAAGAAAAGAAAATATAGAACAAATTGTATCAGAAAGACTACATGAATTATCAATATATCCTAATTTAGTAGGGTATAAATATATAAAAAAATCAATAGAAATGATAATTGAAAGACCAATATATGCCAAGAATTTTAGAGAAAATATATATTCAATAATGGCAAAAGAAGATAAGATTCCAGAATTCAAGATAGAAAAAGCTATAAACAATGCGATACACACTTCTTGGAATAAAGATAAAGGAAAAATCGTATCAACATTTAAAAGTAAGATATATGAGAAAAAGGCTCCATCAGCTAGAGTTTTTATAACTACAATAGCAGACGATATATTGGAAAAAGAACATATTATAGTGTAAGAGAAGGAAATGGATTAACCTTCTCTTTTTGATTTTGAATTATTTATAAAAATATGTAATGCTTCTTTAAGACCACATTGACTGCAAATTTCTGTAGAATTATCAAACCTAGAAATAGCAGGATAACCATCAATAGGATTATGACATTTGGGACATATTTTTTCACCATAATATTTCATATCAATTCACTTCCTTAAAAATTAATTAGCGAATAATAATTTTCATAGATAAAATATTTATAAGAATATTATTCGCATCTATTGGTTCTGTCTGGATTTCAATTTTGGCATCAGATGAGTATGCTATAAACTTAAATTCACCAATATGCTCAACTTTAGTTATTTCATCATTAAAATAATATTTATTTAATATATCTTTTAAATCATTAGAACTATTTTTTGAAACTGTTATCATAACAACATTCCTCCTAACATTTTTTTGATTATAACTCTAAAATCCTTAAAATTCCAGCAAGTATAGTCTTTTATGTGAGATTTATTTAATATAAAAAATAACAAAAAATAACATCGGAAAAGTCGGAAAAGTTTTGTTAAAATACTTGATTTTTTTTTCTACATATGTATATAATATAGTAGAATTTTTAGATGGTACAAAAGAGGAGGATGCAAAAT
>ERZ808278.1287-NODE-1287-length-11075-cov-3.385662_pt1 | contig 11075 bp, 8 predicted proteins | sample MGYA00521239_ERZ808278 | MGnify/ENA primary metagenome ERZ808278 (study PRJEB31516, sample SAMN03275600) | gut metagenome | biome: mammalia-associated habitat; material: feces | host: Papio cynocephalus | place: Kenya | collected 2012-07-17 ... | reverse complement strand
TCCGAAACTTCGCTCGACGGGCTTGTAAAAGTCGAAATTTCAGGAATGGAAGGCTATGACTTTTCAAGTTTGCCGAAGGGGAAAAAAATAGAGTTCAAGGAAGAAAATCTTTTCGGGGCTATGACCGATATTTTCGGGAATTTCACGGACAAGCTTAATTTTATCGCCGGAATTTCGTTAGACGGCGTGAGGAATAAAGTCCAGTTTTTCACGAAAACGGGCGTGATAATCGACGTCAGTTTGTCCGTGGCGACGACGGACAAGCCCACGGAAGCCGAAAAAAGGGAAACCAAAGAGAGAATTTGCCAAAACGTTGCCGAGATAGAGCGCGTTTTCGATTCTCTTGACGAAAAGAGCAAACGCAGCGGTTACATAAGAGTTTACGAAACTACGGACGAGTCCGTAAAGGTTAATTACGAACCGAACGTAGAAGAACGCGGGGAGGGGGATAATGCTTAAAAATTGCGTTGCCGTTTTGGAAGTCGGCTCTTCAAAAGTAAACGTTTTGGTCGGAGAAAGAGGCGTAAACGACACCATAACCGTGAAGTACGTTGCCAAAAACGAATATAACGGCTTTTCGGAAGGCGAATTTTTCGACTTATCCGTTCTTGAAAAAGCCGTGCTTTCCGGAATAAAATCGGTTTGCGGCGCGCTTAAAACGAGCGTTACGGAAATTACCGTATGCGTCCCGGGTGCGTTTATAAGGCTCGAAAACAGGAAGTATAAACTCGTTTTCGGAAAAAAGAAAAAGATTACCCCGCGCGACGTTGAAGATTTGTTCGACGCAGGTCAGGAGCATATCGCCGTCGAAGGCTACGAGGTTATAAATCGCTCGGAAATATATTTTGCTCTCGACGACAATCGCAAGGTGTTTAACGCAATCGGTTATTCGTCGTCGATGCTCGGCGGCTACCTGAATTACACGCTTTGCGAAAGGTATTTCACCGACGCGCTTCGCGGAATATTGAAAAAAGCGGGCGTAGCAACCGTTGATTTCGTTTTTGACGGCTTGGCGGAAAGTCTTTACCTGTTCGATTCGCGCACGAGGGAGAACCCGTCGCTAATAATCGATTGCGGCTACATAACCACAACCGCGTCCGTCGTTTTGGGCAAGGGCGTAGTATCTAAACATTCGGAGGATTTCGGGGGCGGACTTATCGCGTTCTGGCTTGTCAAGTCGTTTAAACTCGAACCGGACGTTGCGGATAGCTTGCAAAGAATGCTTAATCTGTCGCTTACGAAGCAGTCCGAACAAACGTATAAAACGGAAACCAAGAACGGTTACGACGAATATTCCGTGGAGGAAGTCAATTCTGCTGCAACGGAAGCAATCGACGCATATCTTGATAATCTCGAAGCGTTTATCGTGGAAAATTCAAACAAGGTTAAAGGCGGCTTCGGCGTGTATCTTACGGGCGGAGGCTTGTCGTACGTCAGAGGCATAAAGGAATACGTGTCGGCGAGGTTGTCATTGCCCGTCGAAATATTGAAATCGAAACTTCCGTCTTACGGAAAGCCGGAAGAAACCGCGGGTTTAAGCGCGCTCGATTATGCGCTTAACGTCCGCGAGAAGAAGAAAAGAAAAGGTTTTTTAGGATTATTCGGGTAAAATAAAACGAAAAAGAGGTAACGAAAGATGGATATAGAAAGAAACGTTCTCGATGCGAACGTATGTAAAATAATGGTTGCAGGAGTCGGCGGCGCGGGTAACAACGCGGTGAACAGAATGATAGAGTCGGGAGTTTCTTCGGCTGAATTTATAGCCATAAACACCGATAAACAGGCTCTTATTCTTTCCAAAGTCGACGAGGATAATAAAATCGCGATAGGCGAAAAACTCACCAAGGGTCTGGGCGCGGGTTCTAATCCCGAAATAGGAATGAAAGCCGCCGAGGAGAGCAAAGAAAAAATCAAAAGCCGCTTGCAGGGCGTTGATTTGCTTTTTATAGCCGCGGGAATGGGCGGAGGAACCGGTACGGGCGCTGCGCCTATCGTTGCGAAAATCGCGCGCGAGTGCGGTTGTGTGACCGTCGCCGTCGTAACGAAGCCGTTTATGTTCGAGGGTAAGCGTCGCGACGAAAACGCGAGAAGAGGTATTGCGGAGTTAAGCAAAGTCGTGGATACGATAGTAATAATCCCTAACGACAAACTTCTCGAAACTTTGCCGCCGGACACTTCTATGATAGAAGCTTTGAAGTATGCCGACGAAAATCTTCGTATGGGTATTTGCGGCATTGCCGACCTTATTTCCACGCCGTCGCTTATCAATCTCGATTTTGCGGACGTGAAAACGATTATACAAAACAAAGGCTACGCGCATATGGGCGTCGGAACGGCGAGCGGCGACAACAGAGTCGTTCAGGCCGTTAAAAAGGCAATTTCGAGCCCGCTTTTGGAAACGAGCATAGAGGGGGCAAAGGGCGTTATTCTGAACGTTAAGGGCGGAACGGACCTCACGCTCGGTCAGGTTTACGAAGCCGCTAATCTCATTAACAGCGTTATCGATAGTTCCGCAACCGTTATTTTCGGCGCGAATATAGACCCCGATTATAACGAGCAGTTTGAGATTACCGTTATCGCCACCGGATTTTCGGATAAAGACGAAATAACGGAAGAAAAGAAGGAAGAACAGCGCGAAAACTTTAAAAATTACGTTTCGGAAAGCGTTTCGCCCGAAAGAGTGGACGTTCAACCGGTTCAGCCGACGCACGCGACTTACGAAGAGCCCGAAAAACCGAAAAACGACGAGGACGCAGGTTATAAAGTAAACGTTTTGCGTTCGCGCAAAGAGTATAGCGACGAAAGGCGTTCGTCAGTCGATAATCGTTCGTCAGTCGACAATCGTCCGTCAGTCGACAATCGTTCGGACGACGATATGCGCGTTTCTCCCGTGAAACCCGAGCAAAGGGATAACTTCGAGGCCGAGCCGTATAAAGAAAAAGAAGACGACGAAACGAAGGATTTCCCGTCTTTTATGAAAAAATTATTCAGAAAAAACAAGTAAAATGAAAGCGATAAAATCATTGTTTGCCGTGTGTTTAATTCTTATTTCGGCATTTGCGGCGAGTTGCTCGGGAAATAACGAATTTACCGGCAATAGAATTAAAAATCCGGATTACTATTTGCTTGACATAGAATTTATGACGGGAACGGACGAGTATACGCTGACGTTGAAAGGAGGCGATATGCTCTCGGTGGAATTCGTAACGACGGAAGGTTCGTTAAAAACGGAGATAAAAGATTCCGACGGCGAAATCGTTTACAGCGGAAACGGTAAGGAAGCGAATACGTTTACCGTCAACGTTAAAAAAGACGGGGAATACGTTATCCGCGTCGAAGCAAACAAAGCCAAGGGCAAAGTGGAAATAAAAAAGCGTGTAAGCAATCAGGCTTACACGCTTTTAAAATAATATTTAAACTTCCGTTTTTATAAAATCGGTTATTTTTTTCGTTCTTTCGAGAGCCGTTTTTTCGTCGTTATCCCACGCCGTAACGTAAAATTTAAGCTTGGGTTCGGTGCCGCTCGGGCGGGCAATCAATGAAAATCCGTCGCCTTTAAACACCATTACGTTGCTTTTCGGAAGTCCGTCAAGCCCTGCGGAATAGTCCTTGATTTCATTAACTTTTCTTCCGCAAATTTCTTTAAAAGGATTCTTGCGGAGGTCGTCCATAAATTCTGACATAAAAATCATACCCTTTTCGCCTTCAAAATACTTTGAATAAAGCGAAGAGAAATAAAATCCGTACTTGCGGTAAATCGATTCGAGCGCGGCGGATAGCGAAAGACCTTGGGCTTTATAGTAACAAACCGCTTCCGCGATAATCATAACGGCGGAAACCGAATCTTTATCTCTCGCGTGCGTGCCGACGAGATAGCCGTAACTTTCTTCCATTCCGAAAAGAAAACGTTTGTCGGGATTTTTGTCGATGGCCTCGCCGATATATTTGAAACCCGTTAAAACGTTGAGGGTTTCCACGCCGAACGATTCGGCGATTTTCTCGACGAGAGGAGAGGAAACTATCGTTTCGACGATAAAAGATTTATCGGGAATTTGTCCCCGGGATTTTTTTGTGGATAAAATGAAATTTTCAATTAAAATTCCCGTTTCGTTGCCGTTAAACAGGCGATATTCGCCGTTGTCTTCGAGATAAGCGACGCCGACTCTGTCCGCATCCGGGTCGGTTGCGACAATAAGCTCCGCGCCGACTTTTTTCGCCGTTTCGAGAGCCTTTTGCAAGGCGGCTCTTTCTTCGGGGTTAGGGTATGGGCAAGTGGTGAAATTGCCGTCAGGATATTTTTGTTCGGGAACGACGGTATAATCGGTAATTCCCATTTTCTTGAAAATCTTTTCCACGGGAACGAGCCCCGTTCCGTTTAACGGCGTGTAAACTATAGACGGCAAATACTTTTTGTCGAAAGGCAGAGAGTATGCGTAAATAGCGTTTATAAATTCGTCCACAACGCTTTCGCCGATATATTCAATCAACTCCGGCTTCGGGAAAAATTCGTCGAAGCAATCGCGTTTTTCAATAAATTCGGTTATTACGTTCGCCTCGCCGTCCGTAACCTGACAACCTTTTGAATTATAAACCTTATATCCGTTATATTCCTTGGGGTTGTGACTTGCCGTGATAACGATACCCGCACCCGCGTGAAGATGCCTCACGGCAAAGGAAAGGACGGGAGTGGGGGTGAGTTTATCGAAAAGATAAGCCTTTATATTTCTCGAAGACATAACGTCCGCCGCAAGCTTTGCGAATTTATCGGACATATTCCTGCTGTCGTAAGCGATGCAAACCGAGGTTTTGCCCGTTTTCACAAGATAATCGGCAAAGCCCAAAGTGGCTTTCCCCACGGTGTAGACGTTCATTCGGTTAGTTCCCGCGCCGATTTTACCTCTCATTCCGCCTGTGCCGAACGACAAATTTTTATAAAACCTGTCGTTTATTTCGTCGGGGTTGTTTTCGATTCCGACGAGTTCGTCGTGAAGAGCCTCGTCGTTTATAGTTTTTTCAAGCCATAATCTATAAGTTTTATCAACCATAAAACGCTCCTTTTTAACTTAAAAGTATGCTGTTTTTGTATTCTCTCGGAGTCATAGTGGTTATCCGCTTAAAAGTTTTCGTAAAATGCGGCAGAGAGTCGAATCTCAAAAGATTTGCGATTTCCGAAAAGCTGTTGTTTTCGCGGATAAGCTTTTTGCTTTCCTCGATTTTAAGTTCGAGATAATAATTTATTATGGATTTGCCGGTGCGTTGGCGGAAGGTTTTGCACAAGGTCGTTTTACCGTAATGCAACTCTTCCGAAATAACGTCGAGGCAAATTTTCCCGTAAACGTTTTGTTCGAGAATTCTGACGATTTCGTCCTCGATTGCGTCCGAATTTTCGATTTTTGAAATAAATATTTCGGAAGAAGTCGGCTTCGAGGTTTCCTCGCGGATAAGTTTAATCAGAAGTTCTTCGAGATTGTTCGTGATAATTTGCGCTCCGCCTATGTTCGGGTCTGGCTTCAATTCGAGTTTTTGAAGATTCGGATTGAATTCCGGGATTTTGAACGTATCCTTCGCTTCGCCCATAATCGAAGCGAGAAGATAGCGGAGTTTATCGGCGACTACGAAATGTTTCTGCTTGAAATATCCCATAGTTTTCGATTTGCATACGAAACTTATTATAAAAATGTTCGCGTCCGATTTTTTATCGCATTCCACGCTGTGCGCTTCGTTCGGCGATAAGAAAATTACCTCGCCCTTTTTCAAAAGCGTTTTTCCGAGGTCGGACGTAACGAAAATGCTGTTTTTATCGCAATAAATCATTTCCCAAAAGTTATGCCTTTCTTCGGGAAAAGCGTAATTTTTGGTGAGGCGCTGATAATGGATTGTCACGATTTTAGAAACGCTCAGAAGAGTTGAAACCCTGTACATATAAAACGTTTTATCTTCCATATCCTTCGCCTCCGACGTAAAAATTTTAATTCCCGGACATTATAACACAAAAATTTTCTTTTTGCAATATATTTTACAAAAAAATTTACGAAAGAATTTATAAGAAAACCGAAATATTTTCTATATCATATTATGGGAAAAGGGTATATAATTATGTGGAAAACAAATGGAGGAGTATATATGAAGTACGTACCCGTTTTAGATAAAGGTTTCAGGCCTATGTATGCGGAATTTAAAAAATATTCCGAAGAAGTTCTTAAAAGCGAACACAAACTTTTAAAAATCTGCGTTGAGAGAAACGACGGTTATAATTATATTTACGAATATAACGTTTTCGCCGTCGGTCACGCCGAAGAAAATAATCGTATGGCGGAAAGAATCGTAAAAACCATTCTATGGCTCGTCGGAGGATATAAAATTTACCTTGCCGGCGACGAGGGCGTTTACGAATTTATCAAAGCCGCTTATACGGACAAGGGTATCAGGGCGTTCGATAAAAACTTTATGGAAAGAGTTTACGAAAAGCCTTTTGAAGTCGTTTTATGCGACGAAAAGAATTTCCCGAAGGAGAAGAAATGTTCTCTTTCCGTCGGCGGTCATCTCGACGGTTGCAGAATCGGTTTCGATGCGGGCGGAAGCGACAGAAAAGTCAGCGCGGTTGTAGACGGAAAAGTCGTTTACAGTGAGGAAGTCGTCTGGTTCCCGAAAATCAATTCCGACCCGAACTATCATTATAACGAAATTCTCACGGCGTTCAAAACGGCCGCTTCCAAAATGCCCAGAGTGGACGCTATCGGCGTTTCTTCCGCAGGCGTATACGTAAATAACAAGATAATGGTAGCGTCGCTTTTCCTTAAAGTGAACGACGACGATTTCAATAAAAAAGTTAAGACTATGTATATCGACGTTGCCAAAGAACTCGGCGAGAATATCCCGCTCGAAGTTGCAAACGACGGCGACGTTACGGCTTTGGCCGGCGCAATCGACCTTAACGACGACAGCGTTCTCGGTATTGCTATGGGAACGAGCGAAGCCGTCGGTTATATCAACGATAAGGGCGGACTTAACGGTTGGCTTTCGGAACTTGCATTCGTTCCCGTGGATTACAATAAGGATTCTATGGTTGACGAGTGGAGCGGAGATTACGGCTGCGGCGTTAAATATTTCTCGCAGGACAGCGTTATCAAACTTGCCGAAATGGGCGGGTATAAGTTCGACGAGAAGTTAAGCCCCGCGGAGAAACTCAAAGTCGTTCAGAAGATGATGACCGAAGGCAATCCTCTTGCAAAGCAGATTTATGAGGACATCGGAACTTATCTCGGTCATACTATGCCTTTCTACGCTATGTTCTACGGAATTAAGCACGTTCTTTTGCTCGGAAGGGTTACGAGCGGCGAGGGCGGCAACGTAATAATGGAAAGGGCTAATAAGATTCTCAAAGAAGAATATCCCGAGCTTAAATTCACAATCGAAATGCCGGACGAGAAGAACAGAAGAGTCGGACAAAGCATTGCCGCGGCTTCTCTTGCGGCAACCGCGAAATAATATTAAAGTTATTTTTCCGCGGCGGCGAAACGCCGCCGCGGTTTAAAAATTTAAAACGTAAAATCGGAGGGTAAAAAAATGAAAGTAATTATTGCTAAAAACTATGACGAAATGAGTGAAAAGGCATTTGAGATAATGGCGAAAGTCGTTAAAGGCAATCCCGAAGCCGTAATCGGTCTTGCGACGGGTTCTACGCCTATCGGTCTTTATAAAAATATGATTAAGGATTACAACGAGAACGGCACGAGTTACAAGAAAATCAAAACGGTAAACCTCGACGAGTATGCCGGACTTGACGTTACGAGCGACCAAAGTTACGTTTACTTTATGCGCGACAATCTTTTTAATCATATCGACGTCGACCTTGCCAACACAAATATCGAGAACGGCAAGGCTGCCGACAGAGAAGCGGAATGCGCAAGATATAACGCTCTTTTAGAGGTTATGCAGCAGGATATTCAGGTTCTCGGCATAGGTTCTAACGGCCATATCGCGTTCAACGAACCCGGGACTCCTTTCGGAAGCGTCACTCATATCGTCGACCTCACCGAAAGCACCATCAAAGACAATTCGAGATTGTTCAAGAGTATCGACGAAGTTCCTCGTCAGGCTTTCACTATGGGACTTAAAAACATAATGAACGCGAAGAAGATTCTTATTCTTGCAAACGGCGCAAATAAGGCAAAAGCAGTTTACGGGCTTGTTAAAGGCGAGGTTACGGAAGCAGTTCCCGCAAGTATTTTGCAGCTTCACCCCGATTGCACTCTCGTTTGCGACGAAGCGGCGGCCGAACTCATTAAATAATCGTCGGAAACGGTAAAGTATGCGGCTGAACCAATAAAGTAAACAGCCAAAATCATTAAGTAAAAATTCGTTTAATTTCGGAGAAAAATATGAAAGGTTTAAAAAACGTTAAAGCGTATATTAAAAACGTCGGCGTAGTAACGACGAATATCGGAATCGAAAACGGGAAAATAGTTTATATCGGCGAGGACGATAAAAACATCGAGCCGATTTTTGAAACGGAAGGAGTAGTTTTGCCCGGATTTATCGACGAGCATATTCACGGCGCGGGCGGCGCGGACGCAATGGACGGCACCGTTGACGCTCTTCAAACAATTTCCGAATACGTTGCGAGAGAAGGTACGACGGGCTTTTTGGCAACGACTATGACGCAAAGCAAAAAGAATATAACCAACGCCCTTAAAGCCGTTAAGGCAATAAGAGAAAAAGGCGAATATGAGGGCGCGGAAGTTTTGGGCGTTCACCTCGAAGGTCCGTTCATTTCGCCCAAGCACGTCGGCGCACAGCCTTTGGAGTACGTCGCAACTCCTTGCGCGGAGGTTTTCGACGAGTATAACGAGGCGAGCGGCAATTCCATAAAAATAGTAACGCTTGCACCGGAAGTCGACGGCGGGCTTGATCTTATCAAGCATCTTAACGAAATCGGCGTCGTAGCGTCCGTGGGGCATACGGGCGGCAAATATGCGGACGTCGTTAAGGCCGTTGCCGCAGGAGCTACCAACGTAACCCACACTTACAACGCCCAGACGGGGCTTCATCACAGAGAAGCCGGAGTTGTGGGTGCGGCTATGCTTTTAGACGAACTGAACTGCGAGATGATTTGCGATACGATTCACGTCAGTGTGCCGGCAATAAAACTCGTTATCAAAAACAAACCTCACGATAAATTCACGCTTATAACCGACGCTATGAGAGCGAAAGGTATGCCGGACGGAAAATCCGAACTCGGCGGGCAGGAAGTATTCGTTAAAAACGGCGAAGCAAGGCTTGCCGACGGAACTCTGGCGGGAAGCGTTCTTAAAATGAACGTTGCGGTTAAAAACCTCGTTGAAAAAGTCGGCGTTGCGTTCACGGACGCGGTTGACTTCGCAACGTATAATCCTGCAAAAAATATCGGAGTTTTAACCGAAAGGGGAACGATTGAAGTCGGAAAACGCGCGGATTTCACCGTTTTGGACGAAAAATTCAACGTTCTTTATACGGTTGTGAACGGCAAGGTCGTTTATAAAGCGTAAATTAGTTTAATAAGGTCGTTTATAAAACGTAAAATAAAAAAATAATGGTGCGCGCACACATACGCGCGATAGATAATTGCCGCAGAGAAATTTTCTCTGCGGTTTTTTATATGCAATTTTTTGTATAATATGCAATAATCAATGTATATTTTATAAAAACGCTACAAAATTGCGATAAAAACGAGAATTTTATAGGGGGTATAAGTTTTTTTAATGATAAAACAAGTCGAAATCGGTAGACAACGTAAAAACAATGTGGTAAAATACGCTTAAATTTAACGAGTCGAAATCTTTTATGCGTTGTTTGAGGAAGCAAAAATGCATAATTAGTCAATTTAAGGGTTGAGGATAACGATTGGTTAAATAAAAATTTTTTATCGCCGCAAAAACAAAACGAAAAGCGGCAAAATATTTATGGAGGTAAAAAAATGAAAAAACTTTTAGCATTACTTTTGGCAATGACTATGGTTTTTGCTTGTCTCGCATCGTGCGGTGACGATACCGGTTCTGCCGGGGGTTCGACGCCTAGCGAATCTACGGAACACGTTCACGCTTTCGGCGAATGGGAAACCGTTGCCGACGCAACCTGTACTTCTGACGGTTTGAAGAAGAGAGAATGTGAATGCGGCGAGACCGAAACCAAGACTTTGTACGCTACCGGACACAACTACGTCGATGGTAAATGTACCGTATGCGGAGCTGAAAAGATTTCGACGGCTAATCTTGTTTACGGCACGGATTACATTTCTCTTTACGATAAATACGGCAAAGACATTTCTATTGCCGACGTTAAAGAAACCGTAGACCCTGTTTCCGATAAGCATACTCCTTATATTGAGAAAGACGGCAAGAAATACGCTCTTGGCCTTGACTTCCTTTCGATGGCTATGGTTTACAACACCAAAGTTCCCGCGAATTCCGAAGAGTTTAAGACCGAAGACGACGTTTACGCTAAGTGGTGGATGTACTACATTCAGCGTTGGAACGAACTTCTTCCCGAAATTCCCCTTTATTCTAACGAGTATTACGACCTTTACAACACTCAGATTGAAGGCGTAAAAGCGCATCCCACGAACCCCTACTGGGGAGTTGCAAACGCTCTTATCGACTGGACTTCCAAGAAAGCGGATAACGATATTATTATCGGTAACACCACCGAACTTGGCGGTAAATTCAGATATTCTTCCTTTGGTGTGACCAGTCCGGGAGCTGCCGATAACGATATAGGTAAACTCACGAGCGGTCTTGCAACCGTAACCACAAACAAAGAAGGCGGTTTGACTTGGGACGACACCGTTGTTAAAGCCCATAGCGAAACGGCTAACGCTGACGGAACGAAGACTTTTGAAATCGAGATTAATGAAGGTTTGAAATTCAGCGACGGTTCTCCCATCACTGCAAAGAACTACCTTGTACACACTCTCGTATTTTCTTCTCCCGTTGGTAAAGAAGCTGCTAATAACGACCATCAATCCGGTATGGCATTTGTTGGTTATGATGCTTTCAAAGACTACGATGGAACTGCCGCGGAAGGAACTTCCAAATATT
>ERZ808278.1286-NODE-1286-length-11077-cov-6.463890_pt1 | contig 11077 bp, 14 predicted proteins | sample MGYA00521239_ERZ808278 | MGnify/ENA primary metagenome ERZ808278 (study PRJEB31516, sample SAMN03275600) | gut metagenome | biome: mammalia-associated habitat; material: feces | host: Papio cynocephalus | place: Kenya | collected 2012-07-17 ... | reverse complement strand
ATTATTGGAATAGAAATATCCCTCCTTCCTAATAATCTTCATTATTTACAAGTTACAATTTTCTTTACTTTGGGATATTTGCAAAAGAATTTTTGCGATTAGACTTGACTTTATATAGTCATTTTGATATAATATCGACTAAGTAATTTTGACAAATGCTTTTAATTGAATATTTAAGGTGCGTGTGACATAAAATTATACTCCTTTCGTGTGCAATAATTTTTGGTTCTTAACTGGCTGATTACCAGTAGTGCTAATATGTTTTTCTTGCGTTCGTTATCGGGTTGATGAAGTCCGAAGGTAGCACCACTCCGCAAGGGTTTGTAGATTGAAATTTGTTGGTATTCCTATCCCACACTTCATTATAACATGAACGCTTGCTTATTGTCAACTAATTTTTAGATAAATTTTGACATTATTTTTCATATATTTTTGTGCAATATTTCTGACTGCTCTAGCGGTCTTTTTTTATGCCCTGAGATTTTGAAATTATTTTTCAAAACAAATCCGTCCTGCTGCTGCATAACTCAAAAAGAGTACCGACTTCTACCGATACTCTCTCATAATCAATGATATATCAAGTTAATGTAAAATCTTATAGCTTCTATACTTCTTCCTTTTTTCAAGCAATCATAACTGATTTTATACATTGTAGTTCGTTGTATTTCCTTCACAGCGACATCAATTACTTTAGCTTTGAACTGGCTTATCTTCTCATACTTATCTTCACAATCGCAAGCCTCTCTAATCTCTTTTACTGTCAAAACAATATATGTTCCGTCCTTTGGAATAAACTTCATTATTTGCTCTTTCTGTATAAGTTCATAGATTCGTATAGCATATACTGACTTCATAGCAAGTATATTTTCAAGCTGATATTGTGTGTAGTGTTCCTGAAGGTTCAACAAAAAAGGTTTCAATAGCGGATTCATTTTTACTGCCAATCCTATGCCCTTTTCATATGCACACGCAGTAACCCATTGAATTTTTATAAACTTCCCTTGGTGTTGGTCTTTAATAGCAACATGGTTTGTCAGAATATCATCTGTAATACTATCCATATTTCTATAAAGATTTTCTGCTCCCACATCAAGCATTTTTGACAATTCAGGTATTCCGATAACATATGATTTCAATTCATCATCATCAGGCTTTATCTGCATTATCAAGGCTCTCATTATTTTAGCGGAGTTCAACTTCAAATTTTGCTTTCCCTCAATCAGTTCATTAGCTTGTACTACATAATGTTCCGAGTTTGTATTCATATCAAAGCAAAGCTGTCCGTCAATCTGTAGTTCTTTTTTCTTTCCCATAACTAACCTTCTTTCCAGTAATAAATATATCATAAAAACCACTAATTTACAAGTAGGTGGTTTTAATTTTAAAAAGATGTATAAAGGTGGTTTTTAAATGAGTTATCCACAATTTCAAAAACTGTATAAAGGTGGTTTTTAAACTGTATAAAGGTGGTTTAAAAGATGTATAAAGGTGGTCGTTTAGGTGTATAAAGGTGGTTTTTAAAGGTCAGAAACATAGTATTTATAAGGCTTCCAGCTCTCCTAAGTATTAAATAATCAAAGTATTTAAACTAATTATTTATATATAGCACCCAAAAATCAAAAAGATGTATAAAGGTGGTTTTTTGAAAATAATACATCAAAATATTCCAGGGCGACAACTTCAAAAATAACGACTGCTGCTACATAAATCTTATACTGTTATTCCTTGTAATATAGCTTTGTATTTCACTCAAATTCGGCTTTAAATAGCTTCAAGGGTAAATTGGTAGGGTAAAGACTTAAAATCGTTTTTTGGGGCAAATACACGCTTAAAAACCCTTGTATATGACGCTAATAAGAAACAATGATTTCATTGCTTAAAATTCTCCTGACATAAAAAAATCCCCTCTGCTATAACTCTGATAGCAACGAGGGGTTCAATATTATTCTTCTGTATCTGTATTCTGTAATTTTTCCAGTAGGTCAAAATACTTCTGCTGGTATTTGTCAACCTCTGCTTGTTTCTGCTCTTTCAATGTCTGTATCTGTTCCTGATACTTTCGCTCTGTATCAAGTACAGCTTTATCAAGTGCTATCTGCATTTCAGCTTTCACACGATCAATAGAATCACTCTCATGTTGTTTCAGTTCAGTAATAGCTTTCTCATGCTCTGTATTAGCTCTATTTAATGATTTCTCTGCTTCAGCTATACTTTGTTTGAGGGTATCTCTTTCAACCGTAATATCGGCTAAATTCTTGCGTATAGTGACAACTTCCTCATGCTCCGCTGCCATAACATCAACTTTAGCTTTCAGGTCGTTACAAGAATCTGTCAAGGCTCTGTTCAGGTTCTCTTTATCCGTCAACATAGACTGCATATCGTCCATCTTAGAATTGTATTCTTTCTGAAGGCTCTCAATGTATTCATTCAGGCGACTGTTTTCGTCTACATAGGTTTTAGCTTTGATTGTAGCTTCTTCCTTCAACTGTTTAGATACTGTCAACTGTGACTGTAAATCCTGAATGGTCGTATCTTTGGACTGTAGCAAGGCTTCAAATTCTGTCCGTACTGTTTCTGTGATATTTTGATTATCTTCCAACGAACTCATAAACATTCGTGTGAGTGCGTTTACATACTTTTCAAACTGTTCTATGTCAGCTTTCTTCTCTGTCAGTATTGCTTTACCTGATTGGAACTCATACGCTTCTATCAGCTTTGCAAGTGTTTCTTGTTGGTTTCCACCGATACTACTTGATATTTCTTTGAATTTCTCGGCTGTTTCATCATCAATTCTAAATGATTTTGGTTTCAGAATCTTGTCGTCTGCCATAATATTACCGCCTTTCTTGTAATACACTACACTGTATTCTTTATGTATTACATTATATCATAAATTAAATTAGTTGTAAATAAAATAAAAAGATGTAATACACTACATAGTAATACAAGCGTAATACATCTTTTTGAAAATAATAATTCAAAATTATTTCTTCTTTGTGTTCTTAGCAACTCTCGCTGGCTTATCCAGTTCCTTAATCAGCTTCAATCCTTCATAGGCTTGCTGGTTCTCTTCCATGTCTTTTTTAATCAGGTCAATAACATATCCCGACATAGTTTGATTTCTAATCTTACTCATACGATAGATATAATCTTCATACTCATAGATGTTTAACTGCATATAGGCTTTTGGTTTAGCTGTTCCCGACTCTCTAGGTTTCAAATTCTTCAAAGATTCAGGATTCATCTTTCTTTCGTTAGTCTGTTCAGGCTCGTTGAAAAATCCGTCCATAGCTCCATAACTTTCATTTTTTGCTTTAGCCATATTATCACTCTCCTATTAGTTCATCAGCGAATGACATATAATCAATCGCAGTATTATTTTTCTTATCATATTTCACTACTGTAGTTCTCTGTGCTTGTGCTTGTTGAGTTCCAGTAGATTCTCTTATTTTGGTCTTAAATACCTTTGTTCCAAGCTGTTCAGATACCGCTGTCAGTCCTTCCAAGACTTCCTGAGCAAGTTTTAATCTCTCTTTGTATTTAATCATCAGAAGTCCAGCTATTTTCAAGTCAGGATTGTTTCTCTTCCTGATAGTATTGATTGTATGATTCAGCTCTGAAAGTCCTTGTATTCCGTATCTGTCGGCTGTTATAGGTATAATAACTTCATCTGCTGCAATCAAACAATTTTTCAGTAACTTGTTATCCGCTGGTGCAGTATCAATCACAACATAATCATAGCCCTTTAACTGCTCCAAGCTATCTTTTAATCTGAAATATTCTTCTCCTGATTCATTCCTGAACTTTGTTTCAGCTTCATTCAGAAGTGGATCTGAAGCAACTATATCTCCTATTTCGGTATGTTGGATAGCTTCAGTTATGGTCGTAGGCTCGTCATAGTCCAGTAACACATCAAACAATGTCGGAGTATCTTTCACTTTTGCTCTGTATGTGTCCGTACTGTTACATTGTGGGTCGGCATCAATCAATAATGTTTTGTACCCTCTGTCAGATAGAATACTGGCAAGGTTGGTCGCTGTCGTTGTTTTACCGATACCGCCCTTCTTATTGGCAATACAATATATTTTCATTTACAACACCTCTTTATTGAACTTTTTATTATAATATCACAAAAATATATTTACTGTCAATCTTTATATGAATAATTCTATAAAATATCGTAGGGTAAAAAAATCGCAGTTACTATAGAGATGAACCAACTATAGGGGATATATAAAAATAAATCATAAAAATTAGTTTTTACTACCCCGAACCATTCATATATAAATATAATAGAATAATCGGTTATAAATATATAATATTGATAGCAATATAAAAAAATCAATTTTGAATAATTATTTTCAAAAAAACTATTGACAAATGTGTACCCACATGATAATATATAATCACAAACAACAAACAAACAATTTTACAAGAAAGAAGGTACAAATTATGAAACAAACAACTAATATGTCAAGAGTAATAGGACAACTTCAAACCATAGGAAGAAAACTCAACTCCGACTGGTTCAATAATGAATTAGACATGGAGCGTGTGGTCTGGACTGTGCAATCAACTCCAAAAGCCTACGGGCATTTTACTCCATACCTTAGTTATAGAGTACATAGCAAGGAAGGTGAGAAGGGTGCAGTTGAAATAAATATCGGTGCAGGTACACTTGATAGAGATATAGTATCAGTTGTATGTACAATGTTACATGAAATGACACATTATTATAATTGGTCTAATGATGTCAAGGATTGTTCAAGGTCAAACACTTATCATTCAAAAAAATTCAAGATTGAAGCTGAAAAGCATGGTCTTGTTATTGAATATGATAGCCGTATCGGCTGGAGCTTAACAAGTGCTACTGAAGAACTTGTTGACTGGATAATTGATAATGATATAGAGGACTTCAGACTTGGAAGAAATGAGTTTACTTCTCTTGTTGGTATCGGTGGCGGTGTATCAGGTGGCACTACTCCAACAGTTCCAAAGAAGAAGAACAACAGTATTAAAATGATATGTCCTTGTTGCGGTGCTATTGCTAGAGTAACTAAAGCTACTAACTTGATTTGTGGCGACTGTATGGAGCATATGATTGAAGCATAACAAAATATCGGGTGGTACTTGAAAGAGTATCACCCATATATTAAACAATGACGATAAATATATTTTATTGATTTTATATAAAAAACTTCAAAAAAACTATTGACATATGTGGGTACACATGATATTATATAGTTACAAACAAACAACAAACACTATTAAGAAAGTCGAGGTACAAAACTATGAAAGACATGAACAAAGTATTAGCAGAGTTGAAGCAGTACAATCAGATGAAAAAAGAACTTGAAGCAGAGATTAGCAAGCTTCAGGACGAGTGCAAAGAGTACATGACAGAGAATGAGTTATCAGAGTTATTCAATGATGATAAATCAATCGTAGCACGATATACCGAAGTAATCTCAAATAGGTTCGATACTACAGCCTTTAAAAAATCCGAGTGGTCAGAACTCTATACAGAGTATAGCAAGAAAGTTACATCAATGAGATTCACATTAGAGTAAACAATATCATAGGTCAGGCGGTGGGGCGGTTGCTCCGCTACCTGATACCATAAGAAGAAAGAAGGTTGTATAATATGAATACAGATACAAAGAAGAACTACAGAACATTAACAAAGTGTGACAACGGTAAGCTCTACAAGGTTATAGAATATAATACTGGTGCAAGGGTTGAGATTCCAATAAATCAGGACGGGTCGATAAAATGGTTCGATGATAGTAAGCTCCTGAAGAAGAAAGTACCACACTACAGACTGGAAGAACTTACAATGTTATGTGCAGATAGAGAAGAGTGTAAACCTGATATATTCGATACTTCTATATGGTTTGAGATAACAGATATAAGCACTCTACCAGCTCCAATGAAGAAAGAGTTTGAAGATACAATATATAAACTCCTGATGAAGCATTACAACGACACACACGAAATAATACCGCATGATAGTATTGAAATTGATATGTGTATCAGAGTAGAGGAAAACAGTCTTGTATCAAGTGTAAATGTATTCGATAATAGAGATATAAATTTTGAACTGGGAGAAGAAAAAGAACTGATACATAGTGCAGAATTTAATATATTCAGGTCGTACTTCTACAATAGAGTAAACAACTTTATTTCAGGAAGAATGAGAGAAATTGAACAATACATATAGTGCAGTCGGCTTGTACTGTTTAACGACAGTATGAGCCACTACAAACAGAAAGAAGGGTACAGTATGCACATCTTAGCATTTATATTATTATTCATTATCGGTTCAATCGGTGCAGCGTGTAAGGGCGACTGGTCGGGCATAGGTGCAATAGCAAAATTTATAGGCTTTATAGCTTTATTCCTGATTATAGGATATATGATGACAAATCCAGCTTTACTTGTAATAGCGATTATAGTATTCGTTATAATTCTTATAGCTTGTTGCAGTAAGTAAAGCAAATATATATTGACTGTGTACCCACATTATGATATACTCATAGTGAAGAGAGGTACACAGTTATGTATGATAAAAAGTCAGTTGCAGATTATCATAAGCAACTTAAAGATATGAAAATAAGATTCCCAAAAGAAAATCCTGAAGCTGGTATTCCTGATTATTCAGAGAAGATAAAAACGCAAGCCAGTAAACTAGGGAAGAAGTCAGCTAATGAATATATACTTGATTTGATTGAGAATGATATACAAAGCAATCCCGAAGGACTGCATGAGCCTGATTTCACAATTCAGAGGGATATGAGAGAAATAAAGAGATTGAAAGATAGTTAAAATTCAGATATAATAAGGTTTGTACCTACTTAATGTAGGTTTGTTGTTTGGAAGAGGTTGTCGTAAAACGGCAGCTTCTTTTTTGTCCTGGTCTTTTTGAAAATTGAGATTCAAAAATTCAACGCAAACAGATTTTGAAATAATAATATCAAATGGATCTGAAGCTCCGCTGCCACGAACACATAAAAAGAGAGTAGGATTTTGAACCTACCCTCTGACATTATTTTAATCTGATATGTTTTCCCAACGCTGTTTCAATCTCTTTGGAAGATAAACCGATATACTTCTGTGTAACCGCTGGTGTACTATGTTGTAATAACTTCTGTACCAAGATGATATTATAATCATTATTCTTGTAAATCTCTGTAGCAAAGAACTTCCTGAAGGAATGTGTACTTATATCTTCATAGCCGAGCCAATCACAAACCAACTTCAAGTGTTTCTGTATAGCTCTTTCAGATATAGGGAAGATAACTTCATCAGGTCTTATGTCGTTGTCAATACAGTAAGATTGAATGTAAGAGTACACATCAATGGGAACTGTAAAGATTCTCTTCTTTTTGGTCTTAATCTCCACTATATCAAGTCTATATCTGTTTCCGTCCTTTACAATGTCATTCAGCTTCAGATTGAGTATATCTGATATTCTGATTCCAAGATTCGCTTCAAGAACTAATGCAGTCGCTATTCTATTGTTTGGTCTGCACCCAGTAAAGCCTTCCCTCATTGTATCAATAATATCATTGTACTGTTCTTCAGTTAATGCTTTCGTTCTTTTGTTTGGCATACTGAACACCGCCCTTTCTTCTATGTGTACCCACATTATAAAATAAAGTTCGTATTTTGTCAAGTATAAGTTCGTATAATTTGAACCAAAAACAGAAAATATTGAAAAACCTTTATTTTACTTGATTTTACTGTTCGTATTTGTTATCTTTTACGAACTTTTGTTATCGTACCCCATATCGTCAGGAAATCCAGTAAAAATTTATATCATACTAAAACACTAGGAAAATAAAGGGATTTTGAATATTGGCTCAACTGCTACCTCTCCAAAATATGACGATATTCGACAAAATATCCTATTTTTCCCGAACAAAATCAATATCGGTAAAACCCTTATAAATCAAGGAAAAATGAAAATTTATATTCAAAAATGAGTTTATATATATTTCATCTATAATTACTATTTTAGCAAGGAAAATAAGGCATTTTACGACATTGACATATAAATAATGGTTATCGTTATATAAAATCAATTTTTATGTGGAACTATTATATTTTTGGTCTTGTTCATCAGTTTCCAAACATCAGGAAGAGGATATTTTCAAGATATATCCTATAAAACAAGCTCTGTATGAGTTTTTCAGGAATAGCAACCTACAATTACACATTCACATTTTTAATAAAAGCATACAGACGACTTTATCTGACTTCCCACCGAGGGAACACACATCTAGTCACTAGAGTTTAGTCGCTAAACAGAAATAAAAAGAGTGCTGGCACATTAACCAACACTCCCGACATTACATTTTATTTTAATCTCTACTGGTAATAAGATTCAGAATATCTTTCATTCGTTCTGTATTATCTTCCAATCCAGTATTATTATATCCTTGTGTTACAAGCTCCGCTATAAGATATGGAATAGTAACCTGATTCTCATTTATCACATATTCCCATATCGGGTAGTCGCTTTCAGATTCATCATTACAAATATGTTTCCCAGCTCTACATATCAGGTCGCCCAGCTTATCCAATGTGTCCTGAAGCTCTGCAATATATTCATCTGTATTATCTAATCTCTCTAATGTAAATGTTTCCTTAATGTTCTTCATATAATTTTACCTCGTTCTTTCTTTGTTCTAACAGTCTTTCAAGTTCAGCTTTCTTCCAGCGTAACTTGATAACCTCATGTTGTTCTTTATCTCTTTTTCTCTGTAAATATTTGTATATCAATTCTCTAATCATTTCGCTGCACACTCCTTTATAAAAGTATTCAATATAATGATAGATAAAATATAGTGATTTGTCAATATATATATTTATTATTGATTTTGATATATTATTTTCAAAAATACTTATATTTATGGTTTGGGTCGGCTGGACTGCTGCTGCAATCCAACTTTCCCATGAACCATTTTATTTTAGAGTAGTTCTATACTCTTGATCGGGTGTGCTTCAGCTTTAATCTCCGACACATCATCAGTAATCGTTGTCGTGTACATTATCGGCTCTACACCATTGGCAAGTGAACTTCTGATAGCATTTATCAATATCATTTCTAGCTGTTCTTCCGTAAACGCATAGACTGGACAACCTGACTTCTTAATCTTTTTCTCTACTTCCTTGTCAAATTCATCTGTGGTCTTACTGGCATACTTTGTTAATTCCTTATGTACTGATTCAGGAAGTAACTGAAGGTTGTCGGCTCTGTTACATCTCTGTGCTTCATTCGACTGGAAGTTATTTCTTTTATCTATGTGATGAGCAACTATCTTCTCATCTGTTTCAAATTCACATTTCCCAAAATGGTCTAACATCATTCTAGCCATGTTATATCTAGTGAGATTTTTGTTTCCCTCAATCCTAGTTCCGTATCTCCAATCTCTTCCAGCTCTCTTACCTTCACTGTTGGCTTTTCCAGTTTCATCATAATGTGGTGTCATTATTCTTATATCGTTGTAATAAGCTGTAAACAGATAACCTTTATTACTGATAAACCAGTAAGGGGGATATGATTCTTTACACTGTATAATTACTTCTCCGTCCTGTGGAATGTAATTAAATCTACTCATCTGTTCATTAAATTTATTTGCATATTCTTCTCTTGTTAATACTTTCTTTTTTGACATATAATGTTCTCCTTAATATCTAATATGTGAGTGGGTGTGTGTAGGGTTGTGTCACTATTGTTATCTACCACACCCACATAATTGATTAGTTACTTGAAAATTGCTTAAACTCCCTATTTATAAGGCTTTCAGGCTGTTTTCTTCATACCGCCAATAGTCGGATTTTTAACGGTATGTCCTGCTGCTATGGCGGTATCTTTGGCGGTAAGTTTTTCAAGAATTTCTTTCATCTTTAAGTCGTCTTTATTACAAAAAACTGTTTCATATTTTTTAGATTGTTTCCTGAAATTATCTCTCACATCATAACTTCTCTTTGGCTTTAAATTAAGCTGTTTTACTAATGTTACAAGTTCTTCTATATCAAGTAATATTGGTCGTTTCTCTGCTATCTCTTCATTTTGGAGTAGTCTTAAAACATTAGTCTGCCAATGTCTTATATCTCTTTCTCTTTCGTCCTTCATCAGTTTTACAAGATATTTATTTCTGTCCTTCTGCCATTTCTCAAATGGCTTTATAATCAGCTTGTCTATCTGTTCATCAAAGTATGTGTTGATTAGCTGGTCTGTCAGCTCCGAGAACTTATTCGTGCCGAGTGCTTTCTTAACTTTCTCTGCTCCCACCAGTCTAAACTCAACTCTCATATATGAATCAGTCAGAAGGATAATATTTTCAATAGCTTTGGTCTTGTTATAAATCTTAAAAAGCAAATATCTTTTACTCTTATTTGTGGTCTTGCTGGTCGCATAATATGTTTGATATTCACTGCTACCTTTTATAACCTTTTTATAGTCCATCTGATTTTTCAGATATGTTGGAAGATTTGTCATTATCAGGGTTAATACTCTATGATAATTTTCAAAATTTTCTTTCAGCTTGAATGTTCGGTTAATCTCAACTTCTTTGATATTCACATCTGAAAAATCAACGATAATTCCGTATGTACTTTCCAAGTGTTCCTGAATCTCTAATAATCTACCGATATAATCATCAACTGTATAACAAACAAGGTTTCCAGTTTCAGTTGGCTTAATAGTGGTTTCCAAGTTACAATAATCTACTCTTCTATTACCGATTATCTTTGAACCAGCTATCAATTTATTGATTACTCCGTCATTCTCTATAAGCAACTTATTAAATGTTTCTCCGGAGGCGGTTATATATCTAACTTGTGATGAAGTCATTTCTACGATACCTTTTTGTATTAAATTTTCCTTATTCTTAAATTCTAAAATAGATATTCCACCTAATATCATCTTATCCAGTAGGGCGGTTTTTTCTTTTACTTCTGTGTTCAATAATATCTCCTATTCTGAAGGTCGAGATATTATCTATTTTTTGTTCGATTATTGGAATAGAAATATCCCTCCTTCCTAATAATCTTCATTATTTACAAGTTA
>ERZ808278.1285-NODE-1285-length-11097-cov-3.998370_pt1 | contig 11097 bp, 5 predicted proteins | sample MGYA00521239_ERZ808278 | MGnify/ENA primary metagenome ERZ808278 (study PRJEB31516, sample SAMN03275600) | gut metagenome | biome: mammalia-associated habitat; material: feces | host: Papio cynocephalus | place: Kenya | collected 2012-07-17 ... | reverse complement strand
CCGACGAGGACGGAATCAAAGCGGGCGAACTCGAAACGGAGTTTGCCGAACTCGGAGGTTGGGACGCGGAGAGCGACGCCGAGAAACTTTTAAGCGCGTTGGAAATCCCGACGGAGCATTTTTACGTTCAGATGGGCGAACTTGACGGCAAGGAAAAGGTTAAAATTCTTCTTGCGCAGGCTCTTTTCGGCAATCCGGACGTGCTTATTCTCGATGAGCCTACTAACAACCTCGATATAAAAACCACCGAATGGCTCGAAAACTTTTTAATCGATTTCGAGAATACAATAATTATAGTGTCGCACAACAGATATTTCCTCAACAAGGTTTGCACTTACATTTGCGACGTAGACTTCGGAAAAATCAACGTTTACTTCGGAAACTACGATTTCTGGTATAAAACGAGCCAACTTATTGCAAAACAACAAAGAGAGCAAAACAAAAAGGCCGAGCAGCGTGCGAAGGAATTGAAGGAATTCATCGCGAGGTTCTCCGCAAACGCCTCCAAATCCAAACAGGCGACGGCGAGAAAGAAAGAGCTTGAAAGCCTTACGATTAACGATATAAAGGTTTCTTCGAGAAAATATCCGTATATCAATTTTAAATACGACAGAGAGATAGGAAACGATATTTTGTTCGTGGAAAATCTTTCCAAGGAAGGATATTTTGAAAACGTTTCGTTCACGGTCAACCGCGACGAAAAAATCGGAATAGTCGGAAAGAACAGTAAAGCGATAACGATGCTTTACGAAATTTTAACGGGAAACGAAACTGCCACGAGCGGCTATTTCAAGTGGGGCAAAACGATTATCCCCACCTACCTGCCGCAAAATAACGACAGTTATTTCGTCGGATGCGATTTGAATCTCGTCGATTGGCTTTCGAGATTTTCTTACGACCATTACGAGGAATTCGTGAGAGGCTGGCTCGGCAGAATGCTTTTCTCGGGCGAAGAATCTCAAAAGAAAGCCTCGGTTATCTCGGGCGGAGAAAGAGTGAGATGTATGCTTGCGAAGATGATGTTAGAGGGCGGAAACTTTATGATTTTAGACGAGCCCACCAACCATCTCGACCTCGAATCCATAACCTCTTTAAACGACGGACTCGAAAACTTCAAAGGCTGCCTTCTTATGACCAGTCAGGACAGGGAGCTTATGAACACCGTTTGCAATCGTATTATCGAAATCGACGGCGAAAAGGTTTATGACAGGCCTGTAAATTACGACGCGTATCTGGAAGAAAGAGTTATAAAATAAACGCAAATAAAATTTATAAGTTGCGCTATAAGTCGATTAACGGCTAAAAACGCAAATAAAGGAGATACAATGAAAACTATTTTGGTTGCAGGCGGCGCAGGGTATATCGGCTCTCACACCACGATAGAGCTCGTTGAAAGCGGCTACGACGTCGTTGTTGTTGACAATCTTTACAACAGCAAAGAAGAAGCGGTGAGAAGAGTTGAAAAAATACTCGGCAAAAGCGTTAAGTTTTACAAAGCCGACGTTCTCGATAAGGACGCTATGCGTAAAATTTTCAAAGAAAACGATATTGCCGCGGTGATTAACTTCGCGGGATATAAAGCTGTGGGAGAATCCGTTCATAAGCCCGTCGAATATTACGAAAACAACATAGGTGGAATGCTTGCGCTTATCGACGTTATGAGAGAGTTTAACTGTAAAAACCTCGTATTTTCGTCGTCGGCGACGGTTTACGGAAACCCGCATACCGTGCCCATAACCGAGGATTTTCCGCTTTCCACGACGAATCCTTACGGCTCGACGAAGCTTTTTATAGAATACATTCTTAAAGACGTTGCCAAAGCCGACCCGGATTTCAATATTGCGATACTTCGTTATTTCAATCCTATCGGAGCTCATTCCTCGGGGCTTATCGGCGAAGACCCGAACGGTATTCCCAACAATTTATGCCCTTATATAACCAAGGTTGCCGTGGGAAAACTTAAAGAAGTTCACGTTTTCGGCAACGATTATCCCACGAGGGACGGAACGGGCGTGAGAGATTACATTCACGTCGTTGACCTTGCGAGAGGTCACGTTCTCGCCGTCAACAAACTCCTGCAAAAATCCGGTTTGTTCATCGTAAATCTCGGAACGGGCAGAGGTTACAGCGTTCTCGAAATGATTAAAGCCTTTTCAAATGCTCTCGGCAAGGAAATTCCTTACGTTATAGACCCGAGAAGAGAGGGCGATATTGCGGAATGTTATGCCGACCCGTCGCTTGCTTATAAACTTATCGGTTTCAAAGCCGAAAAGAGCCTCGACGATATGAGCAGAGACGCTTTGAACTGGCAAATGAAAAACCCCGACGGTTATCCGGACTGATTTTAAATCGATTTATGCCTTTCTCCGCGCGGGAAAGGCATTTTTAATATAAAATCAATTATAAAATCAATCCGCGGGGGGTAATCCGAGGGATTAGAACGATAGCGGTTCAGAGGGGGGATTAAGATGAAAAGCGAAAAACTCAAAAGTTTGAAAGATATTTTGAAAAACGTGTTTCTGCCGAGGAATCTGACCTGTTCGTGTTGCGGAAGAGAAAGCTTCACCGGCGGAATTTTATGTGAGGAATGCCTTGGCAAAACCGAGAAGAACGACGGCTACGTTTGCGACCATTGCGGTTTAAAAACGCCTGCGCCAGCGGCTTATTGCGAGCGTTGCAAGAACAAGCTGATTTCTTTCGATAAAGCGAGAAGCGTTTATATTTACGGCGACGTGACGTCGATGCTCGTTCAAAAACTTAAATACGGCGGAGAGAAATACCTCGCCGAAGAGTTTGCAATGGATACGTATAAGGTTTTCGCCGCAACGATGACTCACGCGGACGGCGTCGTTTGCGTTCCGATGAGCGAGAAGAGAGAAAGGAAAAGAGGTTACAATCAAAGCAAACTCATTGCAAAGAAGTTTGCCGAAATTTCTCTCGTTCCGTTTCTCGACGTAACGTTCAAGAAAAAGGAAACGGAATCGCAAGTCGGCAAAACTTACAAGGAAAGACGGAAGAATCTCGAAGGCAGCTTCGGTATAACGGATAAGAAATCCGTCGAAAATAAAAGAATCGTCATCATCGACGACGTTTGCACCACCGGCACTACGGCAGACACTTTGGCATCGGCGTTAAAGAAAGCGGGTGCGAGTGAGGTTTTCGTTTTGACTTACGCTTGCGTCGTCAAAAATAAAGACGATGCGAAAGCCGACTTATTTGATTCGTCGATTGAAGTAAAAAATGCCGAATAATCGACTTATAGGCGGACTTTTTAAAAATCAAACCTGTTTTTGAGCGAGGTTCAAGCTTTACGGCTTTTTTAAAAATTCGGATTGAAATGTGGTAAAAATATGAAAAATAGAGGATTTTTGACGAAATCACGTCAAAATGTATTGTAAAATTGCCGTAAATATAGTAAAATAAACGGGATAATAATTGATTGTAACCAAAGCGTTACAAGTACGGAGATTTGAAGAAGTATATGGGACTTATCAGTTACATTCTTAACACCGATTCCAGAAGGAGTTTAAAGAAAATCGACTCGCAGGCCGACAAAATTCTCGAACTTGCGCCGAAATACGAGGGAATGACGGACGGCGAACTCAAAAATCAGACGGACGTTTTGAAAGGCCGTCTTAAAAACGGCGAAACCCTCGACCAGATTATGTACGACGCTTTTGCCGTCGTGAGAGAGGCGGCTTACAGGGTTTTGCATATGCGCCATTACAAGGTTCAGCTTATGGGCGGTATATGCGTTCACCAAGGCAGAGTTGCGGAGCTTAAAACGGGTGAAGGTAAAACTCTTATGGCAACCCTTCCCGCTTACCTCAACGCTCTTTCCGGAAAAGGCGTTCATATAGTCACCGTAAACGACTATCTTGCCAAGCGTGACGCGGAGTGGATGGGTAAGGTTTACAGGTTTTTGGGGCTTACCGTCGGCGTGAACGTTCACGATATGACGGACGACCAAAAGCGCGAGGCGTATAATTGCGATATAACTTACGGAACGAACAACGAGTTCGGCTTCGATTATTTAAGGGATAACCTTAAAGTAAGACTTGTCGATATGGTTCAAAGAGAACTTAATTTCGCCATCGTCGACGAGGTTGACTCCATTTTAATCGATGAGGCGAGAACTCCGCTTATCATTTCGGGCAAGGGCGAAAAGTCTTCGGATTTGTACGTCGAATGTAACCGTTTCGTTAAAACCCTTAAAGCCGACGAGGATTACGTCGTGGATTTGGAGGATAAGTCGGTTCAAATAACCGAGCAGGGCGCGAGAAAGGCAGAAAGCTTCTTCGGCGTGGAAAATCTTGCCGATATTGAAAACGGCGACCTCAACCACCACATTCAACAGGCCTTAAAGGCGCATTTCATTTTCAAAAGAGATTCCGATTACCTCGTTTCCGACGGAGAGATTATCATCGTCGACGAGTTCACCGGTCGTCTTATGATAGGCAGAAGATATTCCGAGGGTTTGCATCAGGCAATCGAGGCGAAGGAAAACGTTACGATAAGAAACGAAAACAAAACTTACGCCACGATAACCTTCCAGAACTATTTCCGTTTATATCATAAGCTTTCGGGTATGACGGGTACGGCGAAAACGGAAGAAGAGGAGTTCAGAACCATTTACGGGCTGGACGTTCTCGAAATTCCCACCAACAAACCCATTCAGAGAATCGATATGCCGGACGTTATCTATTCCACCGAGAAAGGTAAAATCAAGGCTATCGTCAACACGATTATCGAGTGTCACGAGAAAGGACAACCCGTCCTCGTCGGTACGGTAACGGTTGAAAAGTCCGAAGAGATTTCGAGATGGCTTTTAAAGAATAAAGTTAAACATAATATCTTAAACGCAAAGAACCATAAAAAGGAAGCCGAGATTATCGCGCAGGCAGGCAAAAAGGGAGCGGTTACGATTGCGACCAATATGGCAGGCCGTGGAACGGATATTCTTCTCGGCGGCAACCCCGAATATCTTGCCAAGCAGGCTCTTATAAAAGAGGGCTTCACCGACGACGTTATCGACCTTGCCACTTCTTACGTTCAGGACGTTTCCGACGAGGTTAAAGCCGTAAGAGAGAGATACAACGAACTTTACGAGAACTTCAAAAAGGAAACCGACAAGGAAAAGGAAGAAGTTATCGCGCTCGGCGGTTTGTTCATTCTCGGTACGGAAAGGCACGAATCGAGGCGAATCGACAACCAGCTCCGCGGCCGAAGCGGACGTCAGGGCGACCCGGGGTGTTCGTTATTCTTCATTTCGCTTGAAGACGACCTCGCAAAGCGTTTCGGCGGAGAAAGACTCAAAGCCATTTACAACGCGTTCAAGGTTGAGGAGGACACGCCGCTTCAATCCAAGATGCTTTCCCGTTCGATTGAAAACGCGCAAAAGACCATCGAGGGCAGAAACTTCGGTATAAGAAAACACATCATTCAGTACGACGACGTTATGAACATTCAAAGGTCGGTTATGTACGGCGAAAGAATGAAAGTTTTGAAAGGCGAGGACGTTCATCAGGACGTTTTGAAGCTTATCCCCGATTTCGTGACGGAAATTATAAACCAAAACGTAAACAAAAACCAAGCGCCTTCAACGTGGGGTGAAGAGAAACTCGAAAAACTCAACAAAGCCTTGGAGGACAGGGCTCTTCCGAGAGATACCGCTTACGTCACTTCCGAAATGCTTGAAAAATGGGATTACGACTATCTCGTTTCGCAGATAATCGCAAAAGTAATCGAGTGTTACGAAGAGAAAATTGCGGCTTATGCCGAGGAAGGAATCGATTATAACGAATTCGAAAGATTTATATTCCTTAAAGTTGTCGATAACAAGTGGATTGACCACATCGACGCTATGGACAGGCTTAAACGCGGAATTTCGCTCCGCGGCTACGCCAACGAAGACCCCGTTATCGCATACAAGAAAGAAGGCCTTGAAATGTTCGAGGAAATGACTGCGAGCATACAGGAAGAGGTCGTTGCGTTGCTTCTTAAATCGGAAATAAGAAAAGTTCCGCAAAAGGAAGAAAAGAAGGAATTAACGCTTAACGGCGGAAGTCAGGGCGCGGCGTCCAACGAACCCGTCGTAAAAGCAAAAACGGTCGGAAGAAACGACCCGTGTCCGTGCGGAAGCGGTTTAAAATTCAAAAACTGCTGCGGAAAACGTCAATAAAATTTGTCTTAATACGCTTCGGGCCGTGAATTGAATTCACGGCCCGTCGTTTTTTGCGTGGCTGTTGTTATTGAAAAACGTTGAGATAATCGACTTATAGACGGACTTTTTAAACTTAATGCGCCCGTTCCGAAACTTCGGAACGGGCGCATTTTATAACGACGTATTTATAAAACGGAAACGTTTTAACGACGCATTCCGTAATTTTATTTGTCAACGGATTGCTTCCGATATTTCGCGGGAGTCATTCCGTATTTTTTCTTGAAAGAATTGATAAAATAAGTAAGGCTTTCAAGGCCTATCGCATGGCAACATTCTTCTATCGAGCAGGACGTCGTCGTGAGCAAAAACGCGGCGTGATTTAAGCGGAGCGATAAAATGTATTCGGTTATCGTAACGCCGAACTCCTGTTTGAATTTTTTGGAGAGATAAACTTTGTTATATCCGAGTTCCGCCCATACGAAAGCTATTGCGTTCGGGTCTATATAATGGTTGTTTATGGCCTGTAAGCACCTGTTTTTGAAATCGAGCGAGGTGTTGACCGAGCTTTGAGTTCCCATATATATAAAGTTAAGAAAATTCGCAACGAGCAGTTTTTCCAGATTTTTTCTTTTGGCGTCGGAATAAGCGTCGGAAAGAAAAAGAGAAAATCGATGCTCGATGAACTTCAAATCCGAATCCTCGAATTTAAAACGAATTACTTTTTCGGTGCAAATGCCGTCAAAAAGCGTTTCATCGATAAAATCGCACACTTTTTTCATTAAATTCGGGCGGATAAGGACGTTTCTTTGTTCGCAGGTTTCCGTGCCGCGGATAAATTTATGCGAAACCCCGGGGCAAATCAGGCAAGCTTCGCCAAGCCCCAAAGTTTCCGTTTGATTCAGCGTGACGTGGGTTACGCTTCCCGACTTAATATAAAATAACTCGAAAAAGGAATGACAGTGTTCTTCTTCGTTGTGATGGTTGTCGAGCAGGGTGGAAAAATCGAGCGTCGCAGGAAGTAAGTGCAGCGTTTCCATATCGTGAAATTCTCCTTGTCAAGCCTCTCGTTGGCATTGCAATGATATTAAAATGATAGAATAAAAAGCAAAAAAAGTCAAGTTTTTTAACAAAAAAGTTAATATAGAGCAATTCTGCATATGTTCAAAGTATTGAACGGAGCAGTTTACGATGTTATAATTATAGCGTGAAAATCAGGGGTTAACCCCTTTCTCGTCTTGCGACGAGAAATTTCGTTAACAAGAAAAGATTAAAGGAGAAAAAGATGAAAAGAATTAAAGTATTATTGATTCTCGTATTTTGTCTTGCGGTAAGTCTTGCCGCCGCGGCTTGCGGCAACACGACTTCCGCTTCCGAAAAGCCCGCCGAATCGAGCGGGACCGGCAGCGAATCCGCGAGCAAACCGACGAGCGAATCCACGAGCGTTTCCTGCTCGCACAACTTCGTTGAAGTAAGCGAAGAAGCTCCCACTTGCGAAAAAGCGGGCGTAAAGCATTTTGAATGTTCGGTTTGCCACGAAACCAAAACCGAAAGTTTCGGAAAAGCTCTCGGCCACGATTTCGGCGAATGGGAAGTCGTCAATGCGGCAACTTGCACGGAGGCAGGGCTTAAAAGCAGAGAGTGCAGAAGAGAAAACTGCGAAAAATACGAAACGGAGGAAATAAAACCTTCGCATAGCTATACGCTCGACGAAGAGCAGAGCGTCGCTCCCACCTGCGAGGAAGCGGGCAAAAAAGTGTTCGTTTGCGTATGCGGCGAATCTTATGAAAACGCCGTTCCCCCGCTCGGGCATCTTAAAGACGAAAGCGTTGCTCCCGTTATAACCGCCCCCACCTGCGAGGAAGCTGGATATACCGTTTACCACTGCAACCGCGCAGGTTGCGGAAAGGATTACCGCGCGGACGAAGTTGAAGCTTTGGGGCATAATCACGAAGCGAAAACTCCCGTTGCGGCAAGCTGCAAAACGGGCGGTTACACCGAATATAAATGCTCGCGTTGCGACGATTCTTACAGAACGTATTCTTCTACAAAACTTGCTCACGCGTTCAATAGCGACGGCGTTTGCGAAACTTGCGGAGAAGATTATCTCGAAGCCGTGGCCGTCGATTCCTCTTCGGAGAATAAAAAATCCTATGCGGTTAAAGACGAAAAATACGGTTACGTCGTATATCTCGAAGACGACGGTTCAACCATAGCGAGAATAACTCTTGACAAAACGGTTATCGAGCAACTCGTTGCAAACAGATATTATAACGTTACGGTAAAATTCGGTTGCCCCGACAGAAGTTACAGGTCTTTTGCTTGGAGATTCGGCAAAACCGAGGAGAGCGACGGAATATTTAGTGCCGGAAATTGCTTCACGCTCGAAGGATTTAACGATACTTGTTTGTTCAAACTCGTTCTCGGCGACGAAAACGGAGTGGGCGAGAAGTTCAAATACACTTACGTGGAGAACGACGCGACGAAAACCGTGGAATTGCCTTATGGCGAAAACGGAATCGAATTTGAAGTCTGGTACACTTATTTCGGCGACGAAAAAGTTGCTCCCGCAACCGTAACGGAAGACAGGAAGAGCAATCCCTTGGCTTATAACGGAACTTTAAACGACTTCGCGATGAAGTTGGAATTGGAAAAAACTTTCAACCCGAACAACTTAAACGAATACGTTTCTACGGAAGAAAAATACGTTCTTGACGGAAGCACGTTCGTGTTTACAGCGGAAGCCGGAAAATTCCTGACTATTCGCCCCGAAGCAATAGCTTACTGGCTCGAAAAAGGTTACACGTCGGTCAGTATGAAATTTATGAGTAAAATCGGTCAGGCAACCACGTTCGACGTGTTGGTGAACGGAGAAAAACCCGTCACTGCGTCGCATAGAATGCTCACGATATACGATTATGCGCTTACCGAACAAACGGCTGCGTCGGGCATTAAGATTCAGCCCTACTACGGAAATTTCGTCGACGGAAAACAAAACGAGAATTCCGACGGATATTATTTGCAGATAACGTTTAATAAGGAGTTTGATGCCGGCAACAAAGCTTCTCATATAAAAACAGGCCTTATTTACGATTACTCCGACGGCGTTTATACGGTTAAGGCAGGGGATTCGTGGGAAACGGAAATAAAACTCGTTCCCGAAGAGGTTAATTATCTTCTCGATAACGGCTACGATAGCATTTCCCTCAAAATATCCGACAAGGCCGGACAGAGAATGAGAAAATATATTACCGTCAACGGTAATAAGTATGGCACAAACGCAGAAGTTCGGGAGTTCAAATATATTCTTCTTACGGAAGAAATGAGAACGAGCGGTTTAACTTTCGTCGTTCAAGGTGTAGACCTTAAAAAAGAATCGGAAGCTTGGCACGCAGAAAAATATTACGACGGCTTCCTTATGGAAATCGGTTATAACGAGGCTCTCGATGCGGACGTTATGACGCAATGGATAGTGACCGACTTTGAAAAAGTATATAACGAATCGGGAAACAATGTCGAAGTAATCGGAGCAAATCCCGGAGCGACGCAAACCGAGGGTAAGGTTACGATAGACGGACGTATTCTTGCAAAAATGAGAGAAAGCGGGAAGAGTTCCTTTATTGTTACTTTAAAGAGAAAGGCCGGTCAATATGCGATTCTCGGTTTGAATGAACCGGGATATAAAGAAACGAAATACGCCACGGGAGATATTGTCGGAATCGAACAATTCATCACCGACGATATGATAATGAACGGCTACGTTTTCAAAACGGTATTTGCCGACCAGAATCAAAGGCTTGTGAATGAAGGAAAGGCGAAGGACGAAAATTATCCCGACGACGTGAACGGATTCTACGTCGAAATTGCTTTCCTTGACGAATTCGACCTTACTCAAAAACAAAACTATATCAGTTCGTCTCTTTCCGTAACTTATAATCAGGAAGTCGGTTACGTCGAAGTTACCGGAGGGAATCCTGTTAAAGGCGATGCCGTTACCACTCCCATAACCGTAAACAATAGGCTTATTTCCGCAATGTATAACCAAGGCTACGTTTCGTTTACCGTTACTTTAAGGCCGAAGGCGAACAAATTATCAACTTTGGGTATCCACGACGGCGCGTGGAAATGGAGTTCCGCAGGTTGCATAGATATTTCCAATGAGTATGCGATAACTCAGGAAATGCGTAAAAACGGTTTTTCGTTCACTGCGCTGTATAACGATTTGGCTTTAAATAACGGTTTAACCGGTTACGAAGCTGCGGACGGATTTTTCATCGACGTCAAGTTCTACAAGGAGTTTGACGTAAACGACAAAACGAGATGGGTAAAAACTACGGGCGACGCCGATAATAACGGCTCCGGATATGATATTTCTTACGATGGTCGTTATATTGTTACGAGCGGAAAATTCGACCAAAATACCGCGCTTATCGTCGACGCAAGGTTAATAGCGGCGAAAGCGGCGGAGGGTTATACCAAGATAACCGTGAATTTCTATTCCAAAGACGGCACGACGGCGGCTTTTGCGGTGAAAGGAGAAGTTGAAAAGGCGCAAAACGGAATGTGGCAGTCCGGAGAACTGGAAATAACCGACGCAATGAAGGAGAACGGAGTTTCATTCGTAGTGTATTATAGAAATTTCGACGCGAATTTGCCTAACCCCGACGGTTTTTGGGTTGAAATTTTATTCTCATAAAAATAATAAAATATAAAACAGGTACCGGACGCCGATAAAATACGGTTTTATCGGCGTCCGATATTGAGTATGTCGGCAAAAAACAGTACGGCTTGCGGGCTTCGTAAAACGGAAACGTCACCGTAAGCTCGTATCGTTTTCGCTCGATATAAAAACAAAAGGCGGACAAGTATGGTGCTTCAAGATAAGGAAAGGAGAAAAAGAAAAATTATGGACGGGCTGTTTTACGCTTCGTTTATGG
>ERZ808278.1284-NODE-1284-length-11098-cov-2.973739_pt1 | contig 11098 bp, 8 predicted proteins | sample MGYA00521239_ERZ808278 | MGnify/ENA primary metagenome ERZ808278 (study PRJEB31516, sample SAMN03275600) | gut metagenome | biome: mammalia-associated habitat; material: feces | host: Papio cynocephalus | place: Kenya | collected 2012-07-17 ... | reverse complement strand
CGCACGAACAAATTCATCCGGATCCAGCCCTCCGGGAATGACTATGACACGCGGTTCAAGTTCCCCGCGGGCAATAATATCAACTCCGCGCAGCATTGCTTTCTGTCCCGCCGAATCTCCGTCATAGGCATAACAGACCCGCTTTGCAAACCGTCCCATGAGGCGCACCTGCTGGCTTGTGAGCGCGGTGCCGAGGGAAGCAACGGCGTTGTCAATTCCGGTTTGATGAAGGCTGATAACATCCATATAACCTTCAACCATGATAAGCTCATCAAGCTTGCGCCCTTTCATAAGGTTGATGGCATAGATATTGTGACGCTTGTTATAGATGAGCGTGTCCCCGGTGTTCATATACTTTGCGCCTTCACCCTTGCCGATGATGCGTCCGCCGAACGCAAGAACGCGTCCGCTTGCGGAAATGACGGGAAACATCAGCCTGTCGTGAAAAAAGTCAAAGGTTTTTGTTTCATCCTTTCGGCCTTTGACACAAAGTCCGGCGGAAATAAGCTCATCGCGCGTGTAGCCGGCGGAGGTCATATGTTTAAAAAGTGCATCCCAATCATTGGGTGAATAACCGAGTCCGAAACGGACAGCCGTGCTGCCGTCTATACCGCGGTTAAGCAGATACTGCCGCGCCGGAAGTCCCGCATCGGAAAGCAGCACTTGGTGATAAAACATTGCCGCTTCACGATTTGCTGCATACAGCCTGTCGCGCAGGGCCTTTTCTTCGCGCAGTTTGGCATCGTTGATTTCGTTCGGCATGTCCATGCCCGCCCGCTGTGCAAGAAAACGCACTGCATCAGCGTAACCGAGGCTTTCGGCCTGCATGATGAACTGAATCACGCTCCCGCCGGCTTTACAGCTGAAGCAATGAAAAACCTGCTTGTCGGGGCTGACGGTGAACGATGCATCGCGCTCAGGATGAAAAGGACAGAGTCCCCAAAGACGCCCGCCTTTCGGGGAAAGGCGCGTGTATTCGGAAACGACGGAAACGATGTCGTTTCTGTTCATCAATTCATTGAGCCACGTCTCCGGAAATGCCATTATGTCCTCGCCGATACAGTTTCAAAAGCGGAAAGGCGGCCGAAATCGAACCCTCTTTTCCCCTTTACATTTATACATTACGACATGAAACGGAAAATTCCTGCAAAAAAATTTGAAACAAGCCCCGAAATCAAAAATATATTTTCAGACAGATACCTGTTGAGCATGAAATAAGGCAAAACATGAACAGTACTGCGGCATAATTGCATCCTGCGGGCGCATTTCAATGTACGGAACAGGCGCCGACTCGACTTAAAAAATGCCTTCCAGGGAAAGGTCGTTTGTTTCCGTAAAAAACGAGAACCATCTCTTGATTGCGGAAAAGTTTTCAATGTATTCATCCCGTTCACCGTTCGCACCGAGGTCGGCAATTGCAGCGGCACAAAGCTGAATTTCAAGGATATCACGGTGACTGAACAGCAGTTTCAGCGTCGGTTCCGAATCCATAAGCAGCTGATAAATGCTCTCTCCGGCAGAATGAGCGGCGGAAAAGTCTTCTGTTTCGGCAGCATGACAGCCGACATTAATCATCGGAAGGATTTTCCGCTCCAGTTTTTTTATATAAGTGTTAGAAAAAATAAAGACAAAAACGAGCAGAAGCATACCGAAAGCCAGTGCCGCAACGGAAACCGCGGACTGATTGCGTATATTTGCGTTTGCTTCTTTTTTCATTGCGTTCGGCTCAAGATTTTTAAGCGTTTCTCTGTTCTTTTTTTCCTGATTCATCATACGGTTCCTCCGCGACGGACAATGCATTTTGTTTTGCCGTGCATTTTGTGCGGACAAAAGACGGCATCAGTTTTTTTCGTGCAGATTCGTAAAGCGTGCGCGAACCTTTGCGCAGGTTTTTTGCTTTTGCTGAACATGAACAATTCCGCTTGAATCAACGGACATAAAAAGGCAGTCCTCGGCTCGGTCGATTCCGAACCTTTTCAGCAATGCATAAAACCCTTTTTCGTCCAACCCTGCCGCCTGAACTGCCTCCGGATGAACCTGTCCGTCGCAGATAAGCAGCAATGCGGGCATGGCTTTTTCGGATTCAAGCTTCAGTCCCTCGTTAGTCGGGGTTTGAAACGGGCCTTTCAAAAGCACGCTGAGTCCGCCGTCCGTTTCAAGGATGGCATACTCGACCTGCGAGATTGAAAACACATCCTTCATCCGCAGCTGTTCGGCAAGGTCGAACAAACTGTAATTAGCTGCACGCATGGCATCCTCGCGCACAACCCCTCCGGAAATCATAACAAGCGGACTTCCGCAGACGAGTTTGCGCAGCTTTTCGCTTTTCAGCGACATGAACGAAATCAGGCGGTGCAGCGCAAACATTGCAATGATCGGAACAACTCCGTACAGCAGCGGAATCGCGGGATCGGACATCGGAAGCGCCGCAAGGTTTGCAATAAGCAGCGTTATTGCAAGGTCAAACGGCTGCATATCGCTCAGCTGACGTTTGCCCATGAGCCTGAGAACAACAAACATAAAAATGTACACAAGCAGCGTTCGTATAAAAAGTGTTAACATATTTCTATACCAGCCTTTCATCGAAAAAAGTATTTGCAGTTTGGCTCAAAGCGATACATTCGGAAGGACTGTGTGCGCAAAATGCCGCACAATGCGTATACTTTTTGCATCACCTGTGATATAATGATTTCGTACGGCATGAAGTGAAGTGTCCGCAAAAATAAAAGGCAGCAGCAGGCAGCAGGGTGCAGCATGGATAAAAAACATCGGAACAGCGAAGAAACATACGAAAAGTCCGCTGAGCGGCATGAACGGCAAAAAATGCGCCGCGATCGCCGCTGCAAAAAACATGAAAATAAGTATACGGCACGACATCAGCTTTTGCGTCTGCCGATTCTTGTTCTGCTTGCGGCAGCGGGTATGTTTGCGCCGAAACTTCTGTCCTCCTGCCCGCAGCAAACGGAGCGCATATACAGCCGCGCGATCTATCCCGTGATTTCGCGGGTTTTGGGTGCAGCAAGCAGCATATTCCCGTTTTCTCTGGCCGAGGTGCTGATAATTTCCGTCGGCACGCTTCTTGCGGTCACACTCGTTGTGCGGCTGTTCAAGCTTGTGTTTTCAAAACTCCTGAAACGGAAACGCAATCGAATGCGCTTCTACAGCTGCCTGATTTCGCTCGGAATGTTTGCTGGCGTAATGCTGAATCTTTTCTATGCATTCTGGGGAATAAATCACTACAGAATGCCCGCTGCTCAGCTTTTGGGCTTTTCTGATGAACTTGCGCGCGTCAACTCAGCAAAATCCGAATTCATTGCTGCCGAAGCGGGTGACGATTCCGCTGCATCCGATATTTATGCGGAAATGCTTGCATCAACCTGCGAAAAAATTGCGGCTGCGGCTGCGGAGAACAGAAGCCGCCTTCCGGAAAACGAAAACGGCGTGTTTATCGCGGAGGACAAAAACTCAGAGAATTCGACTTTATCCGCTGCGTTCAAAAGCGTTCAAACGGCATATTCCGCACTCGGCAGTCAAAACGAATTGTTCAACAATCCCGTCTTTTCCGCAAAATCGGTGCATTTTTCAAACATGCTCTCGCGCCTTGATATCTCCGGAATCTATATTCCGTACACCGCCGAAGCGAATGTGAACACCGAGCAGCCCGCGCTTCTGCTGTTTGCTTCCGCCGCGCATGAGACCGCACACTATTTCGGCTTTGCAAGGGAGGACGAGGCAAATTTTCTTGCTTACTATGTCTCGGACTTTTCAAATGACCCCGCCCTGCGATATTCCTGCGAGATGCTTGCCCTGATGCAGTGCATGAATCGGCTCGCCTCCGTTGATGAAAAAAGTTTCTACAGCGTCCGCGAACGCTTCTTCACCCCCGCAATGATTCGCGATCTCGCCGATTATTCCCGCTGGATCGAGCAATACAAAAACGATCCACTCGGCAGCGTAAATAACAAAATTAATGACGCCTACCTAAAACATAACGGCCAAACCGCCGGCGTAAACAGCTATAATGATGTCGCAGAGCTGCTGATTGCGTTTGAAATGCGGAAATGAGGAGGCGAAACCGCATACTGTCTGCAAGTTGAAAGTCATGTTGAAACACGGAACTGAAAATCTAAAAAATGCAAAAATAATGATGCGGACCGCCGTCAACTTCCCCGTTGCGAATCATCGCAAAATATGATACAATCAACCCATAAATCGTTTGGGCGCATCAGGGTTCGGACGTTAAAACTGCGAGGCGGCATGGAATTCACGGGCACAGTAACCGGCATAAAGTTTCGAAACGAGGAGAACGGGTGGACCGTTCTCAGGATAAAGGGCGATGACGGAGAAGAGTTGACCGCTGTCGGCGTGATGCCGTCCGTGAACGACGGCGAACGGGTGACCGTGACGGGCAACATGACGGCGCATCCGATGTACGGCGAGCAGATCCGTGTGACTTCATACAAAAATGATATACCGACTTCGGCCGAAGCTGTTCGCGCTTATCTTGCGAGCGGCTTTATTAAGGGTATCGGCGAGGCGACTGCAAGGATGCTTGTGGATAAGTTCGGCGCGGAAACTCTCGAAATCATCAAGACCGAACCGATGAAGCTCACAAAAATCAGCGGTATCGGGCCGAAAAAAGCGAAAATGATCCATGAATCCTACCTTGAAAAGGCAGCGATGCAGGACATAATAATGGGCATGCAGGAGCTTGGGCTTTCCATTGCAATGACAATGAAAATATACAAGCTCTACGGTGAAAACTGCGTCAGCATGGTGAAGGAAAATCCGTACAGTCTGATTGATGATTTTGAAAACGTCGGATTTAAGACGGCGGATAAAATTGCATTTGAGGCCGGATATGAGCGTGAATCGGAATTTCGTGTTCGTGCGGGCATAAAATACGCGCTTTCGCTTGCAAGGCAGGAGGGCAACACATGCCTGCCGCGGGATATGCTGGTGATGTTTGCGGCAAACAACGTCCTCGGCGTTGTGCCGGAACGGGTGGAAGCGGTTCTTGAAAAAATGCTGGAATCGAGTTCTCTTGTCGAAAAACGAATCGATGAACGCGACTGCATTTTTTTGAAGTATATGCATTATGTCGAATCGGATTGCGCGGCACTGTTTTCAAATATCGTTTCGGGTGTTGATATTCTGTCCCTGTTCGATATCGACGGTGAAATTAAGCGACTTGAAAAACAATTCGGCGTCACTCTTGCAGCTGCACAGAACGAGGCGGTGAAGCGCGCCGTTACGGACGGCGTTCTTATCGTTACCGGCGGCCCCGGAACCGGAAAAACTACCATTTTGAGATTTATTATCGAAATTATGGAACATCTCGGGCTGCAAATCGAGCTTGCCGCGCCGACAGGCAGGGCTTCAAAACGCATCAGTGACACGACGGGGCGCGAGGCAAGAACGCTTCACCGCTTGCTTGAATACAATTTTAACAATAATTCCTTCAACCGCAATGCGGATTATCCTGTTGAAGCGGATGTTATTATAATCGATGAAATGTCAATGGTTGACGTGATGCTGTTTCATTCCCTGCTGAAAGCGGTGGCCAAAGGCACGCGCCTTGTAATGGTGGGCGATGTCGACCAGCTGCCGTCGGTCGGCCCGGGCAACGTGCTTCGTGACATTGTGAATTCCGATGTGATTCCGGTCATAAGGCTGAACGAAATTTTTAGACAGGCGGGGCGCAGCCGAATCGTTACCAATGCGCATCTTATCAACCGCGGAGAAATGCCTGATTTTAATAATATCGATGAAGAAAGCGATTTTTTGTTTTACGAATGTCCCACGGCAGATATTGCGCTTTCATCCGTGCTGAATCTTTGCGGCGATTATGCTTATCTCGGCAAAATAAACGAACTTCAGGTGCTTTCGCCGATGAAGGGAAACATGCTCGGGGTCGTGAACCTTAACACTTTGCTTCAGGCGGAGCTGAATCCGCCGGCGGAGGACAAGGCCGAATTCAAGTTCGGTGAAATCACCTTCCGCGAGGGCGACAGGGTGATGCAGATAAAGAACAATTATGATATTCAATGGAGAAAAACAAAACTCGGCGCGGACGACAGCGAGGGGGAAGGGGTTTTCAACGGCGATATAGGCACGATTCTTCGCGTGGATAATGCTTCAAAGTTCCTCACGGTGCTGTTTGATGATGAACGGATTGCGGATTATAATTTCAATCAACTTGAAGAAATTGACCTTGCGTACTGCATATCCGTTCACAAAAGCCAGGGCAGCGAGTTCCCCTGCGTCGTGCTTCCGCTTGTGAACGGCCCGAACATGCTTTTTAATCGCAACATTCTGTACACCGCCGTGACAAGGGCGCGCAGCAAGGTTTACATTCTCGGTTCGGTCGGATGCATTAAATATATGGTGTCAAACACAAACGTCCGCAGGCGATACAGCGCACTGGAAACTTTTTTGCGCGAGAGAAACGAAACCCTGCCCGACGAGTAAGGAACAATGTGCGGTTTTTGCGCAAATTGTCGTTGATTGAGTGATATTGCCGGAGCGGCAAACCGATATGAACAAAAGATTTAAACAATGGATAAATTCGGCACTCGACTTTGTTTTTCCGCAGCACCTGAAATGCCATTCCTGCTCAAAGGAAGCGGCAGTGAACGAATACGGAATCTGCTCGGAGTGCGAGGCAAATCTTGCCGTGAACCCGCTGGCCGAAAGAATCGAGTTCGTTGATGAATACGCCGCAGGATTGTTTTATAACGATGTTTCGAAGCGCGCAGTTTATGCGCTGAAGTATAACGGCGCCGTTTATGTTCGGGAGTTTTTGACGCACTTCATGTGCATCCCCGCCGATTGGCCGATTGACTGCATCGTTCCCGTTCCGCTGCATCCGCGACGGGAAAAGGAACGCGGCTTCAATCAAAGTTTCATCCTTGCAAAATCCGTGGCGGAAAGGTATAATATCAGTATCCGTGCGGAATTGCTTAAACGCGTGCGGGACACAAGCCCGCAGGTCGGCATGAATGCAAAACTGCGTGCAAAAAACCTGAACGGCGCATTTGAGGCATCGCCCGAATGTGCGGGGCTGTCGGTTCTGCTTGTGGATGATGTCAGAACAACGGGCGCAACCCTTAAAGAGTGCGCGTCGGAGCTTAAAAAACACGGAGCAGCAAGGGTTTATGCGTTGACTGCGTGCTGCACTCCGCCGGAATCAAACTGATACTTTAACTTTTAAAGTTATATAAGGAACGGAAATATGAGTGAACTTGTTTACCGCAGCATGACGCTGCCGGATATCGAACAGGTCTATGAAATCGAATGCAGCTGCTTTTCGCAGCCGTGGAGCGTTGAATCCCTCATAGGTGAGGTTATCCGCAATGATGCTGCAAGTTATGTTGTTGCAGAGGACAACGGGAAAATTGTCGGTTATGCCGGCATGTGGCAGATGTTTGATGAGGCACACATGACGAACATTGCCGTTGCTGCCGAATATCGTTGCCGCGGCATTGCAACAAATCTGATACTTTGCCTTATGCAGACGGCGAAAAAGAACGGCGGAAAGCGAATGACGCTTGAAGTCCGCGAGTTTAACCACAAAGCGCAGCGCGTGTATTCCGCGCTTGGGTTCAGGTACGCGGGAACAAGGCGAAAATACTACAGTGACACGGGTGAAAATGCACTGATACTTTGGAACGATTCCATCGACAACACGCTCCGCGCTCATGCGGGCGGAAGCGGTTCGGAAAGCGTTTGACTTCATCCGAAAAAAGCCGAATTCAATAGGGTTCCGCCGCTTGTGCGGAGCGTGACCTATTGTTTTTATAGCAAAAACTTAAATTAACATATTACATGGAGGAAACAAAATGAAACAGGTTGTTAATGCACAGAACGCGCCCGCCGCAATCGGACCTTACAGCCACTGCGTAAAGGTCGGCAAAATGGTTTTCACTTCCGGTCAGATCGGCATTGATCCCGCCGTCGGCGGACTTGTTGAAGGTGTTGAGGCTCAAACGATTCAGGCGCTCACGAACCTTAAAGCCGTTCTCGAAGCTGCCGGTTCAAGCATGGAAAATATCGTAAAAACAACGGTATTTGTTAAGGATATGAACGATTTCGCAAAGGTCAACAAGCTTTACGGAATGATGATTCCCGCACCCTTCCCGGCAAGGAGCTGCGTTGAAGTTGCCGCGCTGCCCGCCGGTGCACTTGTTGAAATCGAAGCAATGGCATTGCTCAACGGCTGAGCAGACTGATTGATTCGAATATCGTGCGTCGACGGTCTTTCCGTCCTTCATCATCCCAAATACGAAAGCGGCTTTGCTGAGTTTTTTGGTGCGCACGACTGAGAATCATTCGGAAAACAAATGGACACGCTGCAAAATGCACCAACTTCAAATAAACTTATAAACTATCGTCCGATTGCGGAGATTGCGGTCGGGCTGATGCTCGGTATCGCCGTTTGCGGGATAATGCCCGCAGGCGGCGCTGCCGTTTTATGTATTATGACAGCGTGCGGTGCGGCAGGGGTTGCGTTCGCATTGCTGCGGCATACGCGCTCCGCACTGTTTGCGGCTTCGGTACTCGTCGGAATACTTTTTGCCGCTTTGCGCCTTCCGACTGAGCTTCCGAGCGGCAACTATGCCGTTTCGGGAACCGTAATTTCAACGGAATACTCAAACGGAGAAACGGAACTCATTCTCACAAAAAGCGAGCTGCGTTCATCTGCATCCGCGGGGATTTTCCGCAGGGACGGCAGAGTGAAAATCATAACGGAAGGCTATTTAAACATCGATGTCGGGGACAGCGTTTATATTCCGAAAGTCTATCTTCGCGGAGCAGCAAAGGCAGATTTGTCGGAACGGAGCAGATTCCTGAAACAGCTTTCGGAGGGTATAACGGCATCGGGAAGGTTATACGGCGGCGGTTTGAAAGATGACGGTTCAACATTCGTCGACGAAATCAGCGTTGTATCGAAACATAACCTGCCCGTTCGGGAGGCTTTGACGTCGGTGCGCAGCTCAATTGTTCGGCATATCGGCCGAATTTTCGGCACGGATGCCGGCATTGTTTCCGCACTCATCGTGGGGGACAAAACGGCATTGCAGTCCGACAGAACCGAGGCATACAGAGCAACGGGCACGGCTCACCTCTTGGCAATTTCAGGATTTCACACGGGCATCATTGCCGCAATTCTCGGCCTTTTTGTTCCGAAGCGCAAGCGGTGGCTGCGCACTGCGTTCGTCGGAATCGGGCTCATCATGTATTGCTGCATTGCGGTGTATGCAGCGGGAATCGTCCGCGCCTCAATAATGGTCATATGCGCGCTGCTTTGCCGTGCATTGAACCGCCGTGCGGATTCGCTGAACGGACTTGCCGCCGCTGCGGTGCTGATACTTGCGTTTGAGCCGTTTCAGCTCTATTCGGTCGGCTTCCAACTTTCGTTTGCGGCGTGCTTCGGATTGATACTGTTTTCAAAACAATTTGAAACCGCGCTCGCTTCGGCGCATATCCCGTTTGCAGGTTCTGTTTCGGCCTGTCTCGGTGCAAGCATTGCCACTGCGCCGTTTCAAGCCGCATATTTCGGCTGTCTGCCGCTGTATTTCGTTGCGGGCAACCTTATTGCCGTGCCGCTCTTTTCGCTTGTGATGGTGCTTTGCATTGCGATTTTGATAATCGGCATACCGTTCCCGGGTTTTGCGGCAGTGCTTGCCGTTGCGCCGCGTGCGGTGCTCTTTGTTGTTGAACGCTGCCTCGGTTTTCTTTCCGCATTGCCGTATGCTGCGTTGAATCTTCCGACGGTTCCTCTCGCAAGCTGCGCTCTCTTCCTTGCAATGCTGTTTGTGCTTTCCCCGTATGTGCTGCGTCCGTTTCAAAAAAGGGCGGGACTTGCCGTATTCTGCCTGCTGCTGTTTACATGCTCTTTGGTTTTTAGTATAATAACATTATGAACCACAATGATTTTTTTAAACTGATTGCTGCGGACGGTCTTCGCGGCGCATACCTTTTGCAGGGTGAAGAGGAGTTTGTTAAGGCAAGCGCGCTGAAAGCTGCCGAAAAGCTGATTCCCGAGGATTTTCGCGCTTTTAACATGAGTGTTCTGTACGAACCTGATGCGGATGCGCTTACGGAGGCCTGCGAAACGCTGCCGCTGTTCGGCGACAGGCGGCTTGTTGTCTGCAACGGATTGGCATCGGGACTCGATTACCCGAAACTTGCGGACTATATTGAAAAAATGCCCGAGAGTTCGATTCTGCTCATCAATATAAAAGGTGCGGCGGATTCGAAAAACAGTTTGGTAAAGCGTCTCCGTTCCGCAGGGCGCGAGGTGGAGTTTGACGAGCTGCCGTTGTCGGATATTATTAAATGGTGCATGAAAACGGCAAACAAACAGGGTGCTGCGCTCGATTCGGACACGGCAAGGACCTTTGCCGGGCTTGTCGGCACGGATATGACCGCAATAAGCAACGAACTGCAAAAGCTCATCGATACCGTCGGACCGGGCGGGACGATTACACGGGATGTAATTTCCCGCTGCACGGTCGGCAGCATTGAATTTCAGGTTTTTGCGATGATAGATTGCTTTACGGCAGGCAAGGTCAGGGACGGAATGCGCGCGCTGCACGGATTGTTGGAGGACAGGGACGCCGCGCTCGGCATTGCCTCGTTCCTTGAGTCACGTTTTAAGCTGATGCTTGAGGGCAGGAAGCTTATGGACGGGGGACTCAGTGCGCAGACTGCTGCCGCAAAGCTTGAAGGAAACCGCTACGCCAACACAAAGGCTTGCACAGCCGCAAAAAAATACTCATCGGCAAAGCTTGCGGAGCTTGTCGGAAACCTTGCAAACGTCGGTTACGGCGTTGTCTCGGGCGGCGCTGCCGCTGTTGATGCGCTTGAAAAAATCATGGCGGGTTTCGAATGGTGATTTTTTGCATAAACTGCTGATACTTAGCGTTTCTAATATGTCATTCTATAGTTAACTTTACCGAGCAGCACCGCCAGACGGAATTTTCCGCGGGCGGTGCTGTTCATTTTTATGCGGCCGAACGGCAGCTGTATATACCGAATTGCGGCCGAACTATTAAGAAAATATGGCCAATCTGTTAACGATATTTGTAAATAT
>ERZ808278.1281-NODE-1281-length-11123-cov-3.754246_pt1 | contig 11123 bp, 12 predicted proteins | sample MGYA00521239_ERZ808278 | MGnify/ENA primary metagenome ERZ808278 (study PRJEB31516, sample SAMN03275600) | gut metagenome | biome: mammalia-associated habitat; material: feces | host: Papio cynocephalus | place: Kenya | collected 2012-07-17 ... | reverse complement strand
ATTCATTGGAATATTAATAAAACTTTTTGCATGAAACAATACATCATTTCCTTCTTGCCCATTTCCTCTTGTTTCAAGTTTTACTAACTCTCCATTTTCATATGTTGCACGAATTGTCAAACCATCTAATTTTAAAGACATTACTCCAACTTGTCCATTTAAAAAAGACAAAATTTCTTCTTTATTATGTACTTTCTTCAAAGAAAGCATTGGAGAACTATGCTTTACTACATTTATTTTATCTTTAACAATATATCCTGCATGTTGTGTAGGACTTGAAGATAAAACATATCCTGTTTCTTTTTCGAGATTTTCTAAATTTCTTAATTGTTTGTCATATTCTGCATCATCTATAATAGGATTCCCATAATAATACATTGTATTTGCATTATTAAGATATTCTACTAATGTAGATATCATCTTTCTTTGAATTTCTGATGTCTCTTTCGCATTATACATAGCAGTATTTCCCTTTCTTTTTTTTTCTTTATTATACCATATTTTTTTAAGAAAGTCAATAGGTTTTAAAAATAAATACTGACAATTTTATTTAATCCATTATTAATAGTATCAATTATATTTTGTATTGTCTTGTCTCCAATTAAATATAAATCTCCAACTTTATTATAATAAATATTTTTTTCCAGTTTTATCCCAATACCTTGATTTAAATTAGGATGACGTTCTGAGACTTTCTTTTGTCTAAATTCCTGTCCCCCAAAAGTATTGGTATATGCAAACACAGGAATATTATTAATAAATAAATCTATCCCTAACAAGTCATCTAATAAACTATAATATGTATCCACTCCAAAAGTTGATATATATAAAGCATTATATATGTCTCGTACAAGGGAGCCATATACTTTACAAACTCTACTACATAAATTTTCTACTGTAAATTCATTAATTGGTAAACCATATATAAAGCAACTATATTTGTCTTTGAACTTTATTAATTTGTTAATCATTTTTTTCCCATTCGAAAATGTTAATTCTTTTCCAACAGACATACGATCATTAACATTATCAACACAATACAAAGACATTCTCTTATCTTCTGGAATTATATTTTCACTATTAACTTCTTCCGTATATGCCAACTTATATATTTGTAGAAATTCTATAATTGTTGGAAATTCTCCAAAACAAAGTAATGAAATCAATAAAACTGGCATAAATTTTGGGAAATTAATTCTATTATAATTAACTTTCCATACCTGTTTGTTATATTTTCGGTCTGCTTCTAATGGATTAAAAATTGCATCGTCTCCATTGAATACATTCTTTTCATATTTAATATGATGTAATTGTTCTTTTATATAATCAATATCAATTTGTTGTTCTCTAACAGTATGTCCTTTTTTAATTAATTTAATTGAATTGTTTTTAATTTCAATATTGTTAGAGACACTTGGACAATTACAAGTTATAATATGCTTTTGTACTTTTTCTGCTATTATTCTTATTTGTTCATCTGTCATTTTAAAACCCTTTCGTGAACTACCCACGAGCTAAAGCTCGTTGGGCTTCCTAATCAATATGCGTAACTGCACAAGTTTACTTAGGCTATCCCGACAGTCCCTGCCGTTCTCATTCTCAATCCTTCGTCATTCATCAAACCAACTAAAGCTAATGGGATTTCCGACTAATCATTTAAAAATTTTGGTATATTATTTTTATTTCATGGATATAATTAAAATATAAATTAATTAAGGAGCTGATTTATAATGGCAAGACCAAAAAAACCAACCAACTACAAAGAAGAACTTGAAAGAATTGAAATGAGATTAACTCATCATCAAAACAGTATTAAGGAATTAGAGGACAAGAGAGATGAAATCATCAAGAGAAAGTCTGCACATGAAATGCAAGTTTTGTCTGACTTTATTTCTCAAAATAATATCTCTGCTTCTGATATTATCTCTCAATTACATCTCTCTGCGTGAACTGCCACGAAGCTAAAAACTTCGTGGCTTCCTAATCAATATGCGTGACCACACAAGTTTACTTAGGCTATCCCGACAGCCCCTGCCGTTCTCATTCTCAATCCTTCATTGAGAATATTTATTGCTGCATTTATATCTCTTTCATGATGTACACCACAAACAGGACATGTCCACTCTCTTATAGACAATGCTTTCTTTCCATCTTTATGCCCACAATTAGAACATATCTGACTCGATGGATACCAAGTGTCAATTTTAATAATTTCTCTTCCATACCATTTAGCTTTATATTCTATTTGCCTTACAAACTCACTCCAAGATACATCTGCAATTGATTTTGCTAACTTATGATTACTCATCATATTTTTTACTTGTAAATCTTCAAGAACTATTGTTTGATTTTCACGAATAAGTCTTGTTGATAATTTATGTAAAAAATCTCTTCTTTGATTTGTAATCTTTTCATGTTGCTTTGCAACTTTAACCCTGCATTTTTCTCTATTTTTACTTCCTTTTTGACAACGAGATAAGTCCTTTTGTAATTTTCTTAATCTTTTTTCAGACTTTCTAAAACATTTCGGATTTTCTATCATCTCTCCATCAGAAGTAATACAAAATTCTTTAATGCCAAGGTCAATGCCTATTTCACTATCATTGATAGGCAATTTTTCTTTATCGTCTTGATTTACCAAAATAGAAACAAAATATTTCCCAGAAGGATTTTGTGAAACCGTCACTGATTTAATCAATCCAGTGAAATCTCTATGTTTTTTAATTCTAACCAAGCCAATTTTAGGAAGTTTTATATATCCATCAGATACATAAATATTTCCACCTTGATTATTGGTAGTATAAGAACAATTGTGATTTTTCTTACTTTTAAATTTGGGAAACCCTACTTCTGGTCTTTTGAAGAAATTATTATAAGCAGTCTGTAAATTCATTTGTGCATTAGCTAATGCAAGAGAATCAATTTCTTTTAACCAAGGAAATTCTTTTTTATATTGTGCAGGTGTATTGTTAAGTTTCTGATTTGTTTTTTTATAATACTCAATTTTATCTGCAAGCATTTTATTATAGATGAATCTTACACATCCAAAACATTTAGAAAAATATTCTTGTTGTTCTTTATTGGGATATAATCTATATTTATATGCAATTAACATCTATAACTACTTCCTTTCATTTATATATTTTCTATTTTAACCTTGATTTTTGATATACTTTTGTAATTTGGATTTGATTTATTTTTTTTTCATATAAGTATATTTTCTTGTAAGTCGCATTCATCCACTATGCTGAAGACATAGCGGAATTCTGCTTTGTTTCTTTTAAGTAGTTCTTCTTTTAGATAGATATTTTACCTATCCTTTTTTCTTTTCTGTATATATTAATATTATTTCTGCACATATTAATGCTATAAAATATAATATAATTAATAAACTAAATATATTATGATAAGATTGTGTCTTCTCAAATATAATTGTTGTTGTCATATTTCCTGTAAGCCCTGCAATTCCCCATGCAGATAATATTGCACCATGTATCTTTGATATGTCTTGTATTGAATATTTGTCAGATAATAGTGGAGCAATATTAGAAAATCCTGCACCATAAAAAGAAGAAATTGCGCAAAACATTATTGCTATTGTTAATGTATTATAATTTAAAATATATAATGTTACTACTGCCATAGATAACAAAAACATCATTATATAAATATGTATTCTTTTCTTTAAGAAATCTCCAATTGTTGAAAATACAATTCTTCCTAATCCATTACATATTCCCATTATTGAAACTATTAATGTAATTGTTTTTATATTAATACCATAATTTGCCATTATAGGAGATGCCACACCTATTAATGACAAACCACAATGAATATTTAAGAAAAACATTAACCAACATAAAACAAAAAATGGATCTTTCAATAATTTTAAATAATTGAATTTTTCATTATTAGATTTATCTATGTTTTCAAAACTAAGTGGTTTCTTTAATAATACTGTTCCTATAATCATTGGAATTAAATATATTGTTCCCATAATTATTAATACTGTACTAACAGAATATACTTTTAATAAACCAGTAATAATAGGACTTGCTATTGTTGAAGCAAAACCAAATCCCATTACACTTAACCCCATTGCCATTCCTTTGTTTTTGTTAAAATGTAACATTAATGTTTTACATGGAGTTAGGTATGTTATTCCTAATCCTATCCCTCCAAGTACACCATAACTCAAATACAGCTCAAAAATAGATTTATTTAATACTGCAAATCCAGATAATATCATTCCAGAGCAAAAACATATTGTTCCTATTATTGCAGATTTAGTTATGTTCTTTTCTACAAGTTTTCCTCCAAAAGCGGCAGACATTCCTAAAAAGAATATTGCCAAACTAAATGTAAATTGTACTTGTGCATGACTTACATTCATATATTCTGATATACTATTAATAAATAAACTAAAAGCATATACACTACCTACAGATAAATGAAGTAATAATGCAGGGATTGCTCCATTTATCCATTTATTTCTCTTTTTAACTTCCTCTTTCACATTTTCACCGCCTTTAATTTTCTTTACAATCAATCACAAAACAATATAACTTCATTTTCTTTTATTGATTGAGGAATATTAATTACTCTTTGATTTTTACTTCCTCTCCATTTTAATGTTATATCTCTTTGTTCGTCTATATATGGACCATCTATTAATACATCTATATATTGCCATATATCTTTTAAATCTTCTCTTTGCATTAGTTGCTCATATGTATATCCTGAATAACACCATATATCTTTATTTGGATATAAATTTTTTATTTCTTTTAATAATGATAATAATTCGGAAATATTATATTTTTCTAAGGGATTACCACCAGAAAGTGTTAATCCCTTTATATAATCTTTTGATAATGTTTCTATCAATTCTTCCTTTGCAAGTTTATCAAAATAAATTCCAGAACATTTATCCCATGTTTGAGGATTTTGACAATTTTTACAATGGATTTCACACCCAGAAATCCAAAGTACACAACGTATTCCGTCTCCATTATTCATGTCATCATGTGTTATATTATGATAATTCATTACATTGACACCTCTTTTTTATACCAATAATAATTTAAATATTTTTTATTAGTATTTATATGTCTTCCAAGAACTTGAGGTATGATATTATTATCATTTCCTGCTTCTTGTAAAGTATTATATTCTTTAATTAAAATATTTTCATCATATTTATAAATTTTATATTTTTTTGGAATTGGATCAATGTTATTAACAAAATCTTCATATTTTCTCCATATAAAATTTTTATGTGATTTCCTTTCTCCATGGCATACTTTTATAATTAAATTATCTTTAAAATTTAATTCTTTACTTGCTGCCAATGCAGAATCCCATATTTTAACCAATTCTTTTTCTTTTGTTAATTGTACAATCCTATGATTAATAATTTGTATATAATCAAAAATTTCATTTGCATTCATATTTATATATTCAGATTCATACATCCAACAAAATCCACCAATAGATGGTATTCTTTTATATAAACATTCACTAATATGCCCAATATTTAATTCTTTTTCAGCTTCTGAAATTGAAGAATAAGTTTTTATAAGAGTTCCATCTATTTTACTTAACTGAACAATATTCTTATGATGTTTTTTGACTCCATCTCCACCTTCTGTTGCATTATATCCATATCCACCTTTTTTATAACAATAAGTATTATATTTTTTAATATAATATTTTTCTTTTTTATTTGCATCCTCTAAGGTGTCTGCATAATCAAGAATTGTTTTATTAAAATTTTCAATACCATATTTTCTAATTGCAGATTTAAATGGGGTATTATATTTGTCTGAATTTTTATTATATGCTTCTGATATATGGTTTCTCTCTCTTTGTTCTAATGATCTTTTTGTCAATCCAATATATTTTTTATTATTAATTTTATTTATGTAACAATATATTAAATACATTTTACATAGACACCCTATCTTTTATCTCTGCGTTTTTTGCATCATTATATCTTGTTTCTCCATGTACTCTTGTAAAACCCAAATCCTTTTATACCCCTACTTTCGTAGTATTTTTAAAGGGAGTGGAGTACACCATCCTTTCGGTCGTAATTATACTCTCTGAACGTCCTCCATCAGCTTTATCTGTTAAGGAGTTTCGCTGCATCTGAGGAACTTCCATCCTCGGTTGCCCAATCCTAAGAATTTTTATGGTATGTATATAAATATTCCGCATTTACGTTTGTCGTTTCCAACTCCGCTTTAGCTTCTTAGGCTCTAAGGGGTTTCCTGCAATTTATACGATTTTACATGGACTGTTGGGTAGTCAATCCATTCATGCGGTCAATCTTAGTAATATTTGTACTTTTACATTTTGGACATTCATCCATTTCTACTTGTTGATAACCACAATCTTCACAATAACACATAGCAAGATTTACACCTTCATAAAAACCTTTATCCATTGCACGTAATATTAATGTTTTTATTGCTTCTATATTATAACCTAAATTATATCTACAATATTGAATTTTTCCTCCGTTAAATAAATCCCAAAAACGTTCTTCTTTATCTTGTTTTTCTATAGGAGACATATTCTCACTTACATGACAATGAAAACTATTACTAACATATGGTTTATCTGACACATTTTCTACAATTCCATATAATTTTCTAAATTGTTCTACTTGTAAGCCACATAAAGATTCTGCTGGAGTTCCATAAACTGCATATAAAATTTTATCTTCTTTTTTTATTTTTTGTAGATAAGAATTTATATATCTCATAACTTCTAATGCAAATTCTCCATCTTCTCTAATAGATTTCCCATTATATAATCTTTGTAATTCATTTAAAGCAGTAATTCCATAGCTTATTGTCATTGGAGGAAGAATACTTCTAATTTTATCATCTGGATTTAAATGTCCTCCTAATAATCCTCCTTGACAAAATGCTATTGGATTAACACTTGCTTTTAATTCTCCTATATAATCATATGTTCTTTTATGAAGACCTCTAATTAATTCTAAATAATAATAAAGTACATCATAAAAATTTTTATTTTCTTTTTTTGATTTTTCAAGAATCATTGGTAAATTTAAACTAACTACACCTAAATTACAACGACCTTCAAAAATAACTTTATCATTTTCATCAATTGGCTCTATTCCTCCTTTTTCATACCAAGGAGAAAGAAATGCTCTACACATTTTTCTCTGATGTTACCATCAGCACTGACTATATCTTCTATCTTATGATAGTCTTCCGCTTCGGTTTTCAAGTGCTTCGTTTCCTAAAACACTACTGGTGCTTATCTCCAGTCCTACTCCCATACATTCACCAGGGATAGTCGATACAAGTTCTTATTTAATATAATTATAAAATTTATTAAATAAGCTTCTCACGGACTCATCCTTTATAAAAGGACCTATCCGTTAGCCTTTTTTCAAGACACCCTCGAGCGAGGTTCAAAAGATTTTACATGAGCTATAGTTTTCACTTACCCATGGGGCTAATAACTTCTCCATATTTTTTATACATCTCTGAAACATAACCGCTTCCAGTTAAAGACAACCAATCTGGATACATTGTTTTACTTGAACATTCAATTCCTGCATTAAAAACATCTCCATTAATATATTTTTCATTTCCATCTCCATGAATATTTTTATCATATAAAAATACAATTTTAGGAAACAATACAGGTTTTTTAAATCCTTCTTTTCCTTGTCCTTCTTGATGTACTTTCAACAAAGTAATAAAAGCCATTTTTCCAAATTTATCAGTTGACAAACCACCTGATACTGTAACAAAAGGATAATCCCCTCGTGAACTTCCAACAGTATTTAACTTATATTCCAATCCTTGCCAACCTTGTTCAAAATCTCGTTTAACTTTTTTTGTTGCATATTTGTCTGCTTTTTCTTCATTGTATATTGCTCCAACTTCCGCAATAAGTTGTTTATATTCTTCTAAATATTTTTTATAAGATTTTTCTGCATAATAAGATAAAATTTTATCTACTTGCGGAACTGTAAAACCCAAGTATATTTCTATACATGCACTATTTCTTCAATGGTTGTTAGTCATTGCCTTGCGCTTCGGTACAGGATTTTCACCTATATACCTACAATACTCACTTCTTCATATAAAATCTCACATATAACGATTTTATATTATGCTTTCTTTAGTCTCTGAATCTTCATATAAATTTTCATTTAATATTAATCATTTATTCCTTCTATAACAAAAGAAAATCTTTCATTTTTACATTCATTATTTGCAATCCTTCTAATTTGAGTTACAGATATATTTGTTCCTCTTGAAGCTGCTTCAATACTTTTATAATGTTCTTCTGTACCTTCTATTTTATTTGTAGCAATACAATATCTTTTTGTATAGCTTGCTCTATTTTTTTGACGATTTAAAATTTTATAAGCATGTTTCTCATTTTCTGAATAAGAGCACCATTCTAAATTATCTGCTTTGTTATTTGATCTATCTCCATCAATATGATTAACTGTCGTTTTTTTTATTGGATCGTCATTATAAATAAAAGCTTCTGCAACTAATCTATGTACTTTAAAGCATTTTCTTTTATTATCTTTTCTTAAATGAACTTCATAAACATTAACTCTTTTATTGTAACAAATTTTTAGTATTTTCCCTTTTACAAATAATAATGTTCCTTTCGAAGTTTCTACACATCTATCTAAACCTCTTATTCTACCCATATTACTAACTTGGTATAATCCATTATAATCTTTTATATCTTTCCAAATCTCTTCCATTTTTTTCTCCTTTTTTATAAATAATATATGAAAATTTATATGCTTGACACACCATTCCTTTGTAAGTTTAGTGTTAGCAGTTTATAAAAACCACACCATCTATTTAGATGTTCACAAGGTTTTAATACGGCAGTCGGGAATTTTTACCGTATTGTTGGGCGGCTGTTGAAAGAATGATATCTCCCATAACATCAAAGGCTGTATCAAGAGAATTTGGCTCATTATACCAAATATTCCCCATTTCAAAACCATTCTTCATAACCTCTCCAACTTTAAATAAATCACAATTAAATGTATCCAATCTTGCACTTCTGTCATGAATATAAATATATCCATCTTTTGCGGCTTGTTTTTCGTCAATAGTTAAAAAGAATTTTTTATACAATTCTCCACTTAACACATTATAAATTAAACTTCTTTTTGTTGCAACTAATGCAGAGTCTGTATTCGCATTACTTCTATCCCCAATATATCGAATAGATTGACTTTGCTCATATACTTTATCCATCATATGTACAAAATCTGTTTTATAGTTTCTATATTCTTTATACATTTTTGCAACTTGTGGGAATAAATCTTCTAATACAGATTCAACAATATTATGCATTTCATATATGTCTGTTTCCTCAATTCCTGATTCTAACACTCGATCATATACTTCATCACAAATTAATAAATAATCATCTTTTGTCAATGTTATCATTGCTCTTCTTGCAGCCTTATTACAAGCATTTATAATTTTTTGTTCATTATATTCTTCTAATGTCCCATCTTTTTTTCTTATCTTCATCTTTTTTCTTTACCCCTTTCTATTTTGTCGTTGAGCCAAAACCTCCATTCCGAATACCATCAGTATTGTCATCTTCTGTTAATCCATACTGTATAAATATACCTTGTGCAAATCCATTTCCCTCTTTAACTTCACAGATTTTTGCTACATTTTTTGTGTCATTGGTAATTTTAATAAATATATGTCCCTCATTATCAGAATTATAGTAATCTTGATCGATAATTCCAATTGTATTATCTAATTGAATTCTATATTTAAATCCCAAACCACTACGAGGATATATTTGCAACACCCATCCTTCATCAATTCTACATCTAATTCCTGTAGGAATTTTAATTGTTTGATTTTGACATAATTTAAAATCAATTGGTGAATAAAAATCATATCCTGCAGAACCTACAGTTGCTCTTTTAGGCAATTTAATATTATCATAAATTCTTTTAATTTCATCAATATTTTTAGTAATATCCGAAATATCATTTTTAAATTGTTCAAAAGAAACTTTTTCAAATTTAGCAATACCTTTAGTTTTACAATTACAGCTCATTATCCTTTAAATCCTTTCTTATCTTTTAAATTTCAAATTGGGAAAACTGTTTCCCTTTTCCCTCATCAATGTCATGATAAATAACAGTTATAGGAAGACTAAGATTTAAACTATACAATCCTAATAAACTCTTTCCATCTACAACATATTTTCCTCTTGTTACAGTTACTTCTTCTGCAAACTGTTGAGTAATACCTGCAAAATCTTTAACTTTTTGCATAGTATCAATCATTAAAATTTTTTGAATCATATCCTCAGACCCTTTCTTTATTAAATTTATAAAAAAAATTAATTTGATGCGAGTTTATCACATTCATTAATTGATTTTAACAAATAGTATGAAATATAAAACCATCTATATTTATAATTTCTTCATTTTTCAATAGATATATTACGTCCTTCTGTAATAAAACAAAGCATATGATGATTTATTAAATATAAACCATCTATAATTTCATCATAAGGAATATTTTTAAACAAATCCATATTCATAAGTAAAAAATAAATTCCTATGTTTTCATGATGATAATATGTAGCTTGTCCATCATCTTTGAATTTTCTTGTAAACATTTTCCCAATATCATGGAATATCATAAACTTATCTATATTTTTATAGGAAACTGATTTTTTACAATATTTTGCCATTAATTTTGAATGTTTCCATAAATTATATTTATGATGTTTATTCTTTTGATCAAAATTTTTCATATCCTTTTTTATTTTTTTATATTTTTGTCTATTATATTTTGGACAATATGTATCTTGACAAAACTCATATCCTTTATTTAAAGAATATAAACTATTTAAAATAACTTGTTCAAATCCTTCAAACCGAGAAGGAATATCAAAATTCTCAATTTGTCTATCTATAACATCAGGAGGAACTACTTCATTTCTATCCTTATTTTGAAATAAACAACTTTGTAAGTCTACATCCATTAAATATGCAAACTTTCTACAATCAATATGATATTTATCCAATTGTAATAAAAAATCAACTCTATTTTTACTAT
>ERZ808278.1280-NODE-1280-length-11126-cov-4.385241_pt1 | contig 11126 bp, 10 predicted proteins | sample MGYA00521239_ERZ808278 | MGnify/ENA primary metagenome ERZ808278 (study PRJEB31516, sample SAMN03275600) | gut metagenome | biome: mammalia-associated habitat; material: feces | host: Papio cynocephalus | place: Kenya | collected 2012-07-17 ... | reverse complement strand
TCCCCCTACTTTTCCCGCGGAAGTCGAGGTTTTCAAAAAATATTTTTTGCGAGATTACTACGAAAACCCATACCTTTTCGGAAAAAGTATGGGTTTTCATCGATACAGAACCCACACACGAGTCAAATTCGATCGGAAAGTGATTTCACATTTTCGCAAACCCAAAAAAGGCACGGAGCCAACCATACGTTGGCTCCGTGCCTTTTTGCTATCATTCGATAAATATCACAAAGTTCTCATATATCCAACGGAAACCGAAAAAGTTATCCATTGATTTTCCGTGCCATTCTCAACCTGCGATAGAAAAATTCTCTCAATATGAGTTATTGCAATTCTGCCGTATTGCAAGTATAATGATAGCAGGATAAGCGCTGATCCAAATTGTTTTGGAGGAATATTTTATGATAAAACTCGGAGAAAAAATTAAAAGTTTAAGAAAGCAGAAAAATATATCCCAAGAGGTTTTTGCAAATTATCTTGGCGTGTCCTTTCAGGCGGTTTCAAAATGGGAAACCGGAAATACCATGCCCGATGTAACAATGATTCCGGCAATTGCGTCATTCTTCGGCATTTCCACCGATGAACTGTTTGATTTCAATCTGTTTGAAACCGAGAAGCAGGTCAAGGCAATCTGCGCCGAATCATGGAAGTACCGGAATTCCGATGTTGCAAAATCCGAAGAAATCCTGCGCAAAGGCTTACAAAGATATCCGGGCAACGACATTATACTGAATAATTTGCTCTACACCTTGGATGATCAAACCCGTGCAGAGGAGGTTATCAGCATTTGCAAATCCCTTATAGCATCAACCAAAGACGACTCTGTAAAATACGATGCCTGTCGCATTCTTGCCACCTGCTATAAGGAAAACGGTCAGGTTGATCTGATTAAACCAACGCTTGAAATGATACCGGAGATATATTTCACAAAGCTCGAACTGATGGCATCGCTTCTTGACGGGGAGGACAGTTACGAAGCGACACAGAAACAGAAAAACATATCCGCCGAAAATCTGATCGATATGTTAATCATCGCCGGTAAGTATCTGAAAAAACTCGGAGAAAATGAAAAAGCGATCTCACAATTTCGGATCGCCAAAAAAATCATGGATGCTTTTTCTGAGGATTTTGTTGAAAACAAATGGTTCCATTCAACGGTTTATGAGTACACAAGTGACAGACGCGACGAAGTGGAAAAGCTTTTGAATGAATGACTTTTTGCCCCGCTTCGGCGGGGCTTTTTTAAATTCTGTTCTGCGATTCTTGTTTTCCGCGGTGCAGTTTTCAATGCCTTGCATCACCGAACTTTTTATGTTATAATTTTTTGTAATTTGAACCTTTTGCGAGTTCTTCCCGACTATATAAGTGAAATCGATTTCAAGACCAACTGTAAGGAGGTGCGAATGTGAATGAATTTGAAAAACTGCTACATGAAAATCTGCTTCCGCTTCAGCGCTATGTAAACTTCAAGATCGGAAACAGGCAGGATGCGGAAGATATCCTTCAGGATGTATGCCTTACCGCCACGCTGAAATTCGACGCGCTGCGTAGTTCCGCGGCTTTTAAAGCATGGCTGATTGGCATTGCCAAACACAAGTGTATGGACTATTACAGACGGAAAGCGGCAAATCTGAACATTTCTTTGGATTCGCTGTCCGAATCTGCTTTGTGTGTCGGACGACTCGGCATTGCGGAACACAACGTCGTGCGCGATACGATGAAAACACTTGACAGCAAGGAAAACCGGATTTTATATTTGTATTTCTTCAAAAATCTTTCACAGGAAACGATTTCAAAACAACTCGGTATTCCCATTGGAACAGTAAAAAGCCGCCTGCATTATGCAAAAGAAAAATTCAGACAGCATTACCCTTCCCCGAAAAAAGACAATGCAAAAGGAGAAAGCATCATGAAAAAATTACCCGAATATTTACCCGATTATAAAATTAAAAAATCCGAACTCGCGCCCTTCTCTGTCCGATGGGAGGAACTTCAAGGATGGTTCATCCTTCCACGCCTCGGCGAAACACTGACTTGGGGGCTGTTCGATATGCCCTCAAGAAAGCGCGCGGAATATACCGAGATGAAAGTGATCGGTAAAGCGGAAATACACGGAATCGAAGGCGTTGAAATTTCGGCAATCCAGCACAGCGCAGAAAGAGATGATCAAACCGGCTCTGTCGATCCAATGGAACGCCGGTTCGTCGTGCAACTCACCGACACGCATTGCCGCTATCTTGCCGAAAGCCATATAGAAAACGGCGTGCGCAAACTTTCTACCTTCCTCGACGGAAGCGATTTTCTCGACAACTGGGGCTTCGGAGAGGACAACTGCGGAAATGAAGTAAACCTAACGCCAAAAGGATTATTGACACGAAGCAAAAATGAAATCGTCGGACACACAAACAAGGAAACTGTGGATGTCGTCGGACGGTATACAATTCAAATTGGCGGAAAATCGTATGATACCATCTGCGTCATGGATATTCCGTGTTTTAACGACGGCGTTGCGTCTGAACAGTACCTTGACAAGAACGGGCGAACCGTTCTTTGGCGCAGATTCAACAAAAACGACTGGGCATATAAGCGATACGGAAAACGCTGGACCGAAATGCTCCCCGAAAATGAACGGCTGATCGTGAACGGTGAAACTTATGTACATTGGTACGACTGCGTAAGCGATACTAATTTCTAATCCTTGCCCCGCTGGTAAGCGGGGCTTTTTTTTGAGAATGCGGAATCGATTCCTTCCGTCAGCTACAACTGTTTCAGATATATCCATTCTTCCGCTTCCTGTTCAGGCGGCAGAAAAGCGCCGACTTTATGATACCCAAGCTTCTCATAAAATTTCCATGCGAATTCATCGGCTTGTGTGCTCGTCATCACCTGTTTGTACCCGCAGATCTTCATCGTTTCTTCCCATCGATTCATCATTTGTGTGCCAAAGCCTTGGTAACGGTATGCGGCATCCATGTACAAAAGATCGAGAAACGGGATCGTCTGCCAGAACAGGCTGTAACGCAACACGCCGACCACGGGGTTCTTCAGCCTGTGATTCTGTCCTCCGTTTTTGATGGAATCGTCCTTGAGAACGTACACCCGACCGTTATAAATGCACTCCGCAAGGCGTGACGGCGGTATGTGGCAATCCAGCTTTGCGATCTTCGGCTTGTCTTTGTTCTGTGCAAGTTCGATTATCATTTACAGACCTCCATGATCTTCCTCAATATCTCCTCATCCGCCGGGCAAAAAGCATAGTTCGGTATCTCACTCGGCGTGATCCACCGGATATCGTTATGCTCCAGCTTCTGCGCAACGCCATCGGCAATGGTGGCGTTGAACAACGTCAGATGTACGATGATGTCCGGATATTCATGGACAACATCCATAAACACATCGCCGACAGAGAGCGTAACAGCAAGCTCCTCCCTACATTCCCAGATAAGCGCCTGTTCTTTGGTTTCTCCGGGTTCCACTTTGCCGCCGACAAACTCCCAAAGGAGCCCCCTCGCCTTATGCACCGGGCGCTGGCAGATCATAAATTTGTCGCCCTCCCAAATGAGAGCCGCTACTACTTCGGTCATAAAAAATCGCCTCATTCATTGCTTGTCCTGATTCAGAATGGCGTCAAGTAATGCCGTGCGCTCATCGTATATATCCCGATATGCCACATCAAAGCGCTCGGAATATCACGGATCGATAACATCGCCGCCGCGATTGGTATAGTCCAGCAGCTATCCTTTGTTTGCTTATACTTTTTCTCCAAATGTATCGGGATGCGCCGGATCGAACTGTTCGTTCGCCCACATGACGGTAACCAAATCCTCAGTCTCGGAAAGATTGATGAGATTGTGCGTATAGCCAGGAAGCATCTGTACTGCCTCTATCTTCTCGCTACTGACTTCAAAACGAAGTACCTCATCAGTGCCAATTTTACGTTCTTCAATAAGTCCGTGCCCCGATACAACGACAAAAAATTCCCACTTTGAATTGTGCCAATGTTGCCCCTTTGTAATACCCGGTTTTGAAATATTTACACTGACCTGCCCACATTTTTCGGTTTTGAATAATTCCGTGAAACTGCCGCGAGCATCCACATTCATTTTCAACGGAAATGCGATTTTTTCTTTAGGCAAATAGGAGAGGTACATCGAATATAACTTCTTTTCGAAACTTCCCTGCGGGATCTCTGGAATCACAAGTGTATCCGGCTGATCATGAAATCGATGTAGGCACTCGACAATATAGCCAAGCGTCGCTTTGTGTGTAACAGGAGCGGCACAGTATCTGCCGTTATCTCTAAGAACCGTATTTACACCGTCAAATTCACAATGATGCTCTTTTCCTTCCAGTGCGTCAAACATTTCCTCCATAAGGTCATCAATAAAGAGTAGTTCCAGTTCCACTGACGGATCATGCACCGTGATTGGCAGGTCATTTGCAATATTGTTGCAAAAAGTACCGACCGCACTGTTGTAGTTTGGACGCACCCACTTACCGACCAAATTCGGGAAACGATACACAAGCACCTTTGCACCCGTTTCTTCTGCATAAGCGAAAAACAAGTCCTCTCCTGCTTTCTTGGAAAGTCCGTATTCCGATGTACCAAAACGTCCTGCGAGCGTTGCCTGAATCGAGGACGAAAGCATTACGGGACAAAAATTGCGATACTTTTTTAATGTACCGAGCAAATTGAACGCAGAGTTGAAGTTGCCTACCTTAAATTCGGCAGGATCTTCCGGACGGTTGACACCCGCAAGATGAAAGACAAAATCTGCCTTTTTGCAGTATTTCTCAAAATCTTCAATCCGATCATGGATGTCATATTCATAGATTTCGTCAATCTGTATCTGCGGGCGTGTGCAGTTTTTGCCATCGCGGATATTCTTTAAATTCTCTGTAAGATTTCGACCGACAAAGCCATTGGCGCCTGTAATCAGTATGTTCATATATTTTTTCTCCGGCAAATGTTTTAATCCCTGAAATACAAATCTCTTGTATAAACTTTATCCAGCACATCGGCAATGTCATCGCTATATCTGTTTGCAAGAATCACATCACTGACGGCTTTAAATTCTCCAAGATCCCGGATAACCCGGCTATGGAAGAAGCTGTCCTCTTTCATAGTCGGTTCGTAAATAACCACTTCAATCCCTTTTGCCTTGATACGCTTCATAACGCCCTGTATGGATGATTGACGGAAGTTATCGCTACCCGCTTTCATCGTCAGACGGTAAATACCGACCGTTTGGGGATTTTTTGCAATAATCTGATCGGCAATGAAATCTTTTCGCGTACCATTCGCCGCGACGATCGCTGAGATAATATTCTGCGGTACATGATCATAATTTGCAAGGAGTTGCTTGGTGTCCTTCGGCAGACAGTATCCGCCATATCCAAACGACGGATTATTGTAATGATCTCCGATTCTGGGATCGAGACAAACGCCCTCAATAATGGACTTTGTGTCAAGTCCTCTGACCTGCGCATAGGTATCCAGTTCATTAAAATAGGATACGCGCAAGGCAAGATAGGTATTTGCAAACAGCTTAACCGCTTCTGCCTCGGTCGGGTTCATGAAACGCACTTCTATATTTTCCTTGATTGCGCCCTCTTTGAGGAGGTTTGCAAAGGTTTCCGCCGCCTTATGAAGTCTTGCGTTCTTTACGGGTACGCCGACTATGATACGGCTGGGATAGAGGTTGTCGTAAAGCGCGCGTCCTTCGCGTAAGAATTCCGGGCTGAACAGAATGTTATCGCAGCAATATTCTTCCCTTGCGCCCTCGGTAAATCCTACAGGAACGGTGGATTTCACAATCATAACCGCATCCGGATTGACCGCAATGATCTGCTTTATTACGCTTTCAACCGAGCTTGTGTCAAAATAGTTTTTTGAAGGATCATAGTTGGTCGGCGTTGAAATGATGACAAGCTCCGCATCACGGTAAGCACTGTCACCGTCTATGGTCGCTTCAAGGTCAAGTTCCTTAGTCGCAAGATACTCTTCTATTTCCTGATCCACGATTGGGGACTTTTTATGATTGATCATCTCCACCTTTTCGGGAATAATGTCAACTGCCTTGACTGTATGGTGTTGTGCCAAAAGAATTGCCATGGAAAGACCGACATAGCCGGTTCCCGCTACTGCTATTTTCATATTCTTTTCTCCTAAATAAATCTTTTGAAATTGGAATATGCTTTCTTGCAGTCCCTCCGAGTGTTTCTCCATGGCAACTTGCATAAAAGCGAAAATAATTAAATCTGATAAAATTTCTTATACCACTCTGCGAACTTACGAAGCCCTGTGCGGAGCGGCGTATTCGGTCGGAAACCCGTGTCAGCTTCTAATACAGAGGTATCTGCATAGGTCACGGGCACATCGCCCGGTTGCATCGGTACAAGCTTCTTGTGAGCTTCAAAGTCGTAATCGGATGGCAGGACTTCGGCACGGATGAGTTCCTCTTGAAGTATCGTCACAAAATCAAGCAAATTTTCGGGATTGCTGTTGCCGATGTTATATACGCGATACGGTGGAAGCGGAAGTCCGTCCTCACCATTCGCTTTCACAGGTGCACGCTCCATAACGCGCCGGATACCTTCCACAATATCATCCACATAGGTAAAATCCCGCTTGCAATTGCCATAGTTGAAGATCTGTATTGTTTCGCCTTTAAGAAGTTTGTTTGTAAATCCGAAGTATGCCATACCCGGTCTGCCTGCCGGTCCGTAGACCGTGAAGAACCTGAGTCCCGTGGACGGAATGTTATACAGCTTGGAATAAGCATGCGCGAGCAGCTCATTCGACTTTTTGGTTGCCGCGTAAAGCGAAACTGGGTTGTCCACTTTATCGTCTGTCGAGTACGGAACCTTTTTATTTGAACCGTAAACCGAAGAAGAAGAAGCGTAAACAAGGTGCTCGACCGGATGGTTGCGGCAGGCTTCGAGAATATTGTAAAAACCGATGAGATTGCTCTCAATATACACATCGGGGTTGGTTATGGAATAGCGGACACCGGCCTGCGCCGCAAGATTGACCACAATTTCCGGCTGATATTTTGCAAAAAGGTCTTCCATAAGCGTCTTGTCTGCGAGATTCCCTTTTATGAACGTCCATTTACTTCCCTGCTTGGTTGTCGCAAATTTTTCAATCTCGGCAAGACGATAATCCTTGATGGAAACATCGTAATAGTCGTTCATGTTGTCAAGTCCGATGAGATTCACACCGCCTACGGTATTCAAAAGTTTCGTCACAAGGTTCGCGCCAATAAATCCTGCTGCCCCTGTGACAAGAACTGTTTTGTTTTCCAATTTTATATTTGGTGTCAGCATTTTGTAATTCCCTTGTATTCTTTTTGAACTGCCGCATAGCTTTCCAGGTTGCCAATGTCATAGCGGCTGCCCGGCATTTCCATCGCGTGAACAGAAGTCCGCTCGCAAAGCCATGCAATATAGCTTCCTGGCGCATCTGTGCCACAGCCTGCTCTGATACCGTCTTTGACACGCTTTGCGTCGCTTTTTGTGTAGTAATAGAACGGTGGACAACACCAGTGCGTTGCGGGCGTCGGCGATTTTTCGGTCATATTCGTGACGAGGTCGTTTTTATCGATAGTCAACACGCCGCATTTGAACAGTTTCTTCTCCGACGGCTCGTAGTAACGCATCACGCATGAGGTGTTTTTCTCTTTGCAATAGGAAATGAACTTCGTCAGACTGAAATCCAGCACGTTATCACCCGCAATGACTAGCATATCGTCGTCAAGATGCAGTTTTTCGATTGTGAATTCAATGTCACAAACCGCACCAAGGCGCGTTTCGTTGGTGCTTGTGCCGTCATCGACGACCGTAATTTTATATGGTTTCGTTTTCGCCCATTTTTCAAAATGATGAGCAAATTTATGATTTGATACGATGATATATTCATCGACTTCTCCGGATGTTTCGATATCATCAAGAAGCCAGTCAAGAATTGTTTTCTCTCCGACAACCAGTAGCGGCTTCGGAAAATTCTCGGTCAGAGGATAAAGCCGCGTTGCATATCCCGCGGCAAGAATCAAACATTTCATTCAAACATTCTCCGTTCTTTTCACATAAAACCACACCACATCGGCTTATCTTTCTGCCAAAAAAGGCAAGTTTACCCCGTCCGCTGTGTGGCAGATATGTGCACTGTATTTGCCTTTAAGACTCGGAAAGGCGGAAAGATATTCCCGCTCGACCTTTTGGAGAATTTCGTTTGCATATGCAGGGGCAATCAGCGCCATACAACATCCTTTAAACCCTGCTCCGGAAAAGCGACCACCGTAAATCCCGTCGGTACGCGTCATAATTTCATAAAGTTTGATCAGTTCGGGCGAACCTGTCTCCCAGTTATGTATGGAAGAATACCCGCTCTCAAAGGAAAGTTTGCCAAATGCCTCAATATCTCCACATCGCCAAGTTTTGACACCCGCTTCCACACGATGAAATTCCGTATACCAATGTTCGGCACGCTTTGCCCAATTTTCAGGGAGCCTGTCTTTGTATCTGAGATAAATTTCATACGGAACATCCCTAAGATTTGTATCTTCAAATTTGCCGTATTCCATACCTGCAAATGCCTTAAGCGCATAGGCGGCACTACGACATTCATCTACACGCATATTAAACTTGGAACTTGCCAATGACCGCTCCAAACCGCTGAAAAAAATTGCAATTTCAAATGGCTTCATAGAAGGAGCCGCGGGAATCAGCTCATAGCTGTCATCCTGCATATCCATATACAACAGATGATCTTTTCTGCAATAGACCTCACAGCTCTGATCGAGCTTACCGCAGGAAACGCCGACGTATTTATTCTCGGCTTCCTTGGAAATTTCAATCAACTCCTTTGCCGAAAGCGTAATTCCGTTCAGATGGCAGAGCGCTGACAAAAATGTGATAATCACTGCAGCCGAAGAAGAAAGCCCGCCAATCGGGAGTTCCCCATCCAGCACAGCACAAAGCCCGATGCGAAGCGGATAACGACTGTTCAAGGCAATGGTCGCGCCTCTTAAATGATCCGCCCAGTCTCCTTGTTTTTCCACAGGCGTTGATGAAACGTGCCACTGCGCTCTTTTTGGAAACTGAAGCGATGAAATTTCCACCACGCCGTTCATTTTGGGACCATAGGCGATATGGATCCCTTTGTCTATCGCAAAACCTGTAATTTTTCCAAGCTGATGGTCGCTGTGCGCGCCAAGCGGACAGATGCGGTAAGGGGTAAATGCCGTGTGTTCTGGGGATTTGCGGTAGGTGAACTCAAAATAGTAAGTTGCGCGAGAGTTTGCGTAGGAAGCATCATATTGTGTTATCATAATTCGGTTTTCCTTTGATATTTTTCGTTTTTCTTTAAGTTTTGCGTCGTATTTTTTTTACAATATCGAAAACTTCCTGCCTATACAAAATCATATTGACCAAAACGGTTGAAAGCAGTGCAACACATACGACTTTCACAGCCAGCAAAAGCCAGGAAGCATAGCTGACCTGTCCCATCACGAAAAATGGCGAAAATAATTTCAAAATTCCAAACAGCAACGTTACGCAAACAACATCCGTCAAAAGATGCTTCAAAAAGTGTCTGAGAGGACGATAGATAATGCTATGTGATAAATAGCACGCTAAATAAATCGTGCGGTATGCCATTGCCATCAGTGTCCCGATTGCCACGCCAATCAATCCAAAATGAAAAACAAGGACTACAGAAACGACAATGTTAATCGAAGCTTCTATAATCGCGCTCCATTGCGTCTGTTTGTAGTGACCCGCAGCAAGAACCGTAATATTATAGGGAAGTCGCAAACAGTATGCGGCTTGCGCAAGCGTTATCAGGTACGCAAAAGCGGGAACAATATAGTTTGCATCGGAAATTTCCGCCGTATAAACACGGATAAACGGTACAATTAAAATTGCGGTGATTGAAAAAACAAGCGTGACCAAAGTATGCAAGAACCACTCTATCTGTGAAAAAGAACGATTCATTTCCTCTGTCTCGTTCTTTGCAAGCATATTCCCCAACATTGCCTGCATTCCATTTGTCATAGACACGACAATCTGCTTTACTCCGTTCACCACAAGGTGATATACTGCATAAACTGACACATTTTCAAGCGTGGACAGGACCGTTAACACCACGGTATCTGTATTGCCGAGAACTACTGTTGCAACATGCTGTGCAAGACCGTTCCACTTTTGTCTGATGGGTTCGCCTATAAACTGAATTTTGTGGTCAATTGTATATTTCTTTTTTGCAATAACGGCAAGAAATACTGGTTGTGCAAGAAAAATAAGAGAGGTCGCCAACTTAACAATCTGGATGGACACACCTGCTTGCATGAGCAAAATGCAACTTACCGTATTCAAAATCAATGCCACCGAGTGGACACTATACTGAATAAAACCCAGTTGATCCGCGTTCAAAAGCAAGCGATAAGTCATACCCAAATAGTACTGCGCAAAACTGCTGATCGATATTACAAATATCAAAATCAGCGTAAATAAATAGTCAAATGAATTCAGCGTAATCAGCGGATAAAATACCATAAGAATTGCAGTATATCCCAAGAGAATATACGCAATTCTTTTGAAAAAACGATCTGCAGATACAATAATTTTGCTCACTTCCTGCATATCGTGATTCGCCAAAGGTTTATAAAGTGTCGATTGTACAACTGCACCGACACCGCACTCTGCAAGTGAAATAAATCCCAAAAATTGAGTGATTGATGACACTAAACCATTCACTGCAGACCCGTAAAAAGACAGAAAAAAACGAGGCAATATGAATCCGCAAACGATTGTGATAAACTGATATACCAAGGACGATGCCGAATTCAGCATTAGTTTTGTTTTACGCGTCATCATCATTCTCCCGCAAAAATCTTATGCCATCGCGAAGCATTGTGGTGCTTTTGAATATGCATATCTCAATCAATCTTAGCCGAATATTCATCCGTTGCCCACCGCACGCCACGTGGAGGCTTTGACCGTGTGCGATTACTCACCCCACAGAATGGGGGAGCATAGTTTGTTTGGGTTAGTTTTCTGTAACGAGTTTTCCATCCGCTCCAAAGTAATAAGTACCGTCCGCAATGGGCAATCCGTTGGATACA
>ERZ808278.1279-NODE-1279-length-11128-cov-4.922875_pt1 | contig 11128 bp, 8 predicted proteins | sample MGYA00521239_ERZ808278 | MGnify/ENA primary metagenome ERZ808278 (study PRJEB31516, sample SAMN03275600) | gut metagenome | biome: mammalia-associated habitat; material: feces | host: Papio cynocephalus | place: Kenya | collected 2012-07-17 ... | reverse complement strand
CTCCATACAAGGTATCGTTTCCTTCTCCTCCATACAGCTTGTCAGCTCCGTCTCCACCACGAAGAGTATCATTGCCCTCTTCACCATAGATAGTGTCATTTCCACCATAGCCATAAACAGTATCTTTTCCTGCTCCCGCTTTGATAACATCATCTGACTGGTAACCATAAATACTATCATTATCAGGAGTTGAGGCTTCTTCTAATATTCTAGCTTTAATGTATTCAACGTCCCAAACAACGGTATCATCAGACGCAAACTTTATTTCTTCCACAAGATATGATGGATTTAATGAGAAATAGTTATTAATCGTAATACTATCATCAGTCCCGTTAATGGATAAAACAAGATTCTGGTTAACACGTTTCATACTTACTTCACTAGGAATAACATCGCTATTAAATACCAAGCGGTCAATGTCATCCGCATATGCTCCACTTTCAGAAATGACATCCTGTCCGTATCCTTTGCCAAAGATATATGTGTCACTGCCATATCCACCATACAATGTATCATTTCCATATCCACCGTCTAATACATCATCTCCATATCCAGCACTAATGATATCATTTCCAAATTCACCAAGTATCACATCTGCTCCTGACGTTCCATTTATTCTATCATCTCCAGAAAATTCTAATGCATGTGCAAGTTCATCATTTCCATTCGTGATTTTTGCACTAAATACATTGTATTCGCTTTGTTCTACAAGACCAGTCTTAAATAAATTTTCAAGGAACTTGCCAAATTTCAATTTTGTGGCAACACCATCTTCTGACATTTCCTTAATGAAATTATCCGCAATTGTAGTTAAATCAAATACAACTTTCTTCTTTTCCGAATCCCATGTCAATAGAGCTTGTTGGTAGATATCCTTAAATGTTGTTTGTGCTTCTAACTGCTGATAAATGTAATCTACCATGTTATTGAAGGAACGTTCTAAAATAGTTGCTGCCTGGGCGATTGGATTGGAACCATAACGATCACTATAATATTCTTTACCATAAAGTTCTTCCAATGCTTCCAGTTTTCTTGCATCTGAAATATTGGTTCCACGGCTCTTAGGATCGATATCTTCAACATTTGTCCACTTGTAAATAAGCTGAACTACTAATTCTTTCTTCACTTTGTCATCTGTCTCAGCCATATACTGTTCTACAAGCTGTTTTAACTCACCAGATTCATCGCGAAGGATTGCCTGATGAAGACTATAGACGTTTCCTGAACCCTTGATGTCTGGTAATCCCTTAATATCTTCCGTTTCCTCTAACTCATCTGTCTTTGTAGAAATTGGATCATATGTAGTATGCATTTTATCTGCTTCAAACCAGATATCATGAACCTCAGAAACTGTACCATCCGTTTTTATAAAAGTACCTATTTGATTATGAGCACTTCCATTCTCATCAATCAAATCAGAATCGGTATAAGCAGTATGGATTCCTTTTATACCTGCTTCTTCCATTGTAAGAAGTTCACCCTCGTCAGTAATACCGTTTTGATTATCATCTTTCCATACACGAAGTTCTGAGAAAACAGAATCATTTTCGTCAATAATACCGTCTCCATTTTCATCATAGTCCGCCAAAGCAAGGAAACCATTGGCTGCTGCATTTCCGTCATTTAATAAGGTTTCATTGCCAAATAATTCGTTTCCTGTATTAATGATTCCATCTCCATCTACATCACGAACCAGTAATCCATCGCCTGGTCCAACCCAGCCCATTTTTTCTTTGAAACCATTGGAATCAAAGTCGAAATTAACTCCATTTCCAAGTGAAATCGTCTTAACTCCATCACCATTTAAATCAAGTACAATTGGGTCAACTCTGATGATCAAGTGGCCTGCTTCGTCAAAGTCTAGGAAGTTATCCCATAACCAGTCGTTGAACTTCTTGCCAAGCCAGTCGCCAGCCATAAAGCTTAAAATAGAACCACCTGCAAGAACTGCTAATCCTAAAAGCGGATTCACAATGCAGGCTGCAGCAGCTAAACTTGCAACTAGTCCTTCCGTTGCTGAGGACATTGCTACACCACCAAGCATTCCTGCTCCCCAGCCAGTAAGCTTTTTGCTTCCAGCCTCGTAATTTCCATTTTTATAATCCTGGTACGCACTTGCTGCTGTCATTCCAAAGCTTGCAACAACTCCAATACCACCTAACGCATCTCCTACTCTAGAATACTTAGAAACTTTAGCTAAGGTATCATTGTATTTTCCATAATTTGCTAAGAATTTTGACAACTGAGGAGACATTTCTCCCTCTTCTGTCACTCCCTTGTTCATAGCATCCATGATTTTCGTTGCTAATTTTAAATCCTTATTATTAGCGAGCATATCGGCAATACCCGGATACTTCTTTACCAAAGCCTCATCACTTGCAAAGCCGAATTCCAGTTCGCCAATCGTCATACTTCCCTGCTTTGGAAGCCCCTTATTAAATTCTGAGACATCTCCCCCAATTGCAGTGGCATCCACTCTCGTTGGTACTAATTTTCCTTGTCCTGTATTTGGATCATATGTAATCCCATAATCTACTTTTACATCTTGCAGCTTATCTAACGTATTGAATTTCCATGTGTCCGCTAAGAATTTTTGAGCATCTGCTTTGGATGCCAAACCATATTTATCGTAATTGGTTAGCATATCTGCAACCCTTGCTTTATCAACACCCCAGATTGTACGAATATTTTTGTTTTCCAGAATGGCATCCAATTCTGTTCGAAAGAAAACCTTACCTGTATCTGTATTAAAAAGTAATGGGTCCACATTACCGCTAGTTGCACCTAACATTACCTTTTCCGAAACAAAATCGTTCAAAGATAAGTAATTTCCATACGATGTCTTCCCCCAGTTCTTCCCATTTATTATAGTGTCACTTATCTTACCTGCATCTGCTCCTCCAACTACATTTTGCAAGCCTTTTTGAAAATCACCATTGTTTAACAATTGCCCTGCTTCGTAATTGCTTATGTAAGAATATCCTCCACCCTTTGTCATTGCATCTGCAATCTGGTATGCCGGAGTGTAATCATAACACCCGCTATAAGGAATCAATTCGGTTCCTGCCTTACCTTTGAAATCTAATTCTCCAATTTTTTCTTGCAATTCACCAATAAATTTATTCAGCTGAGAATCTGTCATTTGTCCAGCCCCAGCAATACCATTTTTAGAGCGATAACTGTCTAACCAATCTAATATTTCTTCTATACCTGTACTCGCCACTACACTGTCACCTCCGAATTATTTATTACTCTGGGAAAAAGTCAATAATTGTTTTTATATATTCCGTTGTAGAATAAGCAATTAATGCTTGTTTCATTTTTTCATAGAGTTTTTTCTTGTCACCAAGGTAAATTCTATCCATTCTAACTGACTCAATACTCCAATGTGTCTCACCAGACAAACAGCGTTCATAACCATGCATATAAGCAATTCCTTTTGGATGAATAAACGCAAAAACATCTGGCTGTTGTTCCTCTCTTCCTTTTCCTGCTGCAATGGCAACAAGACAATATTTCTTTTCTTCGTCAAAAACACAATATCTGAAACCTACAAGTGTTCCATCATAAGGATTTTTTAATTTATATTTGTTTTGTAATCTTTCTCTTTCTTCCTTTGGATTGGTTACTAATTTAAATGTCATAATTACCTCCTTGATGTTTAATTCCTTTTTTGTCGCAAATACACCTCCCTACACCCCAATAATCTTTGTATATATTGTCTGAATCGTTATGCTCTTAGTTCAGACTAACAAAGTGCAAAATAATAGCCATAGACAATAGTCTCTTAATTCAGACTATTAACTATATCCTTAAAAGATATAATAATGAGTATTTATTCTCACATAATACTATATAAATATTATACAGAGCCCACCAATACTTGTAAATACAAACCCATGATAAAAAGTAATATTTCCCCTTAGAATATGGATGTATGGCAAAACTATTCTTCTATAATTTCAACGCCTCTTCAACCAACTTAAATGTATCTTCTATGCTACGATTTTTTCCCTAGTTAACACTTTAAATTTAGATTTCTCAAAGAATTTTACATAGTCGGCTAATTCAAGATTGAGTTCTTCCAAGGATAAAAAACAGCGTCCCTTTACAAACTCAGTTTTTATGATTTTGTACGTTGCTTCAGCTACTGCATTGTCATAAGGACATCCTTTCATACTAAGGGAACGTTGAATTTGGAAACTTTCAAGTATTTCATCAATCAGTTTGTTCTTAAACCCATTTCCACGATCCGTATGAAATATTTTAATCTGATTTAATAATATCGCATTTACGTTTTCCATTTAAGTGGAGCTGTACCAATTGATTTTTAAATTCATCCGTGTAAATACGTCTTGGTCTTCTAGTTTTATTTTCAGTCATGGTTTGTATTCTCCTTTATGAATTGATATTATTCTACATGACCTAAAAAAATGTCCAGTTAATTGTAACCTATCCATTCCTTATTGAGCAAATCCTTATACTTTTTCTTCTGTGTGGTTCTGAGAATAATTCAAGTTAATAGATAAGTACACATTTTCTCTAATGGGAATCTTTTTCTTTATATCAATAATTAATCAGTATTCCTATGTAAGGTTTATTATCATAACCATGTAATATACTTCACTACAAATACCATGAAGTTTCTTTAAGTAATTTGTATCCATTTTAATAAATTTCACTTTATCGTTAATGCTAAACATTTCTTTCTCCTAAAAAATATGGGCTGTCGCACCAAGTAATTAGTGCGACAGCCCCTTTGAACCTTTTTTACACCATCATTTTAGGCTTGCTCCACAGATTCAGTTTTGTGCCAATCCCTTTCTTCAAAGCATTTCTGTAAACCATTGTTCCCCATGCTACATCTTCTGTTGGCATACCACCTACTGAATATATTACAATCTCTCCCTCTTTTCTATGTACAGGAATATTTCCTAAGAGAACATCTCCTAAATCATCTATCTGCTCCGATTTCATTTTCTTTTCTGCAATTAAATCTTCCACTTTTACTGCCGGAATTGGAATTGTGTTGTACGCATTCGGATGCATCTCCTCTTCCCATGCCTCATAAAGCATAATATTATCGGTCACGGTTCTTGCCCTATTAATAATAAAATCATCATCAAATCGGAGAGCAGCCGTTGATTCAATAATAGCACCTGGTTTAATCCATTCTTCGGAAATATAAGGATACTGACTTGGATCCCCTGTCGGTGAAGAGGTAGATACGGATACAATATCTGAATTTCTTACTGCATCTTCTATGGAATCAACTGCATAAACTTCTACTTCTGGATATTCGGACCTTACATGTGCAAGAAACCTGTCGATTGATGCCTTCCCACGTCCTTTTACTTTTACTGTTTTTAATGTTGGACGAACTGCCATCGCTGCTGCAAGTGCTGTTTTACTCATTACTCCCGGCCCTACTATGCCTATTGTATCTGCATTTTCCCTTGCAAAATACTTAAAGCCTACCCCTGGAACTGCTCCTGTTCTATATGCCGATAAAATATTGGCTGACATAAAAGCAAGTGGCGCGCCTGTATCCTTGTCATTTAGAATTAGCGTTAAAATGGATCTTGGCAATCCTTTTTCCTTATTATTTACGTTGGAACCATACCATTTCACTCCTGCCATATCAAATTTTCCTCCTAGATAAGCAGGCATTGCCATAAACCTCCTGTCTGGTCCGTCTACTGGCATTTCTGGAAATGGTGAAGATGCTGGAAACATAACCATACTTCCATGTGAATTGCCATTTGCTCCACCCATACGGTAATCTCCTATCTTCATAAGCTTAAACATTTCCTCCATTGCTTCTACGCAGCCCTTCATATCTTTTACTCCCGCTGCAATCATATCATCTTCATTTAAATACAAAAAATCAATCTTTGGATATTCCATACTTATCTACCTCTCTTGTATCTATTATTTTTATTTTCTAACTTCTTTTACTCTTCCATGGGTTATCATATAAAGATTATTTTCCATTGCCATTACTTCATGAATTGGAACAGGTGTAAATAACTTGCGTTTCATTACTTTCTTAACCCAAATGACCGTGTAAATTGCCATTACTAGAAAAATAGCTCCATCAATGGCATAGATTCTTAACCGTGTAGCTTGATCCCCTGCAATATTCCAAATCATAAATACATTTCCCAGAATCCCTATGGTAGGAAATACAGGACCAAGTGGTACTTTAAAATTTCTTGGTGCTTTTGGCATTCTTTTTCTTAAAATCAAAACATTCAGATTGGATACAATGTAAGCAATCATCCAGAACACACACCCTACCAGTATCATAAAGGATAACTGATCCGATGAAGAAAGCCCGGTGGCATTTACTATTATCATAAAACCACCTATCATAAAAATTCCCACATATGGTGCTCCCTTTTTATTTCTCTTCTGAAATACAGCAGGAAGCAGATTTATTTTTGCCATTCCTGCACAAATATAAGAAAGGGAACTTAGAACAGAATTTACTGTACTAATCACTGCAAATATAGATACTAGTATCATCCAAAGGGCACCTATTCTTCCAAGAAGTGATGTCCCATAAAATATATGAGGAGAATTGCTGTTAGCAAGTGTTTTCCATTCTGTGTAATTATGCATACCTAAAACAACAATCATTTGCATGACGCAAACTACTACAAGGCTTAAAACCATTCCTAATGGCACATTTTTTCTCGGATTATTTACATATTTCGCAATTGGAATAATAAATTCACATCCAAGAAATAGGAAAAATGCTAATCCAACCATAGGGAAAATACTAGAACATGATGTCGTCAGCACCCACGGCTGAGACACCTTTTCTCCTGTCCCGATTCCTAGGATTCCTATTACTCCCATCGCAACAAGTGAAATAATAAGTCCATATGCAACAAAATTCTGAATTTTGGCAAACATATCAATCCCATTGAGATTGGCTATAATAAGAATCACCAGTAAAATAATACAAAATCCATTGGATGGAATCTTGGTATCAAAAACGGATGTTATCGTATTGCCAAACATCGCACACTCCACACTTCCGGCTATTGCATTGCATACCAGATATCCTCCTACCATAGTAATGATTGCTACAAATGGTCCCATACATGCCAATGTATACTGGGCAAGACCACCTGTAAGATTGGGCATCAACGCATTCAACTCTGCCATAGACAACGCTGTAAAAATATTAATGATACAGGCAATTAGCATTGCAATAATAAAACTGACTCCTATGGCTCCTGCACCTTGCCCCAATGACATCAGGCAGCTAGTTGCCACGATTAACCCTGTACCTGCTGCAATAACACTTGGTAAACCTAACTTCTTTTTATCCATAATCCTCTCTCCCATTTTCCTGCTTTTCTGACAATCAGAATAAAGTGTGAGTGTTGCCGTTTTTTTGCGACTAATTTCCTTACCCATTCGTGTGCATCCAAGCCCTGTTTTTAGGGGCTTTTTTAACTTATAGGGAAGGACTCGCAGAGGACTTTCCTATAAGTCAAAAAAGCGTCCGACATTACCTGTCAGACGCCTTTGTCTCTATTTTTCCTTTTCACTTTTCAATTGATTATGTAGTATATCATACACGACCATTCAGAAACCTGGGTTTTACAAAAATCTTGTTTCTTGTATTTTATTGATATAACTTTGTTCTTCCACCAATTTAAGATATTTCTTTGGAGTTATCCCTGCATATTTTTTGAAATCACGTATGAATTGTGGCTGATCATAATATCCCAAATAAACTGCTGCATCTGTCATTTTATCTGGTGCTCCGTAATTTAAAAATTCAAGTGCTCGCTGAAACTGAATAATTTTACAAAATGTCTTTGGTGAAAAGCCCATTTCTTCCATAAAAACTTTATTGATATATCGTTCTGAATACCCCGTATATTCCTGCATTTCGGATACTTTAATCTTTCCATCGGATTCATATACCATCTGCTTTACAGATTGCACGATTTCCTTTTTTCCATATGGCTTTTGCCTGTACCTTTCTGCTTTCGTATAATTTTCTAAAAAAACACGGATTCTTTGATCGAAATCTTCCTCCTGCTCAAGCTTTTTCAACCAACCTGTATCATTTTTTAAAATAGCTTCAATGGGAATCTTTTGATTCAAAAGGTCCCTCATTGTCACATTTAAAAATTCTGGCTGTACACCAGGCATAAAACGAACTCCAAAAAATTCTTTCTTCCCTGTCCATTCTTCACAGGAATACATCAATCTTGTTCCACAGGCATACCCTTGCATTTTTCCTTTCTCAAATTCAAAAAAGAGAGCGATACATCCATCGGGAACTGTGCGTAGGGGCTTATCTTCCTCTAAATAGTAGGTATAGAAATGAGATATTCCTTGTTGAAGATAAACTTCCTGGTAAAAATCTTTCGTATCAAATACAAAATATGGTTGTGTCGGTTTCAGCTTATCCTTTTTCCAGAACATAATAATCCTTTCATGATACACTTCTTATATCACTAGATTTTAGCTCGAAATCGATCATAACGCAAGTCATATAAATCAATGGTTGTGGTTCCTGTTGTAATAAGTTCTGCCAACTGATCTGCTGCACCTGGTGCGATACCAAAACCATGTCCTGTGAATCCACAGGCAAGCACAAGTCCTGGAACTTCAGACACCTTGCCAAGTACCGGAACACCATCTGCACATTTATCCATCCAGCCTGCCCATGTTCTTACAATCTTAGCCTTTGCCAGATCCGGAAAATACTTTATAATACCTCTGCATATGCAAGGTGCCGTCTTTGAGTAACAGATTGGTGTTCCATTATCTTTGGTAAATCCCTCAAGTCCTGAAGAACCACCAAATACAAAGGAACCATGCTTTGTCTGATGTCCATAGAAATCGGCCTCTGCTGTCCCAAGCATCTGATCAAACATATGAGGCTCTGCTTCTGTTACTAATGCCTCCAGCATCGCTTGCTGCATTGGAATGTCGATTCCAACAGTAGCAGCGATTGGTCTTGATTCATATCCTGCTGCAAGAACAACCGTTTCTCCTTCATATGTATTTCCTGATGCACAAACTACCTTTCTAAGTTTTCCCTTTATCTTTTTTAATTCTATAACCTTCTCTCCCGAAATGAAATGCACTCCAAGTTTTCGAGCTGTCTTATAATACCCTAATGTTGTAGTTAAAGGATTGGCATGACCATCTGTTGGACACCAGCTCGCACAAGTCACTTCATCTGAAAGATATGGATTAATACGGCGAACTTCATCACCATCTATCATTTTTACATCAAGTCCCACCTTTACGGCACGTTCCGTAAGTCCTGTTAATATCTGTTTATGCTTTTTGGTTTTTCCAAGTCGAAGATTTCCATCTTGATGGTATTCACAGTCTACTTCTAATTCTTCTGAAAGAGTCGGCCAAAAATTCTTAATTCCATACATAACCAATGGAAGTTCTCTTGGATCACGTCCTGACTGGCGAACTCCACCTCCATTTCGACTTGAACCTCCATTTCCGAAATGATCGGAGCCTTCTAAGCAAATGACACTTACACCTCTTTTTGCAAGATAATAACTAATTGCACATCCGATAATTCCACCACCAATTACTACTACTTCTGCTGTATTACTCATTTTCTTCGCCCTCCTTTGTTTCATTTGCAAAAACATACATTTCAATCGGGCGCATTGGCACTCTTGATGTTGCTGGCTCTAATTCCGCTGGCGATACTCCAAGTTCTCTCGCTACAATTCCTTTTACAAGCTTACTGCAAGTCTGTCCCTGACATAGTCCCATACCAGTTCGTAAATATCTCCTGATTTCTGTCAATGTCCACATTCCTTCATGCACTGCTTTTCTAATCTCACCCTTTGTGATTTCTTCACAACGGCAAATAAGCATATCATCATCTGGACCTGGAATGAAAGGTCCTATATTTCTTGTTCTATCATTCACTGAATTCATATCCCTTATCCTCCTGTCCTGCTAAGCTTGAAAGAATCGTGCTTTCATCGCATATTCCGTCGGTACCCTCATGGTTAACAAACTTGTCTTGTCATACGCTTTGATGCTCTTAACACTCACTACCTCTGCATCACATATCTTCTTTCCATTTCTTCCAAGAGCATTCCCTTTTCTTCCTGCCTCTGGAAGAGGAAGAAATTCATATGGAATGGTAACGGTTGCGGTTCCATCTCCACAATCTTCATCTACAAGGAAAATGGCTTGTCCTGAACAACTTGCTACGCACATACCACAGTTAATACATTCCGAACCATCCACTACGATTGGAAGGGATGTAATATTGGAACCTATCGAAATACATCCCTTTGGACAGGCATCCTGACATGGATTGCAAGGAATATTCTGTGTACACTCCATAACTGGATGAATCCCAGCTTTATGGGTTACCCCTGGGAACCTTTCTATCTCATCATCTGCTACATATCCATTTTTTAAGAGGCATGTAGAAATCTTAATGCCTTCCTCTGTTTCTTCAATCACCTTTCCTCTATTCTTTGGTGCAAACATTCCTTGACGTAATCCATCAAGTGCTTTATCTAGTGAAGCTAATTCTGTATCTAATTCTTCTTTTTCTACATATCCCAGATATTGAGATGCCACAACTCCTGCCATACGTCCTTCAATCATCGCAGACGAAGCTTCTTCTATTCCAGATACATCTCCTGCTACAAATATTCCCGGCAAGGATGTTCTTCCGTATGCATCACATATAGGTACTTGACCTCCTCGCTTTGGATTATCTTCCATCTGGCAGCCTGCCATTTTAAGTAGCTGTGACATAGGAGAAAGTCCAACTGCAAGGCAAATTGTATCTACATCAAAATGTTTCTCTGTTCCTGGTATGAACTTAAAGTTTTCATCTACTTTAGCAATGGTAACTCCTGTTACATATTCTTCTCCTTCTGCTTCTACAATCGTATGGGATAAATAAAATGGTACTCCTGTTCTAGCCACCTTTGCTGCATGCACACCATATCCTCCCACTCTAGGTGCTGCATCTACAAGTGCTGCCACTTCACAACCGCACTGCATAAGCTGGAAGGAAACTACAAGACCTACATTTCCAGAACCAAGCATAAGCACCTTTTTCCCTGGAAGTACACCATGCAAATTCATCATT
>ERZ808278.1277-NODE-1277-length-11138-cov-3.406749_pt1 | contig 11138 bp, 8 predicted proteins | sample MGYA00521239_ERZ808278 | MGnify/ENA primary metagenome ERZ808278 (study PRJEB31516, sample SAMN03275600) | gut metagenome | biome: mammalia-associated habitat; material: feces | host: Papio cynocephalus | place: Kenya | collected 2012-07-17 ... | reverse complement strand
TCGGTTTTTAAGCGAATTTCACCACCCTCTTTAAGCAACGTTTTGTAAATTTCAAGATACCTGAAATAGGTAAGTCGCCTGTTTCGGTAAGTAAATTTAGGATACGGACAAGAAAAATTGAGATAAATACGCGAAATCGAGTGCGGTTTTAAATAAAACGGCAAATTCTCCGCCCCGACGTTTAAAAACACAAGGTTCGGAGTGTTTTCCGCGTCGGCTTTTTCGATTGCCTCGATAACCACGTTACTGATTTTTTCGACGGCTATAAGATTTATTTCGGGATACCTCTTTGCGTGTTCAAAAGCAAACCCGCCTTTTCCGCAACCTATTTCAAGCATAACGGGAGCGTTATTTCCGAAAACTTCGCCAAAATCGATTAAATCGTATCTCTTTTCGACGGGCGTCGAATAAAAATCCTCGTTTTCAATCCTTAAAAGATGCTTCCCGCAGGCGGCAACACGCTCGTCCAAACGGCTTTTTCTTCTCATTCTCATATTAAAATTATAAACTTTTAAAAATGAAAAAGTCAAGAAAAAAAGCCTAAAAATTCCATTTGTTATCTCTAATTGCGATTAAATTTGCTTTTTGAAAGACTCTATGATTTTATTTTCGATTCTCGAAACCTGCACCTGCGAAACTCCGAGAGCTTCGGCTATCTCGCTTTGAGTGTTATCCCTGTAATAACGCATTATGATTACTTTTTTCTCTCTCGGCGGAAGCTTTTCAATCATACTTTTAAGAAGGATTTTGTCAATCATATCTTCTTCTTTTTCTTCCGACGGAATCCTGTCGATGAGTTCGGTTTTTTTGTCGCCGTTGTTTTCACCGAGCGCGTCATACAGCGATACGGGCATTTTAGAGCTGTCGAGAGCCAAAACGACGTCTTCCCTGTCCATAGAAAGAGCCGCCGAAATTTCGTCCACAGAAGGTGATTCTCCCGTTTTACAGCTATATTCTTCGACGAACCGATTTATTTTAGTGGCCTGCGCTTTGATTATTCGCGAAACTTTAATACAACCGTCGTCGCGAAGAAATCTTTTCACCTCTCCGAGTATCATCGGCACGGCGTAAGTCGAAAAGACGACTCCGAATTTTTCGTCGAAATTCTTTATTGCCTTTAAAAACCCCACGCAACCGAGCTGGTAAAGGTCGTCGTAATCGACGCCTTTGTTTTTAAATCTGCGGATAATACTCTTTATTAAAAGCGAATTATGTTCAAGCAAAACTTCGGCGGCCTTTTTGTCGCCTTTTTTGGCTTTTCGTAAGTAATAAACGGTTTGTTCCGCTTCAAGCATCTGAAAACTCCCTTTCAGGCAACGGAAGTAAGACGTTTAGTCATATCGACGATTGTTCCCACGTTTTGCTTGGAAATCACTTTAACTTCGTCCATAAAGGTCTTTATAATCGTGAATCCCATTCCGGAACGCTCGTCGTCGGGTTTCGTCGTATAAAACGGCTCCAAAGCCGCTTCAAGGTCGTCTATGCCCACTCCGCTGTCCGAGATAACGATATGTACGCTTTCGCCGTCGGTTTCGGCAAGCATCGTAACCTCGCCGACCGTGTCCGGATAACCGTGTACGATAGCGTTCGTAACCGCCTCCGATACGGCCGTTTTAACGTCCGTAAGTTCGCCTATCCCGGGGTTTAACGGCAAAAGAAAAGACGCTATAACGTTTCTTGCAAATCCCTCGTTTTCAGATACAGAATCGAATTTTATCAACATTCTATTTTTCATATTTTATTTGCTCCGTATTATATTTTAGGCATTATTTCGTATATTCCGGATATTTGCAATATCTTGTTTATACTGACGCTCGGGCTTTGGATATATATCGGTATTCCGACTTTTTTCAGAATTTTATATCTTCCGAGCAAAACGCCGATTCCCGTACTGTCCATAAACGTCGTTTTTGAAAAATTGAAAACGACGCAACTTATATTGCCCGATGAAGCGATTGCGCTTTCAATTTCGGATTTTGCGTATCTGGCAGTATATTCGTCAAGTTCTCCGCTTAAATATATGTAAAGCTTTCCTTTCGATTGAGCGTATTTTATTTCCATACTTCACCTCACGAAAAAATGTTACCACAAACGAAGCCGAATATTATGGGTACGTCGGTCGATTTTTGGCTTATTTTGGCAAGTTCGATTTAACGTTTTGTATCGGGTTCATTAAATAAAAAAGACCGCCTCGCGGCAGTCGTTAAAGAATATATAAAAATACCGTTGCGAAAAATTTCGCAACGGTATGCCAGCCGAAAATAAATGCTTTTATTTAGCGTATTCGACGCAACGCCATTCTCTGATAACGTTGACTTTGATTTGCCCGGGATATTCGAGTTCGCTTTCAATCTTCTTCGCAATATCTTTCGCGAGGAACATTGCTTGGTTATCGTCGATTTGGTCGGGTTTAACCATAACTCTGACTTCTCTGCCCGCCTGAATCGCAAAAGCCTTTTCAACGCCTTTGAACTGCGAGGAGATTGTTTCGAGCTGTTCGAGCCTCTTGATGTAGTTAGTACTCGTTTCGCGTCTTGCTCCCGGTCTTGCGCCGGAAATGGCGTCAGCGGCCTGAACGAGTACTGCTTCGATACATTTCGGCTCTACGTCGCCGTGGTGCGCCTGAATACAGTTGATGACGTTTTTGTTTTCCTTGTACTTCTTCGCAAGGTCAACGCCGATTTGAATGTGAGTTCCCTCAACTTCAAAGTCAACCGCTTTACCTATATCGTGAAGCAATCCTCCGCGTTTGGCGAGATTTACGTCCACGCCGAGTTCGGCGGCCATCAAGCCTGCAAGGTGAGAAACTTCAAGCGAGTGCTGCAAAACGTTCTGACCGTAACTGGTTCTGAATTTAAGTCTGCCGAGGAGTTTGATAAGTTCGGGGTGAATACCGAACAAACCGACCTCGAACATAGCCGCTTCGCCGGCCTCTTTAATTTGGACGTCGAGTTCTTTCTTGACTTTTTCGACAGTTTCTTCGATTCTTGCGGGATGAATTCTTCCGTCGGCGATAAGCTTTTCAAGCGCGATTCTCGCAACTTCTCTTCTTACGGGGTCGAATCCGGAAAGAATTACCACTTCGGGAGTATCGTCGATAATAAGTTCGATACCCGTAGCGTTTTCGAGAGCCCTGATATTTCTACCCTCTCTTCCGATGATACGAGCCTTCATATCGTCGCTCGGAAGAGGAACGACCGAAACGGTAATTTCGGAAGCGTGGTCCGTGCAACATTTTTGAATGGCAAGGCTTATGATGTCTTTTGCCTTTTTATCGGCTTCGTCCTTAGCCTCCTGCTCCATACTGCGAACCTGCATAGCAACGTCTTTTCTCGTGTCGTCGAGAATGGTTTCGGTAAGTTGTTTCTTGGCTTCCTCCTTGGAAAGACCGGAAATTTCTTCGAGTTTCTGAACGACGCTCTCGTATTGCTGGTCGATTTTCTCCTGTTTGGCCTGAATGGAAGCGACCTTTTTGTCAAGGTCTTTCTTCTGTTGTTCGAGTTCCTCTTTTTGCTTCAAAAGACTACTGTCTTTCTTGTTCAGGAGTTCCTCTTTTTGGTTGATTCTTTGTTCCGCTCTTTGTAATTCTGCTTTTTTCTCCCTCGTATCGCGTTCAAAATCGTTACGAAGTTTGATTTCCTGCTCTTTTGCTTCGAGTATAGCCTCTTTTTTGATTGCCTTACATTCCTGTTCGGCTTCCTCTTTCATTTTCGCTATAACAGCTTCGGCGGTTTCAATTTTGGCTTTTCTGATTTTTTCGGAAATCGCTCTGCCGATAAAAAAACCTACAATGCCGAATACTACGACGCAAGCCGCAACGATGCCTATCCACGCACCGTCCGGTAATAAAAGCAGGGAGTGAATGTAGTAGTTCATACACTACCTCCCGTAATTTATTAAGTAAAAACCGAACAACCCCGAGGTTAATCGGTAATACACTTATTATATTGTAACTTATATTTTCTATAAAGTCAATCTATTTCGGGAAAAATAAAGGGCGCGGAGCGAAAAAATTTAAAAATTTTCGCTCCGCGCGTCGATATTTTGTGTTTTAAATCAAATTAGCCACAATATTTTCGGGTGTGATGCCCGCTTTTTCAAGTTGAACCTGCGTTTCGGCGTGTTTCACGAAGCAATCCGGAAATGCCAGAATTTTAAGTTTCGTTTCGATTTTATTCTCCGCAAAAAATTCGGCAACCGCGCTCCCGAATCCTCCGCTCAAAACGTTTTCTTCAACCGTTATAACGTTTTTTCCGTCAAGTTTTCTCAAAAAATCCTCGTCAAGTGGTTTAACGCTCCTGCAATTTACGACAATCGTTTTTTTATCGGTCAGTTCCTGCGCTTTGTGAGCCGTTTCGAGCGTTCTCGCTCCGACGCACAAAATAACGTTCTCTTCGATTTCACCGCTATATTCCCAAAGCCTTTCGTTTATCGGCGTATGCTCCGGATAAAGCCCGTGCGAGCCGTTAGGAAACCTTATTGCGCAAGGCGACGATATTTTAAGACAATAATTGAATATATCTTCCAATTCCGCAACGTCTTTGGGCGCAAAAACCTTCATATTAGGCAACATTCTTAAATACGACAAATCGAAAAGCCCTTGATGCGTTACGCCGTCGCTTCCGACGACTCCCGCCCTGTCAACCATAAATATAACGGGTAAATTTTGTATGCAAACGTCCTGCATTATCTGGTCGTAAGCTCTTTGCAAAAACGTGGAATACACGCAAACTACGGGTTTTAAACCGCCCATAGCCTGCCCCGCCGCAAACGTTACGGCGTGTTCCTCCGCAATTCCCGCATCGAAAAACCTTTCCGGAAATTCCTCCGCGAACGTCTTCAAGCCCGTTCCGTCTTTCATAGCGGCGCAAATCGCGGTAAGTTTTTCGTTTTTCCGAGCTTCTTCGGTGAGAATTTTACCCACCGCTTCCGAAAAAGTACACTCGCTGGCTTTTAAATTTTTGCCAACTCCGTGATAAAAATCCGCGTGTTCTTCGGCGTCCGCAAGCCCCTTTCCCTTAACGGTTTTGAGATGCAGAATAACTCCCCTGTCCGAATTTTTTACGTTGTTCAAAATCCTTATAAGTTCGCCGATTTTGTTGCCGTAAAAAATCCCGACGTATTTAAACCCGAGCGAATCGATAACCGACAAGCCGTTAATACTCCGTTTTATCCATCTTTTAAAGGCTTTAAGTCCTCTCCCGATAAAACTGTTTCCTATGGTGCGGGAAAAGAAATCCATAAACCTTCCGTAAGACTTCTTCGTCGTTACGGTGGACATTATCTTATATAAACCGTTATTGTTTTTCGAGATGGACATTCCGTTATCGTTCAAAATAACGATAAACTTTTTAGGTTTTTTTTCGTTCGTCGTTGCGGCTTCGAGGTTTTCGCCGTTAAAAAGCGAAGCGTCGCCCACCACGTCTATAACGTAATAGTCTTCCTTTAAATAATCTCTTGCCGAGCAATATCCGAGGCACGCCGAAATCGAATTCCCCGCGTGCCCTGCGCCGAAAGCGTCGAATACGCTTTCGGAAGGGTCCGGAAATCCGCTTAATCCGCCTTCTTTGCGGATAGTGTCGAATCTGTCGTTTCTTCCGCTCAAAATTTTATGCGCGTAACACTGATGCCCGACGTCGAAAATAAGCTTATCTTTCGGAAAATCGAAACAATAGTATAACGCCACGATTATCTCGGCAACTCCGAGATTCGAAGCGAGGTGTCCGCCGTTTTTGTCCACGACGTCGATAACGCGTTCTCTGATTTCGTCCGCCAGCGCATTAAGCTGTTTTATATTAAGTTTTTTTACGTCCGCGGGCGTTTTTACGTTATCGAGCAACATATCTCAATACTTTTTTAACGAATAAATCTCGATTATCTTCAAAATTACTTCCGTCATTTTTTCGAGCGCGAAAGAAGGAATAAATTCTCTTCTGCCGTGGAAGTTAAGTCCGCCCGTGGAAAGATTCGGGCAAGGCAAACCCTCGAACGAAAGTCTTGCCCCGTCCGTACCGCCCCTTATCGGGATTATTTTCGGTTGAACGCCGCATTCCGTCATAGCCTTTTCGGCGTTTTCGATAAGATGAAAATTCTTTTTAATTATTTCGGACATATTGTAATAACTGTCCTTGATTTCGGAAACGAAAACCCCGTCGCCGTATTTCGAGTTTAAAAACTCGGTAACGGAAGCGAAAAACTTCTTTTTTACCTCGAATTTTCCCTTATCGTGGTCGCGGATTATGTATTTTGCCGTAAGGCTTTCAACTCCGCCCGAAATTTCGTCCGCCATATAAAATCCTTCGTAATTTTCGGTGTTTACGGGGCGCATATTCTCGGGAAGCATCGAATGAAATTCGGTGAAAAGGTCGATGGCGTTCTTCATTTTATTTTTCGCGCTGCCGGGGTGAATACTCGTTCCGTTTATCGTAAGAACAGCCGACGCGGCGTTAAAATTCTCGTATTCTATCTCGCCAAGCTCTCCTCCGTCCACGGTGAAACCGAAATCCGCGCCGAAACCTTTCACGTCGAAAAGGTCCGCGCCCCTGCCGATTTCCTCGTCGGGCGTGAAACCTATAAGAATATCGCCGTGCGGAATACTATCGTCTTTAAGCAAAATTTCCGCGGCGGTCATAATTTCGGCAACGCCGGCTTTATCGTCCGCGCCGAGCAAAGTTTTTCCGTCGGTGACGATTAAATCCTTGCCGACGTAATTCATAAGCTCCGGAGTGTCTTTCACGGAGATAACCACGCCGTTTTCGAGAACAACGTCTCCTCCGTTATACGCGATTTCTTTCGGGTTTACGCCGCTTCCGCTGACAGCGGGCGAAGTGTCCGTGTGTGCAATAAAACAAAGCTTGTTCAAGCCCTTTTTAGTTGCCGGAATAAGCGCGTAAACGTATCCGTTCTTATCCTGACGAGCCTGTGCGCCCATTGCGACGAGTTCGTCGAAAAGAGCTTTTAAAAGAACGGTTTGCCCTTGCGTGCTCGGGCAGGACGACGAATTTTCGTCGGACGTGGTGTCGAACTTAACGTATTTTAAAAATCTGTCTTTTGCGTTCATACCGTACCTTTTTCCTTTTGTGCAAAAATCTCGGCCAAAGAACATCTTCTGTCGAAGCGAATAAGAATCCACGCTTCCTTGCATCTCGGTAAATGCAAAGGATTAAGCGGGAACATATGGCTTTCGATGATATTCTTTTCCTTGGGCGTAAGCCCGTAATCTTTTTCGGCGTTTCTGGCAGCCGTCAGGGCGTGCTTGAAGCCGTGAAAAGTGAACTTCGGCGTCTTGTGCCAATCGTATAAGTAGTAATCGTGAAGAAGCGCGGCTTTGACGAGAGCTTTCAAATCGCAATCGATTTCGTTCGTTACGGCATACTTATAACACTCTCTTGCAACGCGAACGCTGTGGTCGTACGTAGAAACGTCCGAATGAGCTATATGTTCTTTCATAGAGAGGTATTTATCCGTAAAACATATTTCGTTGTAAAGGTCGTCGAAAACGTTATAATCTATTTCAAAATTCTGATTCTTTCTCATTTTATAAACGCCGCGAACGCCTCGTAAGTGCTGTAAAGGTCGCCCTTGGAGATAACCTCGTAAGGAGCGTGCATCGAAATTACGGGGACGCCTATATCGATGGTGTCTATATTGAGTTTTGCCAAAAATTTCGCAACGGTTCCGCCACCGCCTGCGTCGACTTTGCCGAGCTCGGCCGTTTGCCATACCACGCCGTTATCGTCGAAAATCTTTCTTACTCTTCCGCAAAGTTCCGCGCTTGCGTCGTTCGAGCCGCCTTTTCCGCCCGAACCCGTAAATTTACAAACGGACGTACCGTAAGAAACGAGGCTCGAATTTCTCTTCTCGTAAACGCCCGCAAAATTCGGGTCGTAACCCGCCGTAACGTCGGCCGAAAGACAAACGCTGTTCGCTCTTACAAGCGCGGAAGGCTGATTTTGAGAAGCCGCGATAACGTCGATTAAATCTTCGTAAACCTTACACTGCATTCCCGTATTGCCCTCGCTTCCGATTTCCTCTTTATCGGCAAGAACGACCATAACGGTATGCTCGTCGTTTTTATCGGCTAAAAGAGCGGTGAGCGCGGGATAAGAGCAGACTCTGTCGTCGTGACCGTAACCGCCGACAAGCGCTCTGTCAAAACCTATATCGCGAGCCTTAAACGCGGGAACGACGCAAAGTTCCGCGCTTAAAAAGTCGCTTTCTTCCATACCGAATTCATCGTGAAGATGTTTCAGAACGGTGAGTTTTATCGTATCTTTCACGTCCTCGTCCTTAAACGGATAACCGCCGACGAGTACGTTGAGCGTTTCGCCGTCGATAGCCTGCGAAACGGTTTTGGAATACTGCTCTCTCGAAAGGTGAGGAAGAAGGTCGTTTATGTAAAACACAGGGTCGTTCTCCCCTTCTCCCAAAGCAATATCCACGGATTTTCCGTTTTTGAGAACGACGGTTCCGTGAAGAGCGAGCGGGATAGCCGTCCATTGATATTTCTTTATTCCGCCGTAATAATGCGTTTTCAAAAACGCCATAGAAGAATCTTCGTAAAGAGGATTCTGCTTAATATCGAGTCTCGGAGAATCGATATGCGAAGCGAGAATTCTGATTCCGTCCTTTCCGACGTTCGTTTCACCGATTTTGAATACTGCAAGACTTTTGCCTCTGTTATTGTAATAATACTTTCCGCCGGCTTTAAGCTCGTCGCCGAAACGGTATTCCTTATACCCCGCTTCTTTGCAAAGCGCAATCGAAGTTTTAACCGCTTCTCTTTCCGTTTTCGAGGAATCGATATATTTTTTATATCCCTCGGCGTAATCGTAAGCCTTTTTTATTTTCTCATCGTCCGAAACCTTAAAGAAATTCTTTTTTTCGTAAGCGAGTTCCTTTTCCAGTTTTTTTCCTTCTGATTTTTTCTTTTCCATAGAATACTCCTTCCGCGTCGAAACGCGTTCTCCTTTATTTTAATATATCACATAAATATGATAATGCAAAGAATATTTCGTATCGTTTGTACGTATTGTGTTAAATTATTTTTCTGAACTAATATTTTTACGCACCTGCTCGCCGCTATTCGACAAGCGATGCCGAATTATTTGCTCAACGTGCGATTATTCGGCGTCTCTGTCGAATTTAAGGCTCGTTTTTTCCTTTAAAAACTTCTTAATCGCTTTCCTCTCCTTATCAAGCGGAATAAGATAAGTGTCGAGATGGCCGAAGTCGTTATCCAAAAGGCTGAAAAGCCTCTGGTAGCTCTCAAAAAGAGCATATTCGTCGGTATTTTTAACGTTAAACCCTAAAACGGTTATTTGTTTTCCTTTTTTGGTAAAGTAGTCGCAAAGATAAATTTTTGAAATATTTTCGTCTTTAACGGCAAAATCGACAATCGTTTTAACGTCGTCATCGCAAAGAACCGTGGCAAGAAAATCCCTTGAAAAATCAATTGGAAAATCGTCTCTCTTTAACATAAAACTTTGTATTTTTTCCTGCTTTAATCTGATAAAATCTTTATATTTATCTTCATTGCCGCCGCGGAGAATATAATCTTCAACGGCATACAAAGCCTGTTCGGTATAGTTTTCGTTATCCATTGCTTTAATCAAAAGTTCGATTCCGAAATCGTCTTTTAAAGACAAAAGCGTGTTCCCTTCTTCAAAAAATAATTCCGATTGCACTTTATCATTTTTGGATAATTGTTTATATATTTTGACAGCTTCTTCAAAATCCCCGACAATTTTATAGCAATTCGCCACGTTAAGGAGGGTTCGCCTTTCGGTAAACGCTTCTTTGTTATTTTCATAGCGCGAAATCTGCGCGAGAATGAATTGATAATTTTCTTTTTTCGCCTTGTATTCGTCTTTAATTCCCTCGTAATATATCGCGTTTGCTCTCGAAACGAGAGAATTATATTCGTCATCGCAACGCTTTTCAAAAACCGCATCTACGGAATCGGAATCTATTTTAAGCGCATTCATTTTTTCGTGATAATTACTGTCTCTCGGAACTTCGGGCGAAAGCGTGCGCATCACCTCGCGCTCCCACTCACCCCCGTAAATTTCATAATAAGAAAAAAACTCGTTAAGAATAAAATCGCCGTAAGAACTTGCGTTCAAATCCGTCGAGAACAATTCCCTGTTGACGTTACATCTTTCATCGCCGACGAAACAGCCGAACATTCCGATTTTTTTATACGCCGACGCATATAAACGGGCGTACGGCGTTTCCGCCATCATTTTATCTACCTGCGAGGATAATTCTCTTTCGATAAACGCCCTGTCGCGCATAAGCGCGCTATCGCATAAGAATAAATAACCGAAGGCTTTTCCCGAAAAGGGGGTTTTTGCGTAAATATATTTATATTTTTCGATAAGATGGTTCATTCGGGCAAGCTTTTTATACGTTTTGCTCGTTTTGAACGCGATTTCACGATAAATTACCGATTTAAGTTCATCATCGGACAACAGTTGATACGTCGTTAAACCTATATATAGCGCGTAATTTCCTTCCACGCGGGTGAAAGTAACGTTCGCGTCAAAAGAAATATAAGTCGAAATTTTCTTGAATCCGAACGCCTTATAAACGCCTTTAATGATTTTATATAATTCCGGATATTCGTTCTCGTCGAATTCGATTCCGAAAAGCCCGAACTCGCCGTCCTGCATCAAAAAGAACTTAACGCTTGAAATAACCACGTCGGCCGTAAAAACCACGACGGCACTCGATAACGGCTTTATAAAAATCAAAAGCGAGCCTAAAATAAAAGCCGTCGAAATGATAAATTCCGTAAGAAAAAGTACCGCAATAAAAAGATTATAGCTAAACAAAACTTTTTTTGTAAATTTTTCTATATCGTGCTTTGCAAGGTTGCTTCTCCTTTTCAATAATTCGTCATATTTAATTATGTTGAAATACCTGTCGTTTCTTTGTTTTATCAAAGCGACGATTTTCCATATCAAAACGGAAAGCAAAATAAACGAGGCAAGAACTCCGAGAGCGATTTCGTAAACCGTAAGCCATTTGCTTCCCGCAAGGTAACTTTTGCCGAAAAAGGCAAAAAGCAACGACACCCCAATCGTAAACAAAAAAGCAAGCGTCGTCGTTATAATATATTTTTTCATAATCCCCTT
>ERZ808278.1273-NODE-1273-length-11157-cov-2.938119_pt1 | contig 11157 bp, 12 predicted proteins | sample MGYA00521239_ERZ808278 | MGnify/ENA primary metagenome ERZ808278 (study PRJEB31516, sample SAMN03275600) | gut metagenome | biome: mammalia-associated habitat; material: feces | host: Papio cynocephalus | place: Kenya | collected 2012-07-17 ... | reverse complement strand
AGACAGGAACATAGCTGGGACAGCACCGTTGCAAGGCTCGACCCGCGAACTCCCATTCCCAGATTAAAAATAAAGATGGGATCAAGCACAATATTAATGACTGCCCCCAGCAGAACAGAGCTCATGGCAATGACCGAATATCCCTGTGTCAAAATAAACGGATTCATTCCCTGCGCGAGCATTACAAAAACGGTTCCGCAGGAGTAGAATTTCCCTCTCCCATTTTAATTCCCGCCCTCGGCGAACCTCCAAGTCCGATCAGATTGGCAAATGCCTGTATGATCAGGGTGATCGGCAGCACAATTCCAAGTGCAGCAAGCGCATCCATCCCGTCTCCGTCCATTCTGGCAACGTACATCCGGTCTACAATGTTATACAGAAAGGTGATCAGCTGCGCAATAACCGCCGGTATTGAAAGCCGGACGATCAGGGGCAGTATTTTCCCCTTCTCCAACCTGCTATAGAGCCACTAGATCAGCCCTTTTTGCAGGCAGTAATGGTAAATTCCGTCCTCTGCCACGTCGCCGCAGATCTCATCCGCCACAGCTTTCAGCTCCTCAGACGCATTCGCCATAGCCACTCCGGTTCCAACTGCCTGAAGCATCTCTATGTCGTTATTCCCATCTCCGAAAGCCATCGCCTGTGATCTGTCCAGTTGATAATATTCCAGAACCTTCGAAATTCCTATCCCTTTTCCTCCTGTAGCCGGAATGATGTCAACTGCGCGCTCCCACCATGAAGTGATCTTGGCCGCCTTCACATTCTTCATCATCCGAGGGTAGTCCTCTTTCCGGCACCCTGCGAGGATCTGATAAACTTCTTCCTGTGCCACTTTGTCAAAATCATCCGCAACCTCCAGCCTCAATTTGGCAAACCCATAATACTCCTCCAGATCGGGTTCCCTGCCATTTGCAGCCATCCGGTTTTTCGTCGCCACTGCAATCGGCCGGTTCATCGCCGCTGCATTCTCACGAATGGTCTGAATATCTTCTGCCAGTATACAGTTACTGTAGAGCGTCTGTTCCCCTGCGCAGCAATATGAACCGTTGAAGGTAAGAAATACATCAAAGTCAATCCCTTCAAAATGTGGTAGTGCCATCGGTGCCCGGCCCGTCGCAATGCCAAGCAGTATGCCACGCTCTCTTAATCTTCTGAGCGTGTCCAGCATCCTCTCCGTGATCTGTTTTGTCTTCATATCTATAAGTGTTCCGTCAATATCAAAAAAGATGATTTTCGTATCCATGTTCTTCCTCTTATCCATATCATTTACTGACCTGCTGCCCGGTATCGCTGTCCTAGATAAGCTTCATCAGCTTGCAGTTCTCGATCCCGGCCTCCCAGAACTTCTCCACCGGAACCTTTCTGACCTGACAGAGAATACTCGAGTTCATCGCACCATGACCGACGATCAGCACATCCTTTCCGGCTTCCAGTTCCGGTTCTACCACCTCTTTCAGAAACTCTCCTGTTCTTGCATAAAGCTCCTCAAGGCTTTCGCCTCCCTCTACTGCCACATAATGGGCCGGATCTTTAAACAGGACTCTGACCGGGCTGTCCAAAATCTGAAGACAGTTCTGGGTTCCCTCATACACCCCAAAATTCATCTCCATCAATCTGTCATCATACAAAATCGGTATATTTCTTCCCTGTAATACGATTTCTGCCGTCTCCCTGGCACGGATCAACGGTGAACAGTAGCAGATATCAAAGGAGACATCCTTATACTTCTCCCGGGCCTGCCTGGCCATCGTTCTTCCCTCTTCGTTCAAAGGAATGTCCGTACGTCCCTGTAGCTTATGCAGTTCGTTCCAATCTGTCTTTCCATGTCTCATAATATACAGCATAGCATGCCCCTCCTTCTGTTACTCCTTATAGTCTATCATATCCTTTTTGTTATGGCACTGCCATAGAAAAATCCGCCACAGATTTTCTCTGTGGCGGCCTCTATACTCTCTCTATAGCCTTTGTTATTACTTTGTTTTTCCTGCGATCTCCCTGATCTTCTTAGCTGCCTCTACCATGTTTCTAAGGCTCGCATCGGTCTCCGGCACTCCTCTGGTCTTTAATCCGCAATCCGGATTGATCCACAGCTTCTCACTCTTTATCTTGGTGAGCATGATCTGGAGAGCTGACACGATCTCATCCACGGTAGGTACACGAGGTGAATGAATATCATATACACCCGGTCCAACCTCTGTCTCAAAGTGATTCTCTCTCAGCGCATCCAATATCTGCAGATCCGAACGTGATGCCTCGAAGGTGATGACATCTGCATCCATTGCATCGATTGCCGGAATAATATCTGTAAACTCACTGTAGCACATATGTGTGTGGATCTGCGTATCTGCCTTTACTCCACTGTGTGTCAGCCGGAATGCCGGGATTGCAAAATCCAGATATTCCTTATTCCAGTCAGATTTTCTCAAAGGCAGCTTCTCTCTCAACGCAGCCTCGTCGATCTGTATTACGCGAATTCCATTTGCTTCCAGATCCAGCACCTCATCACGGATTGCCAGTGCTATCTGTGAAATGGACTCTCTGATGGAAATATCCTCTCTTGGGAATGACCAGTTCAGGAGTGTAACCGGTCCTGTCAACATTCCCTTCATGCTCTTCTTTGTCAGGGACTGCGCATAAACAGACCACTCCACGGTAATCGGCTTTTCGCGGTACACATCTCCCCAGATGATCGGCGGTTTCACACATCTTGTTCCATAGGACTGCACCCAGGCTTTTTCCGTGAACAGGAATCCTCCAAGAGATTCTCCGAAGTACTCCACCATGTCATTTCTCTCATATTCTCCATGCACGAGCACATCCAGTCCAATCTCTTCCTGCCATGCAACGCACTCCGCGATCTTCTTCTTATTGAAGTCAACATATTCCTGCTTTGGGATCTCACCTTTCCGGAATGCCGCACGATTAGCCTTGACATCCTTTGTCTGCGGGAACGAACCGATCGTTGTTGTCGGGAACTCCGGCAGGTTCAAAACCTTCTTCTGCAAACGCTGTCTCTCACTGCGCTTTGGCAGTCTTGTATAATCACTTTCCTTCACATCGGCAAGTCTCTGTCTGACCTTCTCGTTATCGCAATCTCTTCCTTTGATGAAAAGCTGCCAGTTCTTCTGATAAGCTGATTCCTGCTCAGGCTGTGCGCAATCTGCCAGAATGCCAAGCTCCTGCAGTTCCGTCAGTTTCTCCTCTGCAAAGGCAAAATAAGCCACATATTCCGGTGCAAGCTTTGTCTCATGCCGTAAGGTGTACGGTACATGTAAAAGGGAGCAGGACGTTGAAATTACCGTCTGGATTCCCTGATCCTGCAAGGATTTCAATATTTTCAGAGTCTTTTCGTAGTGATTTTTCCAGATATTTTTACCGTTCAGCACACCGGCAAACAACAGCTTCTCCTTCGGGAATCCATATTTCTCTATCAGAGCCGCCGTTTCCTTTCCTTCCACAAAATCAAGTCCGATTCCCGCAAAAGGTAATTTTGTCAGCTCCTGATAAACATCGCGGACATCCCCAAAATAGGTCTGTACCAGTACCTTCGTCTGTTTTGCAACAGGAAGGACAGCCTCATATATTTTACGGAAAAGTTCAATATCCTCTTTTGTCATATCCCGTACAAGAGAAGGCTCATCAAACTGTACCCAGGCAATCTCCTGCTCTTCACATTTCCGAAGCAGTTCCTGATAAGCGGCGATCACGGCATCCACATAGTCGTCCGTTTTCTTTGCGCCGGTATATCTGCACAGCTTCAGTACTGTATATGCTCCGATCACAACCGGTTTGGTGATGATTCCAAGTTCCTTCGCCTCTGCGTATTCCTTCCAGGGCTTGTCACTTGAAATCTTAATTTCTGTGTCATCCTCCAGTTCAGGCACAATATAGTGGTAGTTGGTATTGAACCACTTTTTCATGGCAAGCGCCTTTACATCTCCGGAAGCGCCCTGATAACCACGCGCCATTGCGAAATAGGTATCAAGCTGTGAAAGCTGTAATTCGCGATAACGTTTCGGCACAATGCCAAGCAGTTCTGCGGTATCGAGCATCATGTCATAAAAAGAGAAATCGTTACTGGAAATATGATCAATTCCGGCCTTCTTCTGTGTATTCCAGTGAATACTCCGCAACTGCCTTGCTGTTTCCATCAGTTCTTCTGCGGTTATCTCTCCGCGGAAATATTTCTCGCTTGCAAACTTTAATTCTCTCAATGTTCCTACTCTCGGGAACCCTACCACTGCTGTTTTCATTTTTCCTCCCATCTCGTTCTCAAACGTACTATACTTGATAGATTTACTATAGTTTATTAGTCAATTATTGTATAATACAAAAAAATCGACTCCCGCCATAGTTTCAAGCTATAGCAAAAGTCGATGTCTTCTATCCTCTTTTATTTTTTCTTTTATTCTGTAGTTGCTGTGTTATCGATATTCGGCTGCACACACTGCATAAGTGCTTTCAGATAAGACTCTCCTAATCTGCTCAATATCCCTTTGCGGTGCATGATATACCCGATCCTCATCTCACTCTCATCGGCAAGCGGCACGGCAATGATGTCTTCCCCATTGAGCTTCTGGTCAATGACACCACTGCAGACCGTATATCCGTTTAAACCGATCAGCAGATTAAATAAGGTCGCCCTGTCCCTCACCCGGATGTTTTTCTTTCTCTCTGACACGGAGAATATTTCTTCTGAAAAGTAAAAAGAATTGTGCTCTCCCTGCTCAAATGACAGGTACGGATATTCTTCCAGTTCCTCATTGGTGATAATTGACTGCCCTGCAAGAGGATGTCTCCTGCTGATAAAAACATGCGGCTTTGCCACAAACAGGTCATGAAACTCCAGATCCTTTGATTTCAGGATCTTTCTGATCACAGTCTCGTTAAATTCATTCAGAAACAGAATTCCGATCTCACTCTGCATCCGTGCCACATCTTCGATTATTTCGTATGTCTGCGTCTCCCGGATCCGGAAATCATATTCCTCCTGACCATATTCCTTGATCAGCTCCACAAAGGCATTCACCGCAAACGAGTAGTGCTGGGCTGACACACAGAATTGTGTCTTACCGCCCTCTCCCTTTTTGTATCTGTCCTCAAGAACTGCCGCCTGTTCCAATACCTGCCTTGCATATCCAAGAAAAGTTTCTCCTTCCACCGACGGTCGTATTCCTTTGTTTGTCCTCTGAAAAATGACCAGATTCATCTCTTTTTCCAGTTCCCGAATTGCATTCGTCAGACTTGGCTGCGAAATATAAAGCCGGTTGGCTGCCTCTGTAATGGTTCCCACCTCGGCTACCATGGTTACATATCTCAACTGTTGAAGGGTCATATCCGTCTCCCATTTCTCATTTCATGCTTTTCAAATATCCAAAGAGTAGTATAATACGAAAAGAACATGATAAAAAGAATATTTTGGAGGTGTTTTCCTTGCGTCACAAATTTCACGGACAAATGTCCGAATCCTTCTGGACGGCAGCCTTCCTTTCTCTATCCGGCGGCTTGCAGGATGCCTATACCTATCTGTTTCGTGGAAAGGTATTCGCCAACGCCCAGACCGGCAATATCGTTCTTCTCAGCCAGAGCATCGCAGCCCGCGACTGGGCTCTCGCTGTCCATTATCTGATCCCTCTCCTCGCCTTTGCTGTCGGCATTGCCGTAGCCGAGGAAATACATATCAAATATCGAATGGCCCAGAAAATTCACTGGCGGCAGCTTATCCTTCTGGTTGAGATCCTGCTTCTTCTCTCCGTCGGATTTATCCCTACGGACCGGAATATACTCGCAAACGCCATCGTATCCTTCTCCTGTGCCATGCAGGTCCAGGCCTTCCGTAAGGTAAATGGATACGCCTTTGCAAGTACCATGTGTATTGGAAATATCCGCAGCTGCATGGAATCCCTCTGCGCCTACCGCAAGACTCATGATGGACAGACCCTTCACAAATCCATATGTTACCTGGGAATTATCATCATGTTTGCTTTTGGTGCCGGAATTGGCGGTCATCTGGTTCCCGTGTACGGTGCAGGCGCTATCTGGGTTTCCTGTATCCTGCTTCTCATCAGCTTCCTGTTTATGTTTATCAAGGAAGAACTGGAAGAACACTCTTTATAACTCGTTCTGAATATTCTTGATCAGTGGCTGGGCCTGCTCCATCATGTTGGAAATATCTTCATAGATAAATCCCTTCTGGGTCATCAGGCTCTTCAGGTCGTTGATGTTCATCTGCACCTGCTCATAACGCTTCTCATGGGTTTTCATGCTTCCCTGAAGCTGGGTGACCTTGGCAGAGCAGTGATCAACGACCTCGTTAATGCCCCTATGTACATTCTCTACCCCGGAAACAGACTGATTGATTCCCTGAAAAACCTCTTCTGTATTTTCCATCTGCACTCTGGACGCATCCAGTGCCTCCCTGACGTCGTCAAGGGAATGTGTCAGGCTCTCCGAACTGGTCTGTAAGCCTTCCATACTCTTATTCACATCACCGACAAGCTCTTTAATGCCGACCGACAATTTTGTTACCTGATCTGCGACAACGGCAAAGCCTCTTCCCTGTTCCCCTGCTCTTGCCGCCTCAATCGACGCGTTAAGTGCAAGCAGATTCGTCTGGTTTGCGATCCCGACAATATTCTGCATTGTGGCACGGATCTCATCAAATCTGGCCTGAAATTCATCATATACCTTGTTGATCTGCGCGAACTGTTTCTCAACCTTTGCCGTACTTTCCTTCAGTTCCTGAATATCCTGCAATGCACCGTTGGATACTCCCGTCACTTCCGAAATCACTTCGTTAAACTGTCCGGAGATATCCCCGATCCTCTCAAATTCCGTCTGGAATGCGTCAACCGCTTCACTAACCTCCGCGTTATGCTCAATCACTTCCGAATAAGATTCTTTCACCTTATCGATTTCCCGGATTGTTTTCAGTTCTTCCTCTACCAGCGCTTCCTTCTTATCTATGACAAAGGTGCTCAGAAATGACATGGCATCCAGATATTCCTTAATCTGCTTCTGATCTGACTTCTTTGCCTGCGCTGTAACCTCTACCGTATTTTTCTTTCTTCCGAACATAAAAGCCTCCCTCTATTCAAATACCACACAGACCATCGTCTGATTTACATGCTGGTTATTATACTGCTCTCCTCCGCCGACAATACCCATATGCGGCCCCAGAGCTGCCATGTCCTTAGCATAGGTGGACATATAGCCTTCCTTATCATATAAAACATAACGATATATACAATCTATGGATAAAATAAGAGATATTTTTCTCATTTCACTCTTGATCTCATCTCTTGTATTTTTCTCAATTTCCTTATAATTTCCAAGGCTCAGGAAATAGATACAGTCATTTTTATTGATTCGTTTAAAATTGGTGAGTGTGCCGTTCGGCTCCAGCGACATCATAGAAGATATAAATACCTGATCCCCTACTGCCCGTCCCATCGGATTGACAAGCACATTGTCAATGATCTTCCCGCGCGCCACACCCAGCTCATTGCTGTACACATCTGCCGCAGGTCTTCCGTCCAGTTCGATCAGAGCCTTTCTGGAAACATCGACCTTCGTTGCAAAATGGGGTTTATCAGAATTGTTTACATAGATATTTTCTTTATATACCCTTACTTTTCCGGTTAGATTTTTGATAAAGGCATAAGCACAGGCATCCTCATATACCTTTCCGTTATATGCCACAACAGGCTGTTTTCCATCCGGGACTCCAAAAACCGTACCACCTGCCAGATGAATCCCCCTCTGAGCCAGGCAGGAAGTAAATGTTGTCACCAGCTTTTCTTCCGAACCGGTGCAATACTCTATACATACCGTGTCGTCTCTTCCCGGAGAAACCTCATCCATCTTCTTGCGGATCTCTCCTGCAAACGCAACCGGACATTCACTGATGTGCTTCACAACGCCACAGCTTACCTTTGCATCCTCGAATAATCCAAGCACTGCCAGATTCTTATCGTCCACCTGGCCATTTACCAGTTTCGTTCCTAATGTGCCAATCGACGGTGCCTGCGGATATGCCTCCTGAAGTAATACCGCAACCTCTTCCATCATCTCATAGGGTGCCATAAAAAGAATTGCAGATGGATTATTTAATCCCTGTGTCGCCTTCTTTACGGCATCCTTCGGGTTTCCTTGCCCCGTACCAATAAATGTCCTCATTTGCACTTCCTCCTCCGGTATCATTTTGACCTACATCACTAGAATACCACACTTTCGGTTGCTTTAACAGTAATTGTTGTATCAAAAAGTCAACCATTCTGCGACTCCTGCTCTGATTAACAGGCATCCCTTCCGTCTACATAATTGCATGCATTTTCCTTATTTTCATTTTAAAAAGGCCGTCCCACCGGACAGCCTTTCCTTCTTTATTTCTATCTCATACTCCGCTGCCCTTTCGGGCAGCGTCTGTTATTTTCTGATCCATTACAGCAAATCTTTTCCACACTGCGGACAGAACTTACTTCCGGGTGCCACCGTCGCCCCACAATCAGGACAAGTGCTGACAACCTTCGTTCCGCAATTTGCGCAGAACTTCGCTCCACTTGTCAACGGAGCATGACAATTCGGGCACTGATATGCCGGTCCCGGAGCCGCATACGGATTGGGTCTTGTCTGGGACGCGTACGGGTTGTTCATGGAAGCTCTACCCGCATAAGGATTTGCCGGCTGTGCCTTATAGCCCTGTGAAGCCGTGAGCCTCGCAACTACATTAAAGATTTCTTCCGGCAGCTTCTTCTGTTTATAGGCTCCGATTCCCGCCGTAACTGCCAAAGGCCATGCAAAAAACATTCCTACAGCACCAGCTCCCAGCTTATCTGTCCACTGCCCTTCTCCAATCGTCACATTCAGATTATCATCTATTACAGATAACTGCACTGTTGTCGCCAGCTTCATACCGGAGAGAGTCCGCAGGGTATCTGACTGTCCTGCCTGAATATAATATCCGTCCTCGTATGCCGCACACTGCACTTCCATCTTTTTTTCACCGCGCAAAAAGCTCTCCACACCTTCTGCCACCTGCTGTACATCTATTCCGTTTAATTCAAATATCTTTGATTCTGCCATAGCTAACCTCCCTCTGTCTTCTTTTCATTTTTGGCGCAATATTGCTGCTAGTTTCCACAGTTCCTTGTCATTGGTAAGAAGATAGGCTTTGTCCCCATTCACAAAATGATGGTGTTCAAAATGAAAGGTATAGTTATCGCCGTTCTGCAAAACAAACTGAAAGTAATCGTCACTGTCCGTCGCTCTTTCTTCTGTCTCTTCCTCTACCCGGATCGCTGCCAGTGCATCATAGACCGCCTTGATTTCTTCCGCGTCTGTGATCACACATTCCATCACAGTATCCATGGTGTAGCTGTACGTTATGGACGCGACATCCTCCGACGCAAAAACAGTCTCCATATCCGAAGGTTCTGCACTATAGTATTCCATAAGTCCCCTCGACTCCTGCTGCTTCACAGTCTGACCGGCGCACCCTGCTGCCAGCATCACCAGCACCAGTCCCGCCGCCATACATGCACATTTTTTCCTCATATCTTTCCGAAACCTGTCTGCCTCTCCAAAATCTGCTATTTGGAATATCATAAGCAATATTTTGTCAAAACAGAAGAGGGTTGCCGCAAGAGTCAATGCCAAACCTGGAAAGATCAACTTTACCGTTTTCCACCGGTACGCCCTCTGCACGAAGACGATTTGCCTGCTCGTCCTCACCGCCAAATGCAAACGCTCCGGCAAGCTCTCCCTTGGCATTCACGACGCGGTGACACGGGATCTCTGAAGGGTCCGGATTTTTGTGCAGTGCATTCCCTACAGCTCTCGCCATCTTCCTGTCTCCTGCCATCTCAGCAACCTGCCCATAGGTTGCAACCCTTCCTCTGGGAATCCTCTTTACGGCCTCATAAATACGCTTTGACGGACTGTCCGTCACCAGTTCATAGCTCTCTTCGATCATTCTTCTGACCGCATCCTCCGGCACAGTTCCGTCCAGAATAATCGTGTTCCAATGCTCCTTATTCTGATGCCAGCCCGGTATAACTGCCTCAAATGCTCCTCGCCAGTAATCTCTCCACTCCGGGTCTGCCTTCACATTCAGGTTGATATAGCCATCTCTTTCGTAGGTCCATAAAAATGCCTTTTTGCTGCCCTTTACCCTCACAAGCTGCCAGTTTGGATCACGAAACGGTGCCTCCTGATAGGTATTCGGAAAAGACAGCCCATACTGCAATGCCTCTTCTCTTGTCTTCATGTCCTTCTCATCTCCTTAAAATCATATATCGGACACAAAGCCCCAATTCCGCAGGCTTTCATAAACGGCTTCTGCCAATCTGCGATGTCCCTCCGGGTCAAGGTGTTCCCTGTCAACTGCACTTGGCTGCGCATAATCAGCCGCGTTCAGGAAAAAGACTCCCTCCTGCTTTGCCACATTTCGATATACCTCTCCGAGCCGCCAGCTGACCCCTAAGGATTTCTCCCCAAACTCGGTATCGTATCCCTTCTCCCAGACTCCGTCCCCTAAATGGATCGGTGCCATAATAAGTATCTCGCTGCTTCCGGAATAGGTACGCACCTGCCGGATCAGTTTACGCATCCCCTCTCCGATTTCCTCTGCACTTGCCCTATATGAAGTTTTGCAGTCATTCGTTCCCAACATGATAATGACAAGATCGCAGTTCCCCTGCGATTCCAGCACAACCGGCAAAACCTTGCTTCCATCGCGGTTCCTCCGCGTTACATCCTCATAGACGGTGGTTCTTCCACACAATCCTTCCTCGATCACCCGGTATTTCTGCATTCCCAGCATTTCATTCAAAATACTCGTCCATCTCACTCCCCACGGGTAACGTTTCCCTGTTCCCGGCACATATCCATAGGTATTAGAATCTCCAAAGCACAATATCTGTCTCATGCAAAAACACCCCTTTCTTATTTCCATACTATTCATACTGGCATAGTATGATTTATATCATATCAGAAAAGAGGTGTTTTGTATACATTTTTTTATGCTTCCTTGCTATCCAGCCATTTTTTCATCCATTCGTCGCGGAGTGACGCATCCTGCGGGCGATACTTTCCCAGTTCCAGGCTCCCTTCTATTCGTCCATCCACCAGATACAGCACCTTATCACACATTCCGGC
>ERZ808278.1271-NODE-1271-length-11224-cov-4.104396_pt1 | contig 11224 bp, 10 predicted proteins | sample MGYA00521239_ERZ808278 | MGnify/ENA primary metagenome ERZ808278 (study PRJEB31516, sample SAMN03275600) | gut metagenome | biome: mammalia-associated habitat; material: feces | host: Papio cynocephalus | place: Kenya | collected 2012-07-17 ... | reverse complement strand
CCAAATAATTTTAATAAGTCAAACTCTGCATATTCCTTACTTATCTTTTTTTTTTAACATTTTTAATTTGTCGAATTACATTCCTAATTGATTTATTAGTTGTTTTAAGATTTTCTAATGGAGTATTATAAGATTCAAATCCAAGTTGTAATCTTCTTAAATCTCTTGTTCCAAATCCTAATCTACCTAAGCAAAGTAGGAATGTTTCATTAGATTGTTGTACAACTTCTTCTGTAACTTCTTCTGGTTTTTCTTCAATAAGTTGATCATTTTCATCAGCTTGTTCTTCTAGTGTATCTTGAACTTCTTCTAAATCTTCTTCAGTAGCTACAACTTCTTGATTAACATCACCAGATGCTGTAATTTCTGTTTTAACTTCACTACTTCCACTTTCAATATTATCTATTTGTTGTTCAGTTGGTACTGATCCTACTGTTTCATCTTCTTCACAGTTAACCCAAATACCATAACTTTCTAAATACTTTTTAGCCATGATTTTATCCTTTCTTATAAGATGTTTAAATCAATTAAAAAAAAAAGATATTCATTAACCTATTAATAGATATACCATAATATAGGAGAACACAATGGAAACAACAGATAATAAATCTAGTTATATTAGATTTACAAGATTAGGATTAAGAAAGACACTAGATGATAATAAATCAGAAGCTGTTTTAAATTGGGTTGTAAGAGAAACATTCCCACGTATAACAGTTATTACTAATAGTTCTGAATTTTTAATAGATGGTAAGATTAACCATAATAAAGTTATAACAGCAACATTTGATTATGTTAATATTAAATTGTTACTTAATGAATTTAAAAACATTATATTATCTAATCAAGATACTAGTTTTACAGCTAATAGTTATAATGTTAAGTTTGTAGATGGTAAAAGAACAGATGAAATAGAACTAAGAGCACAAACTATAATAGGTAAAGAAAATGGTGTTGTATATATAAGGTTAATAGAAAAAGATAAAGATGTAGTTACATTTGAATTACTACCAAGTTCTAAATGGTTTAAATATACTAAAGATAATGAAATTATTAAAGATAAGAAGTTATTATCTAGTATGTATGCTAAAGCATATTATGAATTATTAGTAAAAGCATTTGAACAACAGTTTAAAGAAGATTTTAAAACTCTAACATTAGTAGATAAAAAAGAAAATGTATAAAAAAAGAACCTAGGTGTGAATCTTCACACCTAGGTTCAAGCCTTTTAACTCTTATGCTGAAGCACTAACAAAGTTAGCTAGGAATGCTTTTTGGGCATTCCATAGAGGACGTTCTTCCTCTACGCCTTCTTCGCATGAAACCGGATTGTAACTAGCTTTGCCGTTTTCATAGTGCTCCATTGCATTATAAATGCATTGCGCTTCACTTTTATCAAGCGCAAGCTTTTCTAAAGCTTCCGTAGTGACAAATCCTGCACTGGCGTCAGAAGACATCATATCTTCACGATATGTGACGCCTCTATAGGAAATCCAATCTAAAGAACAGGCGTTCGCCACACCGTTATCGAAGCACGCTGGTGAACCATAACCGTTGTTTAACAACATTATGGTTCTTACATAAGTAAAGTTAAATACGATAAATAATTTACCGTTTAACCTTACTCCTGATAGCCCTTGCATCTTTGCTTCAAAAGACGCAAGTTTAGTCACATCTTGGTCATATTTTTCTGCATCTCTTTTATAATGCATGACCAATAAACCTATATTTGTCTTATTTTGATTGGGTTTACCTTGGTAATACCCAACTATGCGTGCTGGGCATTTAGATAGTCCTCTATAGTGTACTTCTTTTAGTCCGTTCATATTATGCTACCTTAAGCAAAAATTTAACCGCACCAATTATCTATGCGGTCTACTTTAATAATATATAACTATTTTTTTCTTAAATATATAAAATGTTCGGTTGACAATCTTGTGAATGCTAATCTTATATATAAAGGATAAAAATATGCCTAAAAAGAATAAGCACGAAAGAAGAAATAAAAAGCAAGAACAACTACAATGGGATGATCTTGTTAAATTAAAAGATGAAACAGTTGAATCGCTATATGATAATAGCGCAATGATGAAACAGCTTATGACAGAATTAAAAATTACAATATCTGAAAATCCAGAAGTTACTAAAATTCTACATGGCGGAATGATTAATTTTCAACATTTAGCAAATGCTGTTAATAATAATGCTAAAGCTCATTATGAAACTAAGACTATTACTAATGATAAAGGCGAAGAAGAAGTTGTTATAGATAATGATAAACCAAGAAAAGGTAAAGTAGAGGATGATGATTACATGTCATATTTCCAAATACATAGTAATTATCTTAATGCTCAATCACATGCTGTTAATTTATTATCTAAATATAGTATGGAGATTATGACATTAGTACAAGAGAAAAAAGTAAAAGGTGTTGCTATACCAGATAACACTTTAAAAGTTTTAAAATCACAGGCTGAAACAATGTCTATTATTTCTGACTCAATGATTGAATCTACAGGAGGTATAAATGTCAGACCTAACACAACAGACAACCAACAACCAACAGAGTAATGAAGTAAAAGAAGAAGAGGTTGTAGAAAATAGAGATACTATAGAAGATATATTTAAAAGTCTTAAACAACTTACTATAAGTTTTGAAGAGTTTTTTAAATTTTATCGTAAAGAAATTACAGATAAAAAAGAAGATATAGCTACTCTTCTTCCTAGTAATACACATAGAGCAACTAGAAAATCATTAGGTAGCACTAATTCTGAAAATTGGGAGGAGAGTTTATCTCCAGAACAAAGAGTTGCAACAGCAGCTGCTGCATTTGGAGAAGATTTAGCTGTTAAAGGTAATAGCTTTAAAACTATTATGGAAGATTTTGATAATAACTATGTTAATAATATTATCTATGGAGATAAAAAACTCAATATGAGAGATCTTAATTTCCATAGTGCTGCAGGAGAAGTAACAGGTGCTAGAGCTATGGCTATCTTTATGAGTAAATTATCTATAGGAGAAATTATTCATGTTCCATTATGGCATAGTGGATTTTGGGTAGCTATTAAACCACCTACTCTAACAGAGTTAATACAATTACAAATTATGTTAGTAGATAATGAAGTAGAGTTAGGAAGAGATACTAATACATTAATTTATTCTAATTATCAAGTTGTATTTACAAGAATATTAACAGATTTTGTAGTTAAACATATTGCAGAATATAGTATTAAATTATCTCCAGATGATGATATTAGAGATTATATTTCTGTTAATGATTATTTTCCATTAGTATTAGCATTAACTGCTGCTATACATCCTAAAGGTGTTAGTGTATATAGAACATGTGTTAATACTTCTATACTAGATGAAAATGAAAAACCTAAATGTGATTTTATGGTATCTGCAATTTGTGATCCTAAAAAACTATTATGGGTTGATAAATCTATATTTAAAAATAAATATATTAAATCTCATATGTCAGGTAGAGGTTCTAATACAGTAAGTAAAGATGCTGTAAGAGAATATGTTAATCAACTTGGTATAATGTTAGAAAAAGATATTAAGATACAAGCAGACAACGGTAAAGAAGTAATAATTAAACTAAGTGTTCCTTCTCTTAAGAAATATATAGTAGATGGAGAAAAATGGATAAGTAATATTATTAATTCTACTACAGATGTATATACAGAAAATGATACTAAAGAATCTAAATTTAGAAAGTTATATCAAATGTTATATCAATCCATTATGGGTGTATATAACTCATATGTTAAAGAAATAAGAATAGAAGAAGAAAATGGAGAAGTTACTAAGACAACTGGTAGTGGAGACATAGATGAAATTTTATCTATACTTTCACTAGATGAATCTTTATATACTTCCTTTATTAAAGAAATGAGTAGATATGTTAATGAAACTACTATTGCTATAGTTGGTACTCCTATTTATAAATGTCCTACTTGTAGTAAAGTACAAGATAATACTATACCAGGTAAATTTGATCAGTTTATTCCTATTAATGTTCCACAATATTTTTTCGACCAATGTGCTTCTCGAGCGATCCTAAAGACACAGCAGAAAGCACAATTGATACTGTAGGTAGTCTAGAAGAAAGATTAAAATTAAGAACTAAGAATACTCATATTTTAAAAGTAAGTAATGATACTAATTATGAACACGATAAAGCAATAGAATATTTATATACATTAGCAGAACATGTTAAGGGTAATCCTTCACATCCTACTATAGATCAATTACTAAGATTTTATTACGATAGAAAATATTTTTTATCAGCTGGTAGTCCTAGTAATAACGATGAAGCAAGAACTGAAACATTTTTTAAAGGTGTTGTATATAGAGAAAATGAATCTAGTTTCAAATGGAATATGTTAAGAAGCTTATTTAAAGATTATTCTGCTAATGATATTAAGAAATGTTTTCAAATGTCTATATTAGAGTATTTAAATCTTACAATGTATGAAAAAGAACTCTATGATGAATTTGCAAAAGAATGGGCTAAGGAATTAGCAGAAGCTGCACAAGCAGCACAGAAAAATGGTGAAATGGATGCAAGAGTTAAATTTAAACAACAACAACTTAAAGATAAAAGTTTATCTGGATTAAACTTAGATTCAGATGGTATAGAGGAGGCGTTTTAATAATGGCGTATGATATATTAGTAGATTTAGATACACTATTTGATACTAGATATCCTATATTTTTAGGATTAGATTGTAATTCAACATCTGATAGTATTATGTTTAAGAACTATTATAATAGAATAAGAGATAATGTTAATAATGTATCTTATTGGATAATGCAAGCTTACTATAGAAATAGAGAAAAGACTCTGCTCTCTACTGCATTACCAACTGGTGTAATAGGTTTATTAAAAGATCATTTATCAGAATTAAAAACTGATATGATGATAAACGAAGATAAACATCTTAATTTTAAGTTATATATTAACATATATCCTTATATGTTAAATAAAGATGAAATGCTTAATCTTATAAGATATATTACTAAAATGATAGGTTATGTAGAAATACAGTTTATCTATATGAATATGGATGATTTAACACCAGAGTGGATATTAGATAATGTTAGTAGTTATTATAGTTATTCATCTCCTCAATGGTTAGAATATCATTTAGCTAATCTTAATATTATTAAAAAACCTATTTTAAAGGTTAGTGTATTTGGTCCTGCTATAGTTACTATGTCTTCAAGAGGAACTAAAGAAGAAGATAAATATATAGCTATGTTTGAAGAAAGAATGAGAGTAGTATGTGATTATCACGCTGTTCCGTTATCTGCATTTTGTGGTATGTTATTTTAAATTAAGTAATAGACTAACTAGTATAGGAATATTCTTCCTATACTAGTTAAAAAAAATATTTTTTTTTAAGTATATGTATATTAGTGATAAGTTATACTTATTGTAGGATTCTTTTAAGAGTCCTACGAGATGATACTATGATCTAATAATATAGAAAAAATTTAAATCCTATATTATTTAATCAGAGGGTAATCTTAACAAGACCTCTCTAGGGTATGTTACCGGTAACATATTCTTCTTAACTTAATTATCTTATAAAGGAGCTTCAAATGGCGATCAATGGTATAGATAACTCTAATGATGACATTTTACCACAACAGCCTCAACCTGATCTATCTAACAGTGGATTAGGAAATATAGATAACCAATCTTTTACAAAACCAAATGAACAAGTAGATGAAGCTAAATATTCAGCTCCATTTAACGAAAAAGTGTATCATACAGTTTTAAAAGGTAGAAACTTAATATTAGGACAAAATTTACTACCAACTATTACTAACGCTAGAGGTAGTGAATATACCAATAATATAGCTAAAGCATTAAAAGAAATTTATAAAACAGTTCCCAATGGATTAGGTGTTGATGCACCACAACCTATAGTTACTATTTTTGATAAAGAAAAAACACCAGGTATTGCATATTCTTGTATCGTAGTTAGTATTAAAACTGATGATATCAGATTCTTTACTATTCAACTAGAAGCTACAGGTAGAAGAACTATTACAGCTGGTGAAATTATTAACGAACTTTCTAATACTAGTAAAAATCCACAAGCTAAACTTAATATTTATACAGCTGATGATGGTATTGATCCTATGTTAAATAGTATCATTGCAGCAGAATTATTTAAGATATATAATGCACCTATAGAAGAATTTGCAAGTGTAGATGGTGTTGTATTACATGCTACACATCCAGAGTTTGAAACTATTGCAAGTGATTTAGCACGAATTGCATTTAATGCATGCGTTGCTGATTCTTGTATTAATACTAAAGAGTTTAAAGATCTTAACCTAGTTGAATCTCTAAAAGCATCACCAGAAGCTAAATATATATATAAAGCTAACATTAGTAAAAATCAATCTTATACTGAATTAGGTAGACCTGTTAGAGCAGATTTTAAAATAGATTTATATCAAAGTATCAAATATAACAATACATACAGTATTAACTCACAAGCACACGAAATTCCTTGTTCTAGAACATGTGGTTATATAGATCTTCTACCAGAAGAATTCTATACAACACCTGCATTCCCAGGACAATTTGTATCTAATAACGCACCTAAAGTTGTAAGGTATCATCCACACATTATCATCACATCTGTAGAAACAACACAACCAACTATTGGTTATCTTCTATTAGGTATTGCTAATGCACTAGTTATGACTAATTCAAGTTTATGGTTAGCAGCTCTTAAACCAACTGATCCTAAAAACAATATTGGTGTTCTTAATGTAGATGCTAAAATTGATGGTGGTGTTGGAGAAAAGCTTAACCTTACAAGTAAAGAATATGATATTCAAAGAGTTTATAATTCAATTCAACAGATGGTTAGTCTCTCTCCTGTAGTTAGTATAGATATTGAATCATTTGGTCCACAAACATTCTTTACTTCTATTCTAGCTAAAGCAGCATCTTCACATGCTACACAAGATAGAGAGAATTCTAGATTAACATTACTTCATAGAGTTCGTGAATTAACTAATGGACATTTCCCTGCTGAATACCCAACTAATGAAATCTTCTCAGGTGATAGTGTTATAATTCCACTTGGTAAATGGAGTGATAAATCAGGTGAAAGAGATATTAGAGATGTAGACTACATTTTTATAGCTAATCATACAGATGATAAAAGTTTATTAAATCAATATACTACAGCTGAAGCAGGTATAGGATATCAAAATTTAGATACATTCTTGACTAAGACTGCTATCTTAAATAAATTCATTTCATCTGCTGAAATTATTTCTAAAGGTATAAGAGTTACATTTAGTTCAAGATTCATTAATGAGCTAACTATTGCTATTATGAAAACTGGATTAAATGTTCAATATACACCTGAAATTGTTCAAACTACAGATAATAACCTAAGTCTAATGGCAGCATACTATGCTAATGCAGGACTTAATGGATATCATAATGGTTTCATAACACCATTTACACCTTCACAACCTAATTACTCCGCTGGATATAGTAATATAGGTTATGCAAGAAGATGGTAAGCTTACTAATTAAGTTATAGTTGAATATATGGAACTAAGGATAGTATTACTATCCTTAGTTCTTTTTTTTTTATTTAAAAAAAAAGATATTTTTAATGGGAGATGTATAATATCTCCCATCGTGTATTTCTTATCATTAAGTATACACGAACTTAATATTTTACACTATTTGTGCAAATTGAAAAATCTATTAGTATTACCAATAGATCTTGATAGTGCATTTTGTGTAAAACTAACTTGTGTGGAAGATTTTCTTACCACAGAAGTTCTATCTCCTTGTGAAAGTTTTTGAACGGTAATTACTTTACAAGGAGCGACACTAGATTTAAGACTAAGTGTTGGCTTAGTGATAATGCATTTCATCATTTTCACCTCCTAACATAGCTATAATATAAGATAGGTAGAGTGTGTATACTCTACCTATCTTGAGCTATGTTTTAATAATATATAATTATTTATACTATATAGGTGTTCGATGAAAATTTCGTATGCTTAAACATAACTATTAAGGAGGTTATTATGGCATTAATATCTACTTCTGAGTTAGAAGAAAAACGCGGTATACAGCGTAATCTTAATACCACTACACCATCTGGTAATACTGATGTAGATTTTAGAAATAAGGTTCCACTTGGTGGATATTTAAAACAAGGTGATAGTAATTATGATGTTAAGAAAAATGAAAATGATAAGATAACTTCTAAAGATTATATAGATGCTACTTATATACATCCTAACGCAGGTTATTCATCTGGTAAACTATATGATTCAAGTGGTAAAGAAGTTCAAAAAGATACAGATAAAACTAATATATTAGGTTATAAAAAAGCTAGTAATAGACAAATATCTAAAAATAAAGATTATCAATATGGTAAAGATAGTTATAATGCTACTTCATCTATGCATGATTTTGATGCAACTAGATTTTATAATATGAACATCTTAATGGGTAAAAATAGTTTATATAACAAAGGACATTTAGGACAAGCTAATGTACTTAACCAACAAAAAATGGATTTTAATGTTATAGATGCTGAGTGGGTACAATCTAGATACTTAGTACCAGATAATGAAATGGAATATGTAGATAGTGTTAATAGATTCTTTTCATCTACAGGATGGAAGTTTGGTTCAACTAGATTAGGACATTCTATGGCTATTAATCCTAGACCACAGTTTACTAGGTTTGCAGATATGAAAGGTAACTCAAGATTAGATAATATTGCTACTACTAATGTAGGTGAATATTTAACTAATAATAGTTGTTATGCAGATGTAGAGGTAAGTATGTTACCTCCTAAAAGAGATAGTAAAAAAGACATAGGAGATAGAGCTTCATTTGGATATGGTATGGGGCGTTATTATTCAGAAGCTATAGATGATAATGCAACTACTATATTTTTAGAATTTGGGTTACCTAAGTTTAACTCTATGTTATCTTTTTTTACAAGAGCTATAGATGGGGAAGATTCTATGGTAGCTAATTATGGATATGTTCCTGTTGGTTATACATTAGGTAAAGCAGGTGGATATTTTGCAATGTTTTGTGCATTTCCACTTATGACCATTATGATATTTGTTACTAAACTATTTATTAACTTCGTTGCATCAGGACCATTCCAATTCTACTATATGAAACCAGCTATGGTTCAATATTGGGGTGTAGTTAATCTTATTGTAAATCAAATGATGACAGAACTTGGAATATTTTCACCTTCTATAGGAGAAGCTAACCCAGAGAATCAAGCTGAAAAAATAGGTATGCCAGTTAAGATGGATGATAAAGACCTTCATGATTTATCTATCTATATGCCAGGTATATTTAACCCTAAATCAGGTTATTTAGATGTTTATGCAGTTGCTCAAACTTCTCAAGCTGTTGTTAATGCAGTAACACAAGCTGAATATGATTATTATGGAGAATTAGGTAATGCACTTGAAAATAAAGATCTTAATGCTAACCATGTTAAAGGTTTTGTAATTAAGAATTTAACAAATAGTGTTAAATACTGGCCAGGAGGCAAAGTGTTTAACGAACTAGATGTTAAAACAAGATTTTCATTCTTAAGAAAAACATATTTTAACGGTATAGAAGATACTATAAAAAGCAATGGAAATAAAGAAGCTGTTCCACCAAATAGTATAGTTGTAAAAGGTGAAAATGGTTATGAGTATGAAGATGTAAAACAGCATTTAAAATCTAGAAAATCAGATGGAAATGTTAAAGGATTATATTCACAACGCATGGATCCTAATACAGGTCGTGTAGTATCATCTGTTACAGAAAAAGGTAGAAAGAAAACAGATGATTTAGATGCTGATACTGAAATCTTAGGTAAGAGCATGTCTGAGCAAGAAGCTAGAACTGAATTATCTTTAGATAGTAATAATTTTAAAGCTAATGAAGATGGAACTTATAATTATACACCTAATCAAGGTGATGCATCTATACTTCAAAATATTAAAGATTGGTTAGGTAATGCAGGTGAATATTTTGATTCAGCATTTAGAGGTGGTGGATCATATGCTATATTTAATGTTGATTATCAAGGTTCAGCATCTGATTCTATTTCAAATTCATATTCAGATATTGATACAGGTGGATTTTTAAACTCAGTATCTCAAGGTGCGCGTCATATGAAGTTTAATCTAGCAGGTGGTAATATTTTTGGAGGTCTTCAAGAGACTCTAACTAAAGAAGTAGCAGGCTTCATATCAGGAGCAGTAGAGGGAGTATCTTATGGTCTCTCTAATGTAGTTCGTACACTCTTAGGAGGAGGTTATGTAGATATTCCTAAAAAATGGGATGATTCAGATATTCAACTACATTCATCTTCTTACACTATAGATCTTGTAGCTCCTTATGGTAATATATATTCTCAAATTCAAAATGTATATCTTCCTCTTGCAATGTTATTAGCAGGTTCTCTACCACTAGCAACTGGTAAAGCATCCTATACATCTCCTTTTCTATGTTCTCTTTTTAATAAAGGAGTACAAGAAATTAAGTTAGGTATGATAACATCTCTCTCTATTGAAAGAGGAACTTCTAATCTTCCCTTCACAAGGAATAAACGACCACTTGGTATCAAAGTATCATTCACAGTTACAGATTTTTCTAATCTCATGGCAGCACCAGTTAAAGCTGGTATTATAGATTCTATCTTTGATTTTTCTTTAGAAGATGATACACCATTTGGACGATATATAGGTGTCTTATGCTCAAGAGATCTTTACTCTTCTAAATATCTACTCCCTAAATTAAAAAAGAAACTATCTCGTCTGCGTATGGCTCTCTCACAATCTGCTTCTTCAGCAGCTATGGGTATGCGTATAGGACATGCACTAGAACCACTCTTAGGCTTCATACCTATAGAGCGTAATTTTAATCAAGTTCAACTTAATGATTTTCGTAATTTCCAAGAATTACGTGTAGTTAAAAAAGCAGTAGATACAGTTAAAGCAATTTTTAATTAATACCATTCAACATTAAGATAGATAGACTATCATTAGTCTATCTATCTTTCTCTTACTTCTTCTTAAGACTTAACTTCTTCTTCTTCTCTTCTCTTGTTATAGGTATATAACTATCATCTCTATATGAATCATTATTAACTATCTTCTTAATAGTAGTTGCATCTACATTCTTAT
>ERZ808278.1270-NODE-1270-length-11240-cov-4.702369_pt1 | contig 11240 bp, 9 predicted proteins | sample MGYA00521239_ERZ808278 | MGnify/ENA primary metagenome ERZ808278 (study PRJEB31516, sample SAMN03275600) | gut metagenome | biome: mammalia-associated habitat; material: feces | host: Papio cynocephalus | place: Kenya | collected 2012-07-17 ... | reverse complement strand
GTATTAAGGCAGAAGAGGATAACTTAGATTTATATTATATTTATGTAATTGATAAACAAAACCACCTAATCGGAGTTGTTTCTTTAAGAGCGTTATTAACAACTAGAAAAAATGTTAAAATCTCTGAAATTATGACATCTGATATAGTTAAACTTCACGTAGATGACCCGCAAGATTATATCGCAGATGAATTTATGAAATACCAATTCAACGCTTTACCTGTTGTAGATTTATACAATAGATTGAAAGGGGTTGTAACTTGGGACGATATCCAAGATGTTGTTGAAGAAGAAACTACAGAAGAAATTTATGCATCATCTGGTATTTCGACTGGTGATATTGATGAGGATGAAATCCTTGCTGGTAGTTTATTTACCTCTGTTAGAGCAAGAACTCCGTGGTTGTTTGTAACACTTGTTGGTGAATTTATTGCCGTAAATGTTGCAAACCATTTTGACGGAACATTAAAAGCTTTTCCAATTATTGCAATCTTTATGCCACTACTTGCAGGTTTGGCTGGTAATATTGGTACACAAAGTATTACACTTATGGTTCGTGGTCTTTCAACTGGTCAAATCACAGTAAGTTCTGCAATGTATAACATTTTCAGAGAAAGTGTTATTGGTTTACTTATCGGAACAATTTTCGGAATAATGGTTACATTGTGTACTTGGGGTTGGCAACACAATGTTGAATTAGGTTGTGTTGTAGGCGTTTCAATGGCAATAAATATGGCACTTGCAACTTTGATTGGTACATTTACGCCGTTTGCAATGAAGAAAATGAATATTGACCCAGCAGTAGCTTCAGGACCCGTAATCGCAACAGCAATTGACGTTTTAGGCTTGGCGGTGTACTTCTCTCTTGCAACTTTCTATGTTGTAAAATTTATGTAATAGATGTTAGTGAGTAGTCAGTAGTGAGGAGGTTTTCATTACTTGGCTTTTCTTACAAATTTGCGTTATCTTGCAATTCCGAGTTTTGCTCACTCGCATCTATTCACAATTCACTAAAATCTATTCACTAATTTGCGAATCTAAAGTGCATGATATCGCCGTCTTGTACGACGTAATCTTTACCTTCTAATCTCATAACACCTTTTTCTTTTGCTACTGTATATGAACCGTTGCAAGCTAAAAAGTCGTCATAAGAAATAACTTCTGCTCTAATAAATCCTTTTTCAAAATCTGTGTGAATAACGCCAGCTGCTTGAGGAGCTTTTGTTCCTGCTGTGATTGTCCAAGCTTTTACTTCGATTTCACCAGCTGTGATATATGTTCTCAAATTCAATAAGTGGTATACTGCTTGAATCATTTTTTCGATACCAGAGTTTTCAATACCGAGCTCTGCCAAGTATTCTTTAGCTTCTTCTGGTGAAAGTTCTGCTAATTCCTCTTCAATTCTTGCAGAAATAATAACCATTTCAGCGCCGTGTTTTTTAGCGTATTCATCAACAATTTTTGTATAATCGTTACCAGATACAACATCTGTTTCAGAAACGTTTGCTGCATAAATAACTGGTTTGATGCACATTAATTGTGATTGTTTAGCGATTTTTAATTCGTCTTCATCGTCAAATAATTCGTCAACATTGATAAATGTTGCTTCTGATAATTTATCGTATAAAGTTTGAAGAACTTTTACTTCAACTTTTGCATTTTTATCACCTGAATTTGCTACTTTAGAAGTTTTAGCAATTCTTTTTTCTAAAGATGCCATATCAGCTAGAGCAAGTTCTGTATTAATTGTTTCGATATCATCAAGAGGGTTAACTTTACCCGCAACGTGAACTGTGTTAGGGTCGTCAAAACATCTTACAACTTGAATAATTGCGTCTGTTTCTCTGATGTTTGCTAAGAATTGGTTGCCAAGTCCTTCACCTTTGCTTGCGCCTTTTACAAGACCAGCAATATCAACAAATTCAATAGCTGTTGGAACAACTTTTGCTGCATTTACTAATGGTGCAAGTTTTTCTAATCTTTCATCTGGAACCCCAACCACGCCTACGTTTGGCTCGATTGTACAGAATGGATAATTTGCACTTTGCGCATTTTTTGCACTTGTTAATGCGTTGAATAATGTTGATTTACCTACGTTTGGTAGTCCTACTATACCTGTTCTTAACATAACTTTTCCTCTTCTTCTTATTGTGTTTATTTTAACACAAATTTTATTAAATATACAACAAATAGTTGATGTTAACAAAGGAAATCAAGAGTATTCTTAATATAGCTGTATAATATCGCTTTAGTTGATAGGGACATATGGGACAAGAGGTTATTAATAACACATTTGATAATAATTTGATAAACCAATACCATTGGTTTAATTCTGTTTTTTGTACAGCCATAAAAAATACTAGCGATGAATTTTTCCAATGCGGGTTTTCGTACAAATTAATGTCAATGAGTTTGAATATCAATGCTATGTTCCAAGATGACAGCTATTTTGTAACTAAGATAAACATTGACGAATCAAGAGAAGTTTTTGTTAGATGTTCTGAAAATGCTATTGGCTTGATTTTGGATAAGGTTTTAGAACCTCATGAAGACGGTAAAGCATTCAACTTAAATGATATGTCAGAACTTGAAGCGAAGATTATTACTAATTTCAACGATATGTTCTATACAGCATTTGCGGATAAATTCGTAAGACCAAGAGGGTCTTTGAAATTTAGAACGTTTGATATTGTTCATCTTACTTTCTTAGTTAAGTTAGAAGATGACGATAAATGTTTGCATACCGGTAAAATTATTCTTTCAATGCCTTACCAATTCTTAAATCCAGAAGAATTTAAACCAGTGGAAGAAAATTTTAGCGACAGTGCATTTTTTGATAAGAAAGTAGAAGTTGATATTAAGATAGGCACAACTTTATTTTCTGTACAAGATTTAAAATCATTGGAAGAAGATGATATTGTAGTGTTTGAAAATTCAAACCTACACACAATGAGGGTTGTTAGTGGAAAATACGAGAAAGATTTCAACTTGAGTCCAAACCCTGCATTGATAATACCTTTTGACGATTCAATAGAAGGAGAAATGGAAATGGAAAATAACTCATCTACAAATTTATGGGATAGTATTCAAGTAGAGATGGGTGCTGAATTTGATAAGATAAAAATTCCTTTGGGCGATTTGAAGAAAATCAATGAAGGAATAATTATAGATGTAAGCTCAATTTACAATAATAAAATTTCGCTAAAAGTTGAAGAAAAACTTATAGCGGAAGGTGAACTTGTAATTGTAAATGATAGATATGGCGTAAAGGTTAATAAAGTATTTGCGCAAAAGGAAGAGCCACAACCTCAAATAGAACCGCAAATTGAACAACCAATGCCACAACCTGAAATGATGCAACAACAAGTTCCAGAAGGTATTGACCCTGCAATGTATGAGCAAATGACTCCAGAACAAATGCAACAAATGCAAATGCAACAACAAGCTCAAATGGAGCAAGGTCAAATGATGCCACCTCAAGACGGTATGGACGGTCAACCTCAAGGTAACGAAGACTTTGATTATAGCGACTTTGAATTAGACGATGAAGATATTTAGTAAGGAAAAGATATAATGAGTCATTTTATAGTTAATATTGTAGTATTTACTTTTGCAATGATAGGGCTAATCTTTTTTGCTCTACTTGTTTATAAAAAAGTTTCAGATTTTGGTGTGGGTGCAAGACCTAACTCAAAATTGAAAGTGCTAGATATGTTGAGAGTTGCACCAAGCAAAGCTTTTTATGTGCTTTCAACTGGCAGTGAAAAATTTTTAGTTGCCTCTGACACAAATTCAATGAATTTGATTGCAAAGTTGGAAGGTAATGATTATTTAGAAGAATAAGAATAGATAAAAGGAAAAAAGAATGAATAACATATTTGGAGATATGAACCCAGTTTTACAGATGTTGGTAGTGATGACGTTGTTTTCACTAATTCCATTTGTATTTGCGTGTATGACAAGTTTTTTGAGATTTGTAGTTGTATTTTCAATGCTTAAAACAGCAATGGGTACACAACAAGTTCCACCGTCAGTCGTAATCATTGGTTTGTCAATGATTTTGACTTTTTATACAATGGGTCCTATTTTTCAACAATGTTATGAACAAGGACAAGTTCCTTATAAGAAAAATCAAAACTTAATTGAGGCGATAGATGCTGGTTCAAAACCGTTGAAGGAATTTATGATGAAACAAACAAGGGAAAGTGATTTAGCTTTCTTTATAGAGATGAGTCATAAACAACCTCCAAAATCTCCGGAAGAGATTACAATATGGCAAGTTGCACCGGCATATATTATCAGTGAGTTGAAAACTGCATTCGAGATTGGTTTTATCGTGTTCGTACCGTTCATTGTGCTAGACTTGGTAGTTGCGAATATCTTGTTGGCACTAGGTATGTTCATGTTATCACCAACAATCATTTCGCTACCGTTTAAACTGCTTATCTTTATTGCGGTTGACGGCTGGGCGTTGATTGTACAAGGTCTGGTAAGCAGTTATAACTAAGGTTGTCGGGTTGGTAAACCCAACCTACAAAAAACACCTGTCATTCCGTATCTGATACGGAATCTGACAAACGGGAGCATTATCCATGCACCAACTTGTCATTGCGAGGAATGCAATGACGAAGCAATCCAAAAACACCAACGTTAAATGACAATATCAAACGCTGGTAAGATGCTGAAACAAGTTCAGCATGACAGAAAGAAAAATGTCATTCCGTACTCGATACGGAATCTGATAAACAAGCGCATTATCCATGCACCAATATCAGATGCTGAGTCAAGCTCAGCATGACATAAGAAAACGTCATTGCGAGGCGGATTTTCGGAAGGGCGCCGTGTGAGCAAAGCGAACCCAGCCCGCAAGGTGGAGCGGGACGTTACTCCCGCGACAACCCGAATAATCCGAGATTTCACGACGAAGCAATCCAAAAAATAAATAAAGAAAAATAAAACATAAAGAGGAAAAATCATTATGGAAATGTTAATGGAATATATGGCAAAAGGTTTTGTCGCAATGTTATCAATCTCAATGCCTTGCGTACTAGTTGCGGCGGGTATTGGTTTAGTCGTTGGTATTTTGCAAGCCGTTACCCAAGTTCAAGAACAAACTATTGCTGCTGCACCAAAAATTTTGGCAGTATTTTTGGTAATTTGTATAGGCGGTATTGGGTTTGTAAGAATTTTGACTAATTTGTTTACAGACGGTATGGCTCTTGCTTTTAACGTTGTTCCACGTAGTGATAATTATGTTTTGAGCAGTAATTATTATAAATATACTAAACCACCATTTATGGACGAATTTAATTCACCTGATCCAGATAAATTGAACGGTAATTTTTCAAAAGATTCAACTGCTCCTACTGGTTTGGGTAGCAAATTTAGAGATCAAGAAAAATATATTCAACAAAGAGATTCTGCTGATCCAAAACCAGATTTCTTAGAAGATTTGACTATAAAATTTAGAAGAGGTAGATAGTATTGAGAAAAAATGTCTTCTATCTTGTAATATTGCTAGTTTGTGTGGCATTTATACCAAAAGTTTTTGCTTTTGATAATTATATTGTGCATACGCAAAAACCTGTTAATAAGGTGGTATCTTCTGATAGAAATATTGTTACGGCAAATGTGCTTGTAACTATTATGAACGAGAAGGACACAATTTTGATTTCACCAAAGAGTGAAGGCAAGGCTCTTTTGATTTTTGAATTTAAAGACGAAACTATTACAGTTCCTGTGACTGTAAAGAAGAATAGAACTGTATTTAAGAAAAACACAGGGTTGGAATTTGTAAAGATGGATCCACCTCCAATGTTGTTTCAGGTAGATTTACCACCAAGAACAGAGGGTGTTAAATAATGGAAAAGTTTTTGTATAGCTTGAATTCATTGTTTCCAATGTTTATGACATATTTTGGCTCTGGACTTCTTATTTTTGCGAGGGTTGCGGGATTTTTTAGATTTGCACCACTGCTTAATAGAAAAGAAATCTTTTCAATGGTGAGATTATGTCTTGCTATTCTTGTTACGGTTATGATAGTTAGTATTATTCAACCTAAACCTTTGCCATTTGAAGATTTTGGCTCATTGTTAGTTTCGCTGATATTGAATTACGCAGTGGGTGCTATGATTGGTTATGTTGCACAATTGCTTTTACTTGCTATTGAGGCAGGTGGCGATATGATTAATATGCAAATGGGGTTGTCTTCTGCAATGGTACTTGACCCTACTACACAATCTCAGACTTCTATTTTAAGTAGAATATTTGGCTTGCTTGGTATTTTGATATTTATACAAGTTGGCGGTATTTATTGGTTGTTTAGAGCATTGATGAGAACTTTTGAGATATTCCCTGTGTTTGCTACAAGTGTTCCATTGGAGCAGTTGGTTAACTTAGATTATGTAATACAGTTATCATCAAATGTTTTGTATATGGGCTTGCAGATAGCATCACCGGTACTTTTGGCTACGTTGGGACAAGATATTATCTTGGGTGTAATTTCAAAAACTGCACCACAAGTAAACGTGTTCCAATTATCATTCTTGTTCAAACCTGTACTTGGCGCGGCGATTATGATATGGATTTTGCCAATGTTGTTTAGCGTGATATCTGACTATTTCAATTCTTTTGCGAATATATTCTAGCAAGCAGAGAGTAGAAAATATCTGTCGTCCTGAACTCGTTTCAGGATCTTACCAACGAGAAATGGATAATTTTAACGTTAATACATTCACAAATTAAATTTGCGCATTTATAACTGGTAAGATTCTGAATATATTAGATTAATTAAGGCATGCACAAAGCACGCTTCAGAATGACACAAAAGGTATGGCAAGATTTGATTTTTTATTTTGGTTAATTACTCAAATACAAATGTGGCGAGGGTATTTTGCCTGCTCACCACTCACTATTCACTACTCACTAATTTCCCTCAAACCCATGAGCTACGCATGTTGTAGCATGTTAACAATTGTAACAAACTCTTCAAGAATACTAAAGTTTCATGTTTGATGTGTCGACATGAGTGGTATAGGAAAAATATAAGGAGTAATATTATGGGCGTAGAAAAGGCAAGTCAAACAGGAAATCTTAATTTAAATTATGATTCGATGAAAATTAAGAAAAACTGGAAAATGAAATTAATGGGTATTGGCGGAAAAATTGATAAAGCCAATAACGAAATAAAAGCTGCTTGTGGTGATTCTAAAACAAATGCCGCAGGTGCAAAAGATGGGGTTAAAGATGCTAACATTGGTGCAGAAAGTGCTGACCAATCAGAATATCAAATGATTGATGGTGAAGGTCAAGCTGATGTTGCACAAACTGATGCAGATGCAGGTCAAGTTCAAGCTAATGAAGGTCAAGCAATTGTTGATGAATCTCCAACGATTGAATCTATGCAAGCTGCAACTAATGAAAAAATCGCAACTATGACAGAAGGTTTATCTGGTCAACAAGAAGAAGTTATGGCTCAACTTCAAGAAAAAATGACTATCATTGCCGAAGCTGGTGAACAAATCACTGCTAATGGTGAAGAAGTTGCTGCATTACAAGCTGAATTAGCTGAAATTACAGCTGACGGTGCTGAAGGTGGAGAATTTTCAACTAGCATGGCTGCTGCAGGTGGTCAAAATAGCGCTTATTCATTGAGCGTTCCTACAGGTACGGCTCAAGCTCCTAAAGCTGTAAATACTAAAAAAGGTGGCTTGATTTCAAACGGTGCTCAACCAACTCAACAACCTCAACAAGGTCAACAAGCACAAGGCGGTCAAAGTGCTGATGCTGCTAAAACTGCTAGAGCTCAAGAAATCTATGCAAGATTGGTTGAAATTAACGAACAAAACTGCACAATTCAAGATACAATCACATCTGCTTCTGAAGAAGCTATGGTTCTTCAAACAACTGTTACTGAATTAATGGAAACTCAATCAACAGAAGTTACAGAAGATCAAGCAACTGCTGAAGATGAAAATACAAAAGCAATGGAAACACTTGCTAAGTTCCAAGAAATCGCAACTGTTGGTACTTTAGTAAATGTTACTGGTGGCGTTATTAAAGGCGTTGGTAAAGGTATCGCAACTACAGGTTTAACCGTTGAAAAAGGTGGTAAATCAGTAAGTACAGTTGGTAAATTGTTGAAAGGTATGTTTGGCGGTATCAAACTTACTGGTACAGCAGTTGCAGGTATCTTCCCTATATTTACAGGTGCTCCTGGTGGATCAGTTGCAGCTGTAGGTGCTAATGGTCAAGTTACTTCAACTGGTATTGATAAAACTGGTAAAGGTATCCAAGTTACTGGTGGTACTGTTAACAAAACTGGTATGACTGTTGCTAAAGTTGGTCAAGGTATTAAAGTTACTGGACAAGGTATTCAAACAGTTGGTTCAGCAGGTACAGCAGTTGTTGGTATTCAACAAGGCAACTGGTCAGCAATCATCGGTGGTGCTGTCGGCTTCTTAGGTGCTGCTGCTTCATTCGTTGGTAATGCTGGTCAATTCGCTCAAGCTTTAGGTGCTGCTAAAGATGGCTTCTTCGGTGCTTGTGCTGAAATTCAATCAACAATCGCAGAAGCTTTAGGTAACGCTGGTTCATTATCATCAATCGCTTCTAAAGGTACTCAAATGGGTAATACTGCATTACAAAACGGTACTGGCGGATTTACAGATATGGTTTCAAATGCTGCTACAACATTCATTCCTGAAGCTGGTGCTCTAAAATCAAACAACACAAATACAACTGCTAATGCTAATGATACAACTGGCACAACAAGCACAGCTAAAGAAGAATCTTCTGAACCTACAGTTCAAGTAGAAACAAAAATCTCTACTCCTGCTATGAAAGCAAAAGCTAAAACTGCAGGTTTAACAGATGACCAAATTAAAGGTAAATCTGATTCAGAAATTCAAAAATTGATTGATGAAAAAAACGCAACTAATAAACCAAAAGCTTAATAAGTCAATTAATTGTTGAGACAAAATAAAACGAAAAAGAGAACTTCATCGAAGTTCTCTTTTTCGTTATAGTACCATTGCCAAAATCATTAGTACTGTCATTCCTATTTGCATTACGGTTGCCATTTTTTCTTGGAATGCCGCACCCTTATATGTACCAGATGCTTTTTGTGCATTATGCGCCATTGTTATTCTATTCATTCGGGTTGCATCGTCGTCCTCTCTGAAATCAGTCTGGAACAACTTATTCTCAATCCTGCTCAAACGTGTATCAACGTCGTCATTTTTATAACGTCTCTTCAATACCGATTTTTCAATATCATCAAGCGACAATTGCTTACTATTATTATAATTGTTAGAATTATTGCCATATCCATAATTTTGTTGTGTGTAACTTCTACTACTATAATTTGGTGTATAATCTTCAAATTCTTGATAACTAGGATTATCATCAGAAAAAATATCTTGATAATTAGCCAAGTACTTGTTCTCTTCTATTAAAAGACTTTTCTTTAATCTATCAACCCTAGTATACAAGTCATCGCCCGCATAAACTTGTTTGAAAACTTCGCTCTCCAATTTAGTCAATCGGTTATTAATATCGCTATTTTTATACTCCTTCTTAAATACAATCTGTTCCATTGTATCTACCACAGGGTAATTCACGCTAGCATCTTCCTTATAAGTCTTAGGTTCAGGAATTTGTCTATCGTTATAAGAATCAGAATAAGCTGTCTTAGGGCTATCATCAGCGAAAGTATCAGGTTTAGCCTCTATCTCATGACCTATCATATCCGCCGAAATATCTTCTCTCAATTTATTCAATCGAGTTTTAATATCCCCCGTCTTAGCCTCACCGTAAACAGTTTCTTCAAGTCTTTGAAGTCTAGCCTCGTCCTTCTCTTCAGCATAATCAACTCCATAAAAAGAATTTTCGATAGGAGTTATTAATGCGCTATATCCGCCAAAAGCATAGCAACTAGAAGTTAAGCATAAAAAACTTACCACCATTACCAAATATCGTTTCATAATAACCCCTCTTTCCTTATGAATGTTAAAGGCGATTATTACATTTTTCTATTAAACAAACTCGGTATATTTGATTTCTCAAATATTAGAGGAAAGTAGTAGGTAATGAATAAAATTTGCTTTAAATGAAGTATGGAGTCTTAACGAATATTCATATAAGATTATCGTATATTTGGACAATGACAAAAGTATAACAAGTGGACACCACTCATTTCTTTAAACGACGGTACTTACGTCGGGATTGGAGGTGTTGCTTATGACAACAGTTAAAACGCTGGCCGTTATATTCTATATAATAGCGATTTTGTTCAATAAACAAAAACTAGCGTTGAGACTCGCAATCGTAACGCTAGTTTTATTCTCATAAAACTTGTGGTGTAAAATTTTAGCTTTCGCTAATTGCCACTTGTTACTCTTATTATAACGTATTTTTTAGTAGTGTGCAAGTCTCTTAAATCTTAGCTCTCTTTTGATGTTTTGACTGTCAATGCGTTTGACAATGCTATGCCCCCTTGTGCTTGTGGTTTATTAACAATTCTGCCGTTAACATACATTACTGTTGAACCACCGCCGTCTAAGTTCATAGCATTTGTACAACCTAATTCTTTCATTAAAGCTGACAATTCATTCAATGTTAAACCGATTGAGCTGTTTTCTCTGCCGTCAACTGCTACTAAAATTAATTTGTTATCCGCTGTATATCCAATTGCTGTTCTTGGATTTCTTCCTCCAATAGCAAGTAATTTTTGTTCTTTTGTATCAATAAATCTTTCGCCATTTTTTACTAAATATGGTCCACCGCTAATAATGTGTGTAACATTTTCCCAATCAGGATTTGTGTTAATCTCAACTTTTGCTTTTTTCTTACCGTAAAAAGTGCTTAACTTACTTGTTGGTCCAACCAAAACATATCCGTTTTCTGGAATTTCTAATCTGTTTGCAGAAGCTTTTAAAATTTTTCCGTCTTCTGTTATTGCTAATTGCATACCTTCTTTTGGTGAAGGTGGTGCGTATTGTCCCCATTCTGGTGTGTAAGCCAAAACGTATGTAGACAACATTCTCGGTTGGTTAATATTATCAATCTTAACTTCTGTATTATGGCTAATTACTTTTGCGTCAAGTTGAACTCTTGACATATCAAAAGTTGTTCCTTCTTTGCTTTCAAATATGCCCATAGCTACCCTATCGTATATAGGTCCAGTGTACATTTTTCCGTTAATCATTAAAGTTCCAAGAGGAACGCCCGTTTGGGGTTTAA
>ERZ808278.1267-NODE-1267-length-11305-cov-24.276267_pt1 | contig 11305 bp, 8 predicted proteins | sample MGYA00521239_ERZ808278 | MGnify/ENA primary metagenome ERZ808278 (study PRJEB31516, sample SAMN03275600) | gut metagenome | biome: mammalia-associated habitat; material: feces | host: Papio cynocephalus | place: Kenya | collected 2012-07-17 ... | reverse complement strand
ATGCCGAGGCTCCAAGGGTTGAGGCTCTTCGCCAAGGCACCACGCTCCATAAGATTATCATGCAGTTCAAGGGCTGGGAATTAGCAAGGATGGAAGAAGTGGAATTAGTGGATGAATAAGGTCAAGTTCAATAGGTCCTTTTTGTCTGCTTCAACCATACAGGTAGAATTTATTCCAAGTTTCAAAAGAATTACTCCGAGAGATAGAAAATTTACTCCGAGAGATAGGAATTTTACTCCGAGATATAGGACGGCTGTTTGACTAAGACAGGGAACTGTCGGTACTATGACAGGGAACTGTCGGTGCTATGACAGCCTCAGTCATTCAGTCATTTAGTTTCATGCGAAATTGAATTGGATTATGAAAATACCCTTCACCTTTCACCTTTTGGGCTGAAATGCCGATAAACACAGGGGAATCCGATGTGAAGGGTTGTCTCAGCCCTTCACTCACATTTCACTCAATTTTGATTCTCTGAAAGCTAACTCTGAAGAGGAGGAATGAAAATGAGGGTGTGTCATAAGTTCATGACACACCCTCATTTTCATTTTTACTTATTTTTTTACTTCCTCGCATTCCACCATATCTGTTCCTCGGTATATTACAACGAGCTTGTGGAGCTGCGTTGTCTTCACAGATTCTTGCACCATGTCACTATCGGCATATCGGCAAATTTGGTCGGAGGCTTCATCGAAAAGCTTTTTCACTTGCTCGTCTGTAGTGTTCGACTTGCAGTACTTCAGTTCCACGATGTATGAATCTGTCATATCCTTATAGATGTCGCAAAGTGGAGAGAGGAAAATGTCGGCATAGCCACCAACGTTGTCCAATTCAGAGATAGGGCGATAGAACTGGCATTGGCTGGTCATCGCCAAGGTGAATCCATGTACGAAAGCTTCGCCCTTTTGCTTGTCTCGCTGGGAAGTATAACGTTTGAGGCAGTCGGCGATATAGTCGAAATATGGTTTGTAATCACTATGATATGCCAATTGGCTTTCCAACTCGCTTTTTCCGTAAGAGTCGTATGTGAGGTCGTTTTCCTTGTAAGTGTCCAAGAGATAGGTGTATATCTGGTCTCTAACCACTTCGTTAGGAATGATGAATTTGGTCTTGCCATCAAGTGTGCCGTCTATCGTTACCATGCCGAAATAGAATAGCAGACTCAGAAAATTATCAGGGTCGTTGATACGCTCGGCTGGGAAATTTTCCACAAGTTTGCCTGTGACGTACCCTTTGGTTACGAGGTCCTGTATGATGCTGGCATCGTTAGCGAAGTCCTTGTCGTGGCGGATGAGCATACGTATTTTGTCGTAGTCGATACGGATGTTGGTTTCCACCATTTTCTTCGGGAGTTTGTAGCCGCTGCGGATGTAGTTGTCAATGAAGTTGAGCACCATGATAGAGTTGTACATGGTAGTTCTCCCATACGATTCTTCTGCAAAACAGTAGTTGTCGAACCATGGCTTCATCACTTCAATGAGCTGGTCTATCGTATGATTGAAAGGCAAGAGGTTAGCATAATACTCCAACATTTCTCTCACTTCTTCCTCTGTGAATCCAGTCATCTCATTAAACTCAGGAGCCAATGAGTAATTGGTGCCGATGTTGAACCCACTTGTCAGGTTATCCATGGTGACAGGGCTTACACCTGTAACGAACACACGTCCAAGAGAATTGCCTGCCGCTCCCTTGATAGTATCGAAGAAAAGGCGCAAGTAACCCTCGCCGTGAGTTTGTTCACGGTATCTGGTCTCATGTTCCTTGTGGGCAAGTATTTGGTTGGTGAAGTGGTCGTATTCATCGATGAATAGATATATCTTCAGGTCAACTTCGGCACAACGCTCGCAAAGGTAGGTAAGTTGTGCCACGGCACCTTCCTTTTGGTTCATCTCTTCCTTGGTGTTCGGTGGCAACAAGGAGGCGTATCTGTTACAGAAACTTTCAAACTTGATATTGCAATGTGAGTCCAGTCCTTTCTTGTAGTCATCCAATCCTGCCGAAATCATGGCAAAGTTGAGGTGTATGACAAGATAAGAGTTACGTTCAGGAGTAGGATTCTCCCCGATGTAGAGGCCGCCGAAGATTTTCTCAAATTGGTCTTTCTTGTTGATGTCATAGTAAGTTTCGAGCATGGAGAGGGTGATGCTCTTGCCGAAACGGCGAGGGCGGATAAAGAAAAAATACTTGTTCGATTCTTCTATTTCCTCTATAAAGGGAGTCTTATCTACATAGTAGCAGTCTTCCTTGATGACATCCTCGAAGTTTTGCATTCCGTAAGGTATGCGTTTGCGATAGATTCTCTTTTTCTTTATAATTGCCATAGCTCAAATATTAATCTGATGATTTGTAGGTGCAAATTTACGATAAATATTTGGTAACGCCATCAATATTCTTGTTTTTTTTATTTCAAGAATCTCAAAAATGTCGTTTTGCTGTCAAACATTTGGTCGTTATGGATATTTGTTGTACTTTTGCAGCTGAAAGAATAAGTTATGATAGATCGTTGCTATATAGAAATCACGAATACTTGCAATCTCAACTGCGACTTCTGTCCGAAACACCATCGGAAGAAACGGCAGTTGACGGCTGAGGAATTCGACCTGCTCACGGACAGAATACGAGGGAAGGTCTGCTTCCTCTATTTCCATCTGATGGGCGAGCCGTTGCTGCATCCTCTTCTGCCTCTGTTTATTACCATGGCAAGGGAGAAGGGGTTCAAGACCGTGCTCACGTCGAATGGCACCTTGCTGCATCGTGCCATGGACTTGCTCGATACGCTTCCGCATAAGGTACAACTTTCCCTCCATTCCCATGAGAGCAATGAGCGAGGAGAACTTGCTGGATATATGGACGAGGTGATGCGATTTTCTACAGAAGCGGCAAAGCGTGGCACTTGCATCGTCTTGCGACTTTGGAACCAAGGGGGAAGGGATTTGGAGAACGAGGAGGTGATGAGGCTTGTCGAAAAGTATGTGCCGAAGCCTTGGAAGGAACGCTCTGATGGCTTTCGCCTCTGCGACAACCTCTATCTGGAGTTTGACAGGAAATTCTCCTGGCCCGATGCTCATGCTAACCAAAAGGATGCTCATGTCAAGAAGCAGCTCTTCTGCAAGGCGTTGCTCAAGCAGATAGGGGTGTTGGCGGATGGCAGTTTGGTGCCATGTTGTCTCGATCATGATGGGGATGTGGTGCTCGGTAATCTTTTTCATCAGTCGCTCGAAGAGATTTTGGCTTCGCCAAGGGCGCAGGCTTTAGTCGAGGGATTCAAGCATCATACTGCCACAGAGGCTCTTTGCCAAAACTGTGAGTCAGCATTGGCGAGGAATAGTTTCCGAGGTAAGGCAAGGAAACCGCTGGGAGAAATATAAAGAATATCTGAAATGACCAAGCCGTTATGCAAAATTTTCTTGATTTCTTTTGCATAACGACTTTTTTTGTGTACTTTTGCAGAAATTATCAATAAAAGTAAAATGAGAAAACGTTTTGTACATATATTATGGGGGCTTCTTGCGGCGGGTGTTCTTAGCGTCGTGGCTGGTTTCTTCGCCATTTGGTTTGGCTTGATTGGCTATATGCCCGACATAGAGGATCTTCAGAATCCTATCAACCGTTTTGCCACGCAGGTATATTCTGCCGATGGCAAGGTGCTGGGTACATGGAACCTCAACAAGGAGAATCGTATCGTGATACCTTATAGTAAGATGTCACCTTACTTGGTCAAGGCGCTTGTCGCTACGGAGGATGAGCGATTTTATGAGCATTCGGGCATCGACTTCCGTGCGCTCGGTCGTGCCATTGTCAAGAGAGGCATTCTTGGACAAGCTAATGCCGGAGGCGGCTCTACCATCACACAGCAGTTGGCGAAGCAGTTGTATAGCAGCACTGCCCAGAGCGCTACCCAACGTTTGTTCCAGAAACCGATAGAGTGGGTGATAGCCATCAAACTTGAGCGTTATTACACCAAGGAGGAAATCATCGCCCTCTATCTCAACTACTTCGATTTCTTGCACAATGCGGTCGGCATCAAGACGGCTGCCAATACCTATTTTAATAAGGAACCTAAGGACTTGACCGTCTGTGAGGCAGCTACGCTTATCGGTTTGTGCAAGAACCCTTCGCTGTTCAATCCTGTACGCTATCCCGATCGTGCCAAGGAGCGCCGCAACGTGGTGCTTTCGCAGATGGTGAAGGCGGGATATATGGATCGTTATGATTATGAGGATTATGCGAGTCAACCATTGACGCTCAACTTCCATCGTACGGACCATAAGGATGGCAGTGCCACTTATCTCCGTGAGTTCCTTCGCCAGTATATGATGGCGAAGCGTCCTGAGCGTTCCAACTATCCTTCTTGGAACAACGTCCAGTTTGTCGTTGATTCCATTGCTTGGGATACAGACCCCCTGTATGGTTGGTGCAACAAAAACTTTAAGAAGGATGGTTCCCCTTACAATGTCTATGCCGATGGCTTGAAGGTGTTTACCACGATAGACAGTCATATGCAGAAGTATGCCGAGGAGGCAGTCTATCAGCATGTGGCTCGTTATCTGCAACCAGCTTTCGACAAGGAGAACAAGCAGAAACCGAGCTCACCATTCTCTGATAAGTTGACACCTCAACAGATTCGTAGCATCCTCAATCGCTCCATTACCCAGAGCGAGCGTTGGCGCAGCATGAAGGCAGCAGGTTACACACCAGAGGAAATCAAGCAGGCTTTCAGACAGAAGACGGAGATGACGGTGTTTACCTATCATGGTGACATCGATACCTTGATGAGTCCGCTCGACTCCATTCGATATTACAAGGGCTTCTTGCGCAGTGGCTTCATGAGCATGGATCCGAAGACGGGTGCTGTCAAGGCATACGTGGGTGGTTTGGATTATACCCATTTCATGTATGACATGGTGAGCCTCGGCCGTCGCCAGGTGGGTTCTACCATCAAGCCTTTCCTCTACAGTCTTGCGATGGAGAATGGCTTTACTCCTTGCGACTATGCGCCTAACCGTCAGCAGACTTACATCGTGGCAGGTCAGCGTTGGACTCCTCGTAATGCCAGCCATGCGCGCTATGGTCAGATGGTTCCGTTGAAGTGGGGACTGGCTCAGAGTAACAACTGGATCAGTGCTTATTTGATGAGCAAGTTGAATCCTCAGCAGTTTGTGCAAATGCTTCGTGATTACGGTATCAACAATCCTGACATCCATGCTTCGATGAGCCTCTGTCTCGGTCCTTGCGAGGTCAGCGTAGCTGAGATGGTGAGTGCGTACACCGTGTTTGCCAACCATGGCATCCGTACAGCCGCGATGTTCGTGAGTCGCATAGAGGATAATGAGGGCAATACGATAGCTACCTTCCAACCTCGTATGAATGAGGTGATTAGTGCTGATAATGCGATGAAGATGCTCACCATGTTGATGGGCGTTGTCGATAATGGTACGGCGGGTCGCTTGCGCTATCGCTATAACTTCGAGGGAGAGATTGGCGCCAAGACGGGTACGACGAATAACAATAGCGATGGATGGTTCATCGGATTCACACCACAGCTGGTCACAGGCTGTTGGGTGGGTGGCGAGGACCGTGACATCCACTTCGACCATTCTAGTATGGGGCAAGGTGCCACGATGGCTCTTCCTATCTGGGCTATCTTCATGAAGAAGGTGTATGCCGACCCATCATTGGGCATTGATCCGATGGCGAAGTTCGACTTGCCGGAAGGCTACAATCCTTGTGGCAAGAAAGCCGATGAAGATGACTTCAGCGAGAATGGAATCGACGAAGTCTTCGAATAAGTATATATCCCACAACTATGCTGAAGTAGAGGAGGCAGAGTTGTGGGATATTTAGTTTTATCCCCTCGATGCTGGCTCCTGGCAGCATGGTCGTGAGTTTCAGGGCTGTATTGCAAGCTTGGGTGATGCTGACGAGGCAACTCGCCACGAACTGCAAGAGGGGAGTGGTGAGAAACGTGATGCATGGGATAGATGTGAAAAGGGCGATAAGCATGGCTGAGGCTGATAGATAGAGAATGGCAGTTGCAGCGGGGATGGCGATGAATCCTGTGAGAAGCGAATAGCAAGAGATGCGTCCGAAATAATAAACGATGAGTGGCATCGTGCCAATTTGGGCTGCCAACGACATGCAAGACATTCCTTTCAACCATTTGAAGATACGCCCGTCGTTACTCCCAGTGAAGCAATCTTGTATGCCCGGGGCGAAAAGCATAATAGAGAAGACGGCAAGGAAGGACATCTGAAAACTGATGTCGAAGAGATAGAGCGGATTGAAGAGGAGCATGAGAACGTAGGCAAAGCAAAGATTGTTGGTCGACAAGGCTTCACGATGGGCTAACATGGCAAAGCAACAGATGCTAATCATCGTCGCCGAGCGCATGGCACTGGCCGGCATCCCGATAAACAATACGTATGTCCAGATGGCTATCATCGACAGGGATAGGGTGAGGACGGACCGTCTTCTTCCCCTTAGCAATAGGACGAACAGTTGGAAGATGATGCCGATGTGCAATCCGCTTACAGCCAATACATGACTGGCTCCTGATATGGAATAAATCTCCTTTGTCTCTTTTGTCAATGCCGTCTTCTCTCCCAAGGTCATGGCTGAGATGACGGCGAAGTCTTGGTCCTTGATACCGAGGCTTTGCATCTTTTGTGAAACATTGTTTCGGAAAGTTTGAACGCTCATGAGTGTGCGGTCGAGCGAAGACAACTCTTCCTGACTGATGACTTGAATGCTTTCTTGCATCTTGTCTTCTTGATGGGAAACCAGCAATCCTCCCATGCAGAAGATGCAGAAATAGAGGGAGAGACATTGCTTTATGGAGCCATGTACTGGGAAGTGGATTCGGTGAAGTACGAATGAAATACCCCATGACAAGAGACTTGCCATGAGCCAATAAAGCGTGTCGAAATGCCCATGTCCGAGTTTGCCTACAACGATTCCTAACGTCAGCGGAATACTGATGTTCATCAACGGCGTAAAATGTGAAGATTCTAACTTTCGCATATACTTTTTCCTCTAAAATCCTACTTAAACTTTTAATAAGTGCAAATATACGAATAATTTTTCGTCTAAATCTAGTTTTTTTTGTATTTTTGCAAAGTTTTAGAGAAAACAATACAAATGTTTCGAAGAAACAGCCGAAAATCGAGGAAGATAACTCGGTTAGAGACAAATAGAAAATACAATAAAAATCATTATAATGAACGTTTCTTACAAATGGCTTAAAGAATACGTCGATTTCGACTTGACTCCTCAGGAAGTTGCGGACGCGCTGACCTCCTGCGGACTCGAAGTTGACGCTTTGGAAGAAGTTCAATCCATCAAGGGTGGGTTGAAAGGTCTTTACGTAGGTAAAGTATTGACTTGCGAGATGCATCCTAATAGCGATCACCTCCATGTTACTACCGTTGACCTTGGCAAGGGCGAGCCTCAGCAGATTGTCTGCGGTGCTCCTAACGTTGCCGCTGGTCAGAAGGTTATTGTAGCCGACTTGGGCTGCGTGCTTTACGACGGCGACCAGAGTTTTACAATCAAGAAGAGCAAGCTCCGTGGTGTGGAGAGCATGGGCATGATTTGTGCCGAGGATGAGATCGGTGTCGGTACCGACCATGCGGGTATCATTGTCCTCCCAGAGGATGCTCCTGTGGGTCAGCCTGCCGCTGAATACTATCACTTGGAGAGCGACTGGCTCATCGAGATTGACATCACTGCCAACCGTGCCGATGCGCTCGGTCACTATGGCGTGGCTCGCGACCTCTATGCTTGGTTGAAGCAGAATGGCTACAAGACCAGCTTGCATCGCCCTTCTTGCGATGAGTTCAAGGTGGATAACGAGGAACTTCCTATCGAGGTGGAGATTCAGAACCACGAGGCTTGCAAGCGTTATGCTTGTGTCAGCATCACCGACTGCGAGGTGAAGGAGAGCCCTAAGTGGTTGCAGGATAAGTTGAACATCATCGGCTTGCGTCCTATCAACAACATCGTGGATATCACCAACTACATCATGATGGCTTACGGTCAGCCTTTGCACTGCTTCGATGCCGACATGGTGACAGGTCACAAGATTGTGGTTCGTACCCAGCCAGAGGGTACCAAGTTTATCACCCTCGATGGTGAGGAGCATACCCTTGGTGAGCACGACTTGAGCATCTGCAATGCCGAGGAACCTATGTGTATCGCCGGTATCTTCGGTGGCAAGGGCTCTGGTACCTACGAGACAACCAAGAACGTGGTTTTGGAGAGTGCTTACTTCCACCCAACTTGGATTCGTAAGAGCGCACGTCGCCATGGCTTGAGCACCGATGCCAGCTATCGTTTCGAGCGTGGTGTCGATCCTAACGGTCAGATTTACGCCTTGAAGCAGGCTGCCATCCTCTGCAAGCAACTCGCTGGTGGTAAGATCAGCATGCAAATCAAGGATGTATATCCAGAGCCTATCCAGGACTTCCCTGTTCGCTTGAACTATGAGTACGCTCATCGTCTCATCGGCAAGGAGATTGGTGCCGAGACCATCAAGAATATTGCTACTTCCTTGGAGATGAAGATTGTGAAGGAAGATGCCGAGGGTATCGACCTCCTCGTTCCTCCTTATCGTGTGGATGTGCAGCGTCCTTGCGACGTGGTGGAGGATATCCTCCGTATCTATGGATACAACAATGTGGAGATTCCTACCCAGTTGAAGAGTTCCCTGACTGTCCAGGGTGATGAGGACAAGGCTTATCACACCCAGAATATCGTGGCTGAGCAGTTGGTAGGCGAGGGCTTCATGGAAATCTTGAACAACTCCCTCACCAAGGCAAGCTACTATACGGATTTCGACCTCAACAAGTATCCTGATGAGCATACGGTGAAGGTGATGAACCCATTGAGCGCCGACCTCGGTGTGATGCGTCAGACCATGCTCTTCGGTGGCTTGGAGAGTGTATCTCGCAACATCAACCACAAGAGCCAGAACTTGAAGTTCTTCGAGGTAGGTAACACCTATATATATAATAAGGAGAAATGGGTGGCTGAGAATCCTATCAAGGGTTACACTCAGGAAGGTCACATCTCTCTCTTCATCACCGGTAAGCGAGTAGAGGGCAACTGGGCTCATGCTGATGAGCAGAGCAGCATCTACGAGTTGAAGGCTGTGGTAGAGAACATCCTCCGTCGTGTGGGTATGCCAGCCAACAATGTGGTGGTTAAGCACAGCGACAACAATATCTTCGCCAAGGGTGTGCAGTATGAGACACGTCCAGGCAAGGTGTTGGTAGAACTCGGTATCTTGAGTCACAAGTTGAAGAAGGCATTCGACATCGAGCAGGATGTATTCTATGCAGATGTTCACTGGGACAACTTGATGAAGGCCATCAAGAAGGTGAACCTCACCTATACCGACATCAGCAAGTATCCATCAGTAAGCCGTGACTTGGCGTTGCTCGTGGATAAGAACGTCGAGTTCGAGCAGATCGAGCAGATTGCCCGTCAGACCGAGAAGAAGCTCCTCAAGAGTGTCGTTCTCTTCGATGTCTATGAGGGTAAGAACTTGCCAGAGGGTAAGAAGAGCTACGCTGTCAACTTCATCCTCCAGGATGAGGAGAAGACGCTGAATGATAAGCAGATTGATGCCATCATGAAGAAGCTCATCGCCAACTTGACAGGAAAGTTGAAGGCAGAATTGAGATAATAAGTATAACAATAAATAAAAATTAAATTCCAATGGGAAGAGCATTTGAATATCGTAAAGCTACAAAGCTGAAAAGATGGGGCCACATGGCCAAGACATTTACAAAGTTAGGTAAGCAGATTGCAATTGCAGTAAAGGCTGGCGGTCCAGAGCCTGAGAACAACCCAACATTGCGTGCCATCATCGCTAACTGTAAGCGTGAGAACATGCCTAAGGATAACATCACTCGTGCCATCAAGAACGCTTGTGGTAAGGACACCAGTGATTACAAGGAGGTAACTTACGAGGGATATGGCCCTCACGGAGTGGCAGTGTTCGTTGATACCTTGACCGATAACACTACTCGTACCGTTGCCGATGTTCGTTCTGTATTCAACAAGTTCAGCGGTAACCTTGGTAATACAGGTTCTTTGTCATTCCTCTTCGACCACAAGGCAGTGTTCACATTCAAGAAGAAGGATGGCTTGGATATGGACGAGTTGATTCTCGACTTGATCGACTATGGCGTAGAGGACGAGTACGATGAGGATGAGGAAACCAACGAGGTAACTATCTATGGTGCTCCTACAAGTTTCGGCGAAATCCAGAAGCACTTGGAGGCTGAGGGCTTCGAGGTAACAGGTGCTGAGTTCACCTACATCCCTAACGACTTGAAGGATGTTACAGCCGAGGAGCGTGAGACTATCGACAAGATGGTGGAGAAGTTGGAGGAGTTTGATGACGTTCAGACTGTCTATACCAACATGAAGCCAGAGATTCCTGCTGACGCAGAGTAATATGGCTATTCAAGAAACCAAAAAGGACACCTTGAAAAAGGTGACCTATCAGACCCATGGCACTTGCTCCAAGTATATTTGCATCAGTGTCGATGAGGACGGAGTAGTAAGAGATGCCCAGTTCATCGGTGGTTGCGATGGTAATACACAAGGAGTCTGTGCCTTGATACGTGATATGAAGGCGAAGGAGGTTATCGCTCGCTTGAAGGGTATCAAGTGTGGTAACAAACCTACGAGCTGCCCAGACCAATTGGCTACGGCCTTGGAACAAATGGGATATTAATATTCTGATTATAGAATTCAATATCACAACTTATAGGATTCAATATCCCTTACTTTGGGGATTCATTTAAAACGCCATATAGGAAAAGGCTCTCCTATATGGCGTTTCATTTTTCTATAGTCTTGGATGTATTTATCTTTATAACCTCTTGTAATTGTCTTCGCAAGGGAAAGAAATCTCCGTTCCGTGTCACGGAACGGCCGTTCAAAGACTTGGAATGTACATTCCGTGACACGGAACGGACATTCCGAGACACGGAATGGAGAATTATTAAGGAAGTAAAGACAATTGCTTCAGGAAGTAAAGACAATTATTTCAGGAAGCAAAGACAAATACTTCAAGAAGTAAAGACAACTTCTTTTGGGTGCGAAGAGATTAATACTTAAATGAGAATAAAGCTTTTGCCCTTACAGGGCGACTTTTTGGGGAACATATAACCCAGGGCGTTGCCCTGGGCTTGGTGCAGATTGCCCTTTCAGGGCGCATTGGGTATGACTTTAGACACTCTCTCCTTGTTGCTATTGCCTTTTAGGGCGATTCTTGATTACTTGTGAAAGTTCT
>ERZ808278.1266-NODE-1266-length-11308-cov-3.247401_pt1 | contig 11308 bp, 9 predicted proteins | sample MGYA00521239_ERZ808278 | MGnify/ENA primary metagenome ERZ808278 (study PRJEB31516, sample SAMN03275600) | gut metagenome | biome: mammalia-associated habitat; material: feces | host: Papio cynocephalus | place: Kenya | collected 2012-07-17 ... | reverse complement strand
AGCCATATCAGTGAGAATGCCATATGTTCCAATCTTTTTCCATACCCCGTTTTCGAAGTAATATTGATTGCACCTGCCTATTTGATTATTGCATTTTAAGTTGCTGCTCCAAACAACGCGGAAGTTTTTTTCCGCTCTGAATGTTGATAATTCTAACCTCCCATCTCTGCAACCTTCATGAAAAACCACCCAGTACGGCATTCCGTCAATGGTGGATTCATTCGCTATCTTCGGTTCATCAGTGTTTGTATGATTGATGGAGAGTGCTGATTCAATCTCGCTGAATTGTTGAGTTGTCTTTTCATGAATTAATACCCCGTTTTCATCATAGATATCTACGTTGCTTGCTACTATATCGAGAGCCATATCAGTGAGAATGCCATATGTTTCAATTTTTTTCCATTCTTTGTTTTCGAAGTAATATTGATTGCACCTGCCTATTTGATTATTGCATTTTAAATTGCTGCTCCAAACAACGCGGAAGTTTTTTTCCGCTCTGAATGTTGATATTTCTAACCTCCCGTCTCTGCAACCCTCATGAAAAATCACCCAGTACGGCATTCCATCAATAGTGGATTCGTTCTCTATCTTTGGTTCATCAGTGATAGTGGATTCGTTCTCTATCTTTGGTTCGTGAGTGATAGTGAATTCCTCCTTTGCCTCGGGTTCACTGCCACTCCGACATATACTTACACCAGCAGTTCCTTGTACAGCTTCTGTTTGGACGTTATTACTGCTTTCAGCATATATGATGTTGTCGCCGTGTTGTTTTTCTGAAAATAGTTGCCTTAACCTGTTGCTATACTTGCTTTTAAGGAACAGGACGGCAAGAAATATCAGTACAATACCCAGGGCAACAAATATACCTACCGGAAGCTTTTTTTTCTTTTTTTGATGGCTTTTAAACTTGATAAATCCTTTATTGGGATTATTGTAATCACTCATTGCAATCTCCTCTATGCTGTGTTGCTTCTAAAACCAGGTTAATTCAATACGATGATGAATTAACGCTAAAATCGTTTCCGTAGTGTCCATAAACAGCGCTTTGACCGCAAATTGGACACGTCATTTTGCCAGTTCCGTCTCCGTCAGCGCAAAATATTCCACCGCAAGAACAAAAATCAATGGCCGTGCTACCACAATGAGGGCACCCGTGAAACTCATTTGTACGACCTGCTATGGTTAATGTTTCCTTTACCGAATTTGTAAATTTCTCTCCGCGCATACACGAGTGGAGCGGGAATGCATAGGCCATATGCCAATCTTTTTCCCAAATGTTTCGATCGATTCTTAAGCAGAAATCTTTTTTTGTTCTGATACATTTACATAATAGAATTTTTGATTCTTTGCTGTGAGCCGGCTTTGGCTGTTTCGAATTGCTTTTTTTCTGTTTAGCAAGTATTGACATACATAACACCTCCTTATAAATGGAATGTGATTGTTATAGCACCATCACATTCCATCTGTTCAGTTTAATCTGTTCATTAATGCTTTAGCCATTGCTGTGCAATCAGCTCGATTCGCTGTTCTCGCACAGGAAATGCTTTTTCTTAGGTATTCTTTTGATTTTCTTATATCAGGTGCTGCCGGTACACCGTCGCTACCGGTTCCTGAATATCGCTCTCCCAAGATAAGATAAGCTTCTGCACGGGAACTTTTTTCTGAAATTTCAATATAACGAAGCAACTCGTCCTCCGTCATCCATTTCATATCCGCAAAGGTTACCTTCCTCTCTTGCTGTCTTACTTGTTCGACTCGGCACCATTCACAATGGGACTTGCTGTAATCTTTATAAAGATAGTGGTCAAAGCCATCGCAATGACAGAGTCGCAAACCTGCGGTGTATTCCTCCAATGCAGATAAGAATTCTTGTGCATTCGGACGTAACCACGGTTTGGAAGAACCATCCTTGAACGCTCTAATAAATAGACTCTGCAACTTCGGTGTTATGATATCAAAGTCCGGATATGTTTCGGGCAATAAAGCTCTTGCAGGAAGATTAACATATGCATATTGCCCTTTGCAAGCCATCGAATTAATTGTCGGTGCAGGACGGGAATTTTGAATATCGCTTTTACACAAAGCTGCTCCATATGGCTTTTGAGTCATCAGCAAAATGTGAATATGGTAGGCCAGACAGTAGTAATCGGTATACTTCGTAAAAGTTTCTTCTTCAATGTCTTCCAAGCTTCTGACCTTTTGTTCTTGAAACTTATTAAGAATTTCGGGCATGAACAAATTAGGATCTAAAGCTTCACATGGATACTTTTCATTCCTGCCTTTACAACGCACTATAATATGCAAACTGTCGGTATCAACAATTCTTATCTTGCCGCTGGCTCGATCGACAAGTATGTTTTTTGAGTTGAAATCGCCAATAGCTATTCCGTTCAGTTTGTGAACAGCAATAACTGCTTTGCACAGACTTTCGGCAACGCATGATTTTTTATATGTAGACAAAGGATGAGTCTCAGAGTAAGCGTCTGATAGTTTACACGAGCAGTCCACTTTTTCCATGATGTACCCTTTAAAGACCCTTTGAGCCGAATCCTCATATAGAGGAGTGTCTGGAAGTACAAGATACTGTCTCACATCATCCGGCCAAGGCAAATGGGATAATACCTCAATCTTTTTTTCTCTATTCAACTTCCTCTCTTTAAAGATTTTTGCCACCTTTTCAGGATGGCCAATAACTTCATACACACAAGCCTCACCGCCGCTACCAATCTCATTGCCGAGTTGGTACAGCTTTCCGTCATCCCCGTAGTACTTCATTCTGAACCTCCATCGGTGCTATTTGAATCATCGTAATCGTCGTCCGGACAATAGAAGATCTCTTCTACTGTCTTTTGAATTAACTTTTTTATTTTCATTGCTACTTGCGTCAAACTACTCTTTTTTTTTGAATTTGCAGCAGTCTCCGACATATCTGAGGAAGACGTCATTTCATCATCGACTACACATTTTGAATCCTGTTCTTCAGAATCTTGCATTTGATTGGTGAAATCGGTAGTTCTTGGTACTTCCTCGGATGCAATGTAAATATTCGGAGCTGCATCGTCTAACGGGGTAGAATCCATTTTCCATATCTTTTCTGCATACGAAGAAACTATATCATCAGTCCATGCGGGATTACATTCGCGGATATAATTTATAAACTTGTCCTTCGCAACTGATTTATACAGTCTATTGAAGGTTCTCCATTTGCTCAAATATAATTCGTCAGTTGTAAGCTTCAAAGGAGCCCATTCAATATCATCAGGATTAATCCGCGATTCACAATTAATAAGTACTGCTGCAGACAAGTCATCTTTAAGGTTACCTTCGGTTAAATCACCATAAGATACGTCTTGTACTTCTCCGTTGCGCACAAAAGCAACGATCCGCTCAATATCGGCTTTTGCAGACTCACGGTACGCAAGTACTTCGCTTTCATCAAACGGTTCATCTGACTTCCATATGCTTGGGGGTAAAAAAATTGACGCGCGGGGGACGTGTACCGGATACTTGTGGTTAGACAGCGATCCGGGAACAATCCAATCAAGCAAGCCATCAGTCATACAGAGTACTCCGGTAGCACGAAAATCAGCTTTTCCGATTTCAAAGTTACGTTCCGCCAATGTATGCACTTCGCCGTATTCATTGTTCTGTTTCGAACTGAGAACATGATATTTTCCGAATTCATCAAGGGCGACTATACCAGAATCACCTGCATTGCCATAGTACAGTTTATTGCCGTTATACAATGCCATGGCTAAAGTAGTTTGGTAGTCCTGCAATTCACCATCATTTGCGAGAACGAATGATTCTATTGCATTTTCTGCACTATGCATTGCAATACGTATTAAAGCCAAAAAGTCTTCATCACCATAATACGGAAAGGCAGCGTTTACAACCTTGCTTGCTGTTTGGACAGCCAGTTTAGCAGCGACATCAGAATATTTACACGAACCGACTCCATCGGCGACGACCGCGAGTCTCCATGCATCTTTTATTAAAATGCCGCTGCTGTCTTGACAAGGCATCATCTTTTCCGTATGAGACAGACCCTTAATAGAAAAACAATACCCTATAATATTCATTGTTTAGCAACTTCCCAAGGGTCTTTTTCCAAAAAGTCATAAAGCTCGTGGTCCTGAACGACAACACCGCCGTTTGCATCTTTTTTTACGCCGCCTTGGCCGTCAATAAATCCCACGCCTTTAGTCACCTTGGTTGTAACTGTTTGACCCGGATTAGAATCGCTCCACTGAACAATACTGTCTTTCATAAACTTAAATGTACTTGGGATTCCGTTAACACAATCCATTGCCCGAAGAATTGCGACTTTCTCTCCGAGTTTCTTCATCTCGCTGGGATCGGTGGCGGGCGGGATCAGTATTGTGTAAAGCTTCGCAGAGGGTTTATCCCTATTCAAGTAGTTCTGCGAGTACTCGATGGCTTTGGACATGTCTTCCGTGCTTACACCATCGGTGTACAGAAAAATCTGTGCTCTTCTTGCAGAAACTCCGTATTCGGGTGATGCGTATACGTGTCTTCTTGCACGAGTTGCATCAATCGAATCGATAATTGCGCTGCCAAGTGCCGTGCAGCCTCCGGCATTCAATTTAAGGTTTCCCTTGAAGTCAGAAAGCGGAATCCAATCCTGCAAAACGCGACACTTGTCATCAAATGCAAGAATGCAAATGTCAACGGCAGCCTTCTCACTTTCACTGAGGTCAATCTTTGAGAGCGAGTTAACCATTTGTTCGACAATTTCAACCTTGGCGCGACCATCTTCGGCCTTCTCGTTCATGGATCCGCTTGTATCGATGCAGATTACAACGGGTTGATGAGTCGTGGCGGTTTCCTTAACTCGCGGTCTTTCAGGGGTGGGAATATATACCATACTGGTTCCTCCATAAATTTGATTTTTATTCTAAAGCAGCTATGCTTTTAGATTACATTTTACGATTGCCTGATAGAACTGTTGACAAACGGTTGCTATCGTGATTAGTTTTAATATAAACAAACGTGTGCCGGACACTTGTAGCCGGATAGTGTTGCGGGAACTATTTAACCAAGTAAACCATAAGCAAGGTGAAAGCCCTTGATGAAAAAACAATGGTCTATTATATTCATGATTTAGTGAAGTCCCAAACATCTGTGTCCTGAACGACAGCACTCGGCATGCCTCTTGTGAAGATGGTCTTCTCAGCGGGAATTAATCCGACTTCGCATACCACACAGCTTTAATACAAATGTATTATACATCAACGACAACGATAGTGCAAGCTTACTTAAAAAGATATATCATATTTTGCTCCGGCGACTAACATCTCGCGAAAAGAGAAACAACATACTTCGGAAAGTTGTCGCGAATGCTGTCATACGCACCGAACTCACGGTTGATTGTTTCTTCCGAGGGAGAAAATTCATAAGTTATAACCGATAAAAATCCGAAATTCGACAGAAATTTCGGATAAACCTTAAAGATGCGGGCAAAACTTTCGAACGTAAGCTCCGATTTTTAAGTCACAAGGACGGTGCGGATTGCGCTGCCCCATTCGGCAGCGAGTTTTTCGAGTGAATACGAGGCGTTTGCGGGGCTTGTTGAAGGCAGCGCCGTGACGGTGCAGCCGAATTTTGCGGTTTCTTCGGAAAGATATTTGCGAAAAAGCTTTTGTGCCGTTTGACCGTTTAAAAAAACGGCTTTGATTTGCGTCGAACGGAGGAGCGGAGCAATATCGTTTGCGGTAACGGCCGAAATACTGCTGTCCGCCGAACCGCGTATGCTGCATTCGGCGGCGACATCCCAAAGTGCGACGTGGTGAGCGCGCAAAAACTCCTGCTTTTGTTCAATCGTTTGCGGCAGCGGTGCGTTGAACACGGAGGAGAGCACGCGCCAAAAGCGGTTTTGAGGATGCCCGTAATAAAAGCCGCTTTCGCGTGATTTGACCGAGGGAAAACTGCCGAGAATAAGTATTTGAGAATCGTCGCCGAAAAAAGGCGGAATGCTGTGCGTTTCGACAGCGGCGGAAGTTTGAATTCTGCTCATGGTTCGTAAAAAGATTCACAACGGGATGATTTGATAAGGGAAGGGGCGGAAAACGCGGCAAACTGCGCTTTCTGCCCCGGGCACTTCAAATTCGAAAAGGAATCAGGCAAGTTTTGATTCATTCGAATTCGGATTTGTTTGTTGATGCAAAAAACTTAAACCGTTCGGCTTTTTCTGTCGAAATCAGCCGAGCATTGTTCGGTGTTTCAGTACTTGAGTGCGGAGCGAATCGCCTTGCGGAAAGGCGGAAGCATTGCGATGATGACGCAAACTGCGATGTCCGCAAACATATAGGGAGCGTTGTACAGAAGGGAGTACATGAACGCGGACTGTCCTGCAGCGGCATATTCGCCGAAGAAAACCGCACCGGTGAACAGGTGGCAGAGGAAGCGCAGAGTGCCGCCGATAAGAACGGAGAAGACGAGGTTGCGCTCGCCCTTTACAAGGCCGCCGAGTCCGATAACGCCGAAAGCAACGGGGTAGTCAACGAGCATTTGAATCCAATGCGTCATTTCGGGATTCTGGATATACTGAAGGAAGCCGTACACAACGCCCGCCATAACGCCGTATTTTGCGCCGTAGCGATTGGAATAAACCATCAGCGGCAGCATGCTTGCAAGGGTTATCGAGCCGCCGTTGGGCATTGAAAAGAGTTTGAAATAACTCAAAACAAAGCTTATTGCGATGCAGAGCGCACCGTGAACAAGGATGACCGTCGGAGTGGGATTGCCGGTAAAAGTGACGGGCTCCGTGCATTTTTTCCTGCGCTGAACAAGGAAGATGATGAGCGCGGCGGCAAGCACGGCTGCGGCTGCAAAGAAGATCCAACCCTTTGTGTCAACGCCTTTGAGCTTTTCAAGCAGCACAAATTCGATTTTTTTACCATCGAACAACATAAAAAAGTTTCCTTTCTGAAAATAAACGCCCCCGCAAACGGTGCGGAGGCGTGAAAGCACAAATTTTCGCACCGCTTCCCTACGCAGGTATTACCCCAACAGGTTCAAAGGTTCTTTCTCAGTACATCGGGAATAACCCGTGTACGCACCCAGCGGATGTGTTCAATTTTCGTTTTCAATTATAAAGCCGCGCTGCCGAAAATGCAATAGCACGAAACAATATATTGTCACAATATGCGCGTGACGCCCACAAAAATTCCGATGCACATGTGGAAAAACGACTGCAATCGTGGTAAAATGAAGTTTAATGCGGCAGCAGCGCAATGCTGTATCTATGCAGTGAAAGATAAAAGAATAAGGAAGATGCGGAACGGCATGAATACAACCGAAAAAAACATTAATGTTATTGAAATAAGCGATATTTCGGCACCGGAGCTTGATGTTTTTGCAAGAATGACGGAAACACAGCTCCGCAGCAAACTGGAGCCGGAGAAGGGCATATTCATTGCGGAAAGCCCGACTGTTATCAGAATCGCGCTTGATGCAGGGTATGAACCGCTTTCGCTGCTTGTTGAAAAAAAGCATGTTGCGGGACAGGCGGCGGATATAATTGAACGTACGGCGGGAATCCCTGTTTACACGGCCGAAACGCAGCTGCTTTCAAAGCTTACCGGTTATTCGCTCACACGAGGTGTGTTCTGCGCAATGCGAAGAAAGCCGCTCCTTTCGGCAGAAAGCGTTTGCGCCGGTGCAAGCCGCATTGCCGTTTTGGACGGAATTGTTGATTCAACAAATATCGGAGCAATTTTCCGCTCCGCCGCCGCGCTCGGCATGGATGCGGTGCTGCTCTCCCCCACCTGCTGCGATCCGCTTTGCAGGCGCGCAATAAGGGTCAGCATGGGCACGGTGTTTCAGATTCCGTGGGCAAGATTGCAGCCGGACGAGGAAGGGAACCGATTCGGGCGGTTGAAAGCACTCGGTTTCAGGCTTGCGGCAACGGCGCTTAAAAATGACTCTGTAAGCATTGATGATCCGCGCCTTGCGGCGGAACCCCGCCTTGCCGTTGTAATGGGCACGGAAGGAACGGGGCTTGAACAATCTGCGATAGATGCTTGCGATTATACCGTGAGGATTCCGATGCATCACGGAGTGGATTCATTGAATGTTGCAGCTGCAAGCGCGGTTGCGTTTTGGCAGCTGGGAAGGAGAACGGAAAGCTGCCGCAATAATGCGGACTGCAACAAAATCGACTGAAAACGGACTTTGCAGGCAAGAAACTGTCACAATTGCCGCAAAGGAATAACAATTCCCATATTGACTTTACCCCGACCGAAAACTATAATGGTTATCGGTCGGTTACTTGTTGCGGCAAAATTCAAAAGCGAACGGGAGCCGACGGTATGCATGATGCGGCTGTGTGCGGAGGTAAAAGATGGCATGTGATACAAAAGAAAGGATAATCGAGGAAGCATTGAGGCTTTTTTCGGAAAAGGGCTATGCGGGAACATCCATGAGCGACATTGCGGAACGGCTCAAAATCACAAAAGCCGCACTGTATAAGCACTATGCGGGCAAGCGCGAGATTTTTCAAAAGATTTTGGACAGAATGAGTGCGTTGGACGCGGAACGTGCGGCGGAATACGATATGCCGGGCGCGGAGGACGACGAATATGCCGAAGCGTATATGAACACGGCGCCCGACAGCATACGCCGATACAGCGTTGCGCAGTTCCGCCACTGGACGGAGGACGGATTCTCTTCCCGATTCCGAAAGATGCTCACCATTGAGCAGTACAACGATCCGACCATGGCGGATTTGTATCAGAACTACCTTGCGGCGGGTCCTGCGGAATACATGGCAAGGATATTCCGCCGTGCGGCGGCAACCGAGGCGGAGGCGATGCAGATTGCGCTTGAATTCTACGGGCCGATGTTCCTGCTTTACAGCATGTACGACGGAGCAAAGACCGATGATGAAAGAAAAAGCACGGTTCTTGCATTGGATGAGCATATCGTTCGGTTTGCGGAAAGGCTGAACACGAAACATCAAACCAAAGTCGAACCGTAAACCGTAAAGGCAGGCGTTTCCGAACGCCGCAGCATAATTGAAGTAAACAAAGAGAAGAAGTGAGTAAAATGAAAAACGAAAACAAAACAAAAATCGGTGCGCGTTCAATTCTGCGCACCGCAGCGGCGGCAATGCTTGCGCTTGCGGCATTGTTCGTTTGCGGCTGCAAAAAGCCTTCCGATGCAGGGCAAAACCCGAACGGAAGCGAAAAACCCGAGGTGCGGCCTTCGGAAACGGCGGAACCGAGGAAGGTTGTCAGTGCTCTGACCTGCACTCATCCGGCGGCACTGTCGGCAATGCTGCCGGCGAGCGGAACAAAACTCATCCTCAGCTGGGCGGACTATGAGGCGGAAAAAACGACGGTTCAGGTCGTTGACACGGCGGCGGACAAGGTTTTGAACGAGACCGAGATTGCCGGTGTTTGGGATCTTAAAGAACAAAAGTTTTCCGACGGTCGAATTGCACTTTGCAGCCGTGAAACGGTTGAATGGCTCTTCTTAAACGCGGAGCTTGAAAAAATCGGAACGGAGAAGGTGGAGACCGTTGACGGGTTCTTCTCTGCGGACGGCGAAAGCTATTGGTTCCTGCGTGACAGGGTGCTGTTCTGCCTGAAGAACGGCGCGGAGGAGCGCGTCGCACTTCCGTATGAGCTGCGGTTTGCCGAACTTACCGCATTCGATGCCGAAAGCGGCATGATGACCGCAATGTTCTTTATTTCGCCTTTCGGAAGCGATTGCGGCACGGCGAAATTCAACGTTGAAAGCGGTGAGTTTGAAATGCTGAGCGCGGACAGATACAGCATGACCGTTTCAAAACAGGGTGCAAGTCTGCTGCGGTTCAATAACGAAACCATGAGTTATTCTCTGCTTTTCGGCAGTGAAAATGATTTTCTGTTTGCGGATGCGGGCATATTCGCGGATGCAGGCGGGGATCTGTTTGCAATTGACGGTTCTCCGTATTTTATGTGCGCCGCCGATGAATCAACTGTCGTAAAGTTGGACACCGCCGACGATTCGATTCAAACCTGCGCTCTTAAAACCTGCGGCATAAGCGGCGGGATGAATTCCTGCATTTTTCTTCCAGAAGCAGAGCTTATCGCAGGCGCCGTGTATGAAAACGACGGGTTCACACTGTACATAATCGACCCGGCACAGCTTGAGTTTTCGGAAATTGCAAAAGCGGCGAAAACCGAAAGCCCGATCGCGGTGAACGCGGAGCTTGCGCAGGCATATTGGAATGAGGCAAGCGGCGCATCCGTTGCCGAAAATTTGCAGCAGGCAAGGGAATATGCCGATGAGCTTGAACAAAAATACGGCGTTCGGATTCTTTTGTCTTCCCAGTGCAGCGCGGGAATCGGACTCTGCAAATACGAACTGAAGCTTACGGACACAATGGAAGCGGAAGAGGAACTGAGCTGTATCAACGATGCATTGAAACATCTGAATGATGTTCTTGCACTGTATCCGAAGGGCTTTTTCAATCAGTTCCGCAACAGCATCGGCGACGGCGGAATCAGATTCATGCTTGTTGCGGATGTTGTGAGCGATTACGGCATTATCGGCTGTGCGTTCGACAATGTGGATTGGCAGAACATAGCCTTTACCGTTCGCCCGGGGCACGATGTTGATTCGCTTATCTGCCATGAAATTTGGCATTCAACGGAGAACAAGATACTTTCCGCTGATTATACGGCATTCCCTGCCGAAGAATGGGCGGCATTGAACCCCGAGGGGTTTGAATATGCGGGCAGTGAGGAAACTTACGATAAGAACGATATGCGCTGGACTCTGTTCGGCAGCCTTGCGGATGATGTACATTTTGTGGACAGCTATTCAAAGGTTGCTCCCGGTGAGGACAGGGCAAGAATCATGGAATACGCAATGGTGCATGAAGATGAGGCGGAACTTATGATGCAGTCCCCCGCTCTTCGTCAAAAACTTGAAATAATGTGTGCCGCAATGCGCAGAACGTTTGACACAACGGGTTGGGGCACGACACGTTGGGAAAGACTGATTCAAACGGAAGAAAATTAAACGGAACTTAATTAAAAAATTTGTGTCGGTGCCGACATCGGCGGAAGTGCATGACGAAAAGCCCGCCGAAAGGAGAATGCTTTATGAAAAACGGGGAAATTACAGTCAGGTTTGCAGCCGAAAACGAACTTGCACGCGTGAACGAGTTGAGGGAGCAGGTAAGCCGCCTTCATGCCGAAAACAGACCGGATGTTTTTCGCCCGGATTTCTGCAATGAACTGCGGCAGATTGCAAAAAACGCGTTCGAGGCGGAGAATTCGGATGTTGTTGTTGC
>ERZ808278.1265-NODE-1265-length-11314-cov-3.393907_pt1 | contig 11314 bp, 11 predicted proteins | sample MGYA00521239_ERZ808278 | MGnify/ENA primary metagenome ERZ808278 (study PRJEB31516, sample SAMN03275600) | gut metagenome | biome: mammalia-associated habitat; material: feces | host: Papio cynocephalus | place: Kenya | collected 2012-07-17 ... | reverse complement strand
AGTATGGGATTTAGCGTTGACGAGCTGTACGATTGCGACCTTGACAGTGTGTTTTCGGAAGAAGTGGAGGATAGTTCCATGCGCGTCTACTCCACCGATTTCGAGACCACGACCGACCCTGCGGATTGCAGGGTCTGGGCATGGGCGGTGTGCCAGGTGGGCGCGCCAGACAACTTAAGCTATGGCGACTCAATCGAGTCATGGCTGGATTGGATGCGCAAGGCGGCGCCCTGCAAGGCCTATTTCCACAATCTCGCGTTCGACGGCGCGTTCATTCAGGATTTTGTGCTGAAGAACGGATGGGAGTGGTGCCCAGACAGGAAGCCCCACGATTTCCCCGCCTTTACCACGGTAATCAGCGACATGAACCAAGTCTATGCCATCGAGCTTTGGTTCTCGGCAACTCAAAAGGTCACGCTCAACGACTCGCTCAAGGTGATTCCCATGCCGGTCCGCGACGTTGCCAAGGCGTTTGGCCTTGACGAGGGCAAGGGCGAGCTTGACTACACGGCCTATCGCGAGCCAGGGCACATCCTCACAGACGAGGAAAAGGATTACATCCGCCGTGACGTGCAAATCGTGGCGCATGCCATGAAGTATTTCCACGACGAGGGTATGACGCACATGACCGCAGGCAGCAACGCGCTCCACGACTATAAGGCCATGTGCGGGGGCAACGCGGCGTTTCGCAAGGTGTTCCCGGTGCTTGACGAGCAAATCGACGCATTCTGCCGCAAGGCGTATCGCGGGGGCTTCACATACTGCGACCCACGCCACGCTTCAGAGGAGATAGGCGAGGGCATCGTCTTTGATGTGAACTCACTTTACCCCTCGGTGATGCACTGCTGCGACGGGCAGGCCCTGCCAGTCTATGCGCCAGTGTGGTTTGACGGCAAGTATGCTCCAGACGAGGCCTACCCGCTTTGGATTGCGGTGCTTACGTGCGAGTTCAAGGTTAAGCCAAACCACATCCCGTGCATCCAGCTCAAGGGCAACGCTCGTTTCTGCCAGACGGAATATCTCAAGGAGTCCCACGGCCTCGTCACATGGGCGGTGACCAACGTCGATTGGGAGTTGATTACGCAGCAGTACGACGTGAAGAACGTCTCATGGGGCGGCGGGTTCAAGTTCCGCTCAAGCCAGCACCAGTTCATAGAATACATCGACAAATGGACTGAGAAGAAGATTGAGGCAGGCAAAGCGGGCAACAAGGGCATGAGGACGCAGGCAAAACTCATGCTCAACTCCCTTTACGGCAAGTTCGCCACTCGCCGCACCGTCGAGTCACGCTATCCAACCATCACGGAAGAAGGGGCGCTCACTTATGTCGATTTACCTCCCGAGCAATCAGACGGCGTGTATCTCCCTGTTGGGGTATTTGTCACGTCATGGGCAAGATACAAGACAATCACAAGCTGCCAGGCCGTCTATGACAGGTTCCTTTATGCCGACACCGACTCCATGCACCTTATCGGCACCGACATACCCGACGGCATCGACGTTGATGAATACCGCCTTGGTGCTTGGAAGCTTGAATCTCATTTCACTAGGGCAAAGTTCATTAGGGCAAAATGCTACATGGAGCTGATGGAGGAGACGGAAGTGCCCACCGTGCATGTGGCGGGCATGCCCGCCAACGTCCGCAGCCAGGTGACGTTCGAGAACTTCGAGCTTGGGGCTGAATACGACGGCAAGCTGTACCAGCACAAGGTGCCTGGTGGCATCGTGCTGATTCCAGGCAAAATGCAGATTAGGGGTGTTTAGGGATGAAACATATAGCTCTTATATATCAACTACAGCGGTATCTTGTGAGTGAGTTTGGCCCAGCCGTTTCAACTGAATGGGAGAAAGCAGCCGTGTTTTATCAGGCTCTCAATTATGATTCAACATTTGAGAGGCTTTTTGATGATTATATGTCACATTGTTATGATGATTCGCTTGATGACTACGCACGTTCTAAGCAGATGTTGGCCGATTACATGAAGGAGAATTGGTAATGGATTACAAGACGGCTGGTTATGACACGGCGACGCTTGCACAGCAGCTCAAGGGGGCGTTCTGTGAGGCGATGCGCGCAAACGACGTGCCGAAGATGACGCTTGCAATCAGGTGTCTTTGCGATTTCTGCTATGACTGCAAGGAATTGCGGCATGCCTTTAACGAGTTCATGCGAGCGGGCGAGCCGATTGTGCGTGAATACTGGCATAAGTCTATGACTGCTTACATTGAGGAGAGCTGGTAATGGAGAACACCTACTACGGCGGCGACGAATGCCTTCGGCGCATGCAGATGATTGCCACCAACGACGAGATAATCGGTTTCCTCAAGTGCAACGTATACAAGTACGTGTTCCGCTGCGACCGCAAGCATGCTACAGTCGAGAAAGCCAAAGAAGACTTGGCAAAGGCGGCTGTCTACGCGGGCGAGCTGTGCACGCGCTCAGACGGTTTCACATACGATGGCGTGTGCCAAAGCCTGCTTGAATGCGAGCAGGATTGCGAGACGTGGATTGATGTGGAGAAGGCCAGGCGCGACATTCTTGCTGAGATGGAGAGGTACTGGCGCTGGTGACGTTTGCATAACTTTATAATCTAGTCTAGAATAAGGGGCCAGAAGGCCCCTTATTTAGTTTGGGAGGTGAGTACGTATGCCATACATCATGGTCGACGAGCTGCCCGAGGGCACCGAGGAAGCATACGTCGTGGACAAGAACGAATACGATTCCGCAGTGAGCGACCGCGACGCGCTGCTTGAGCGCGCCGTCAAGGCAGAGGACGCATATTCGGCTTTGCAGAAGAAGTACGCCAGCGCCTTTCTCAGCACCAGGCCCCCAGGGCGAGGCCTCCCCCGCTCACGACACGGGCGCGCATTCCATTTCCGACCTCTTCAAGTAAGGAGAATGCTTTATGCCTAAGAAACCCGACCAGTCTGTAATCGACGCGGCGAAGAAGAAGCTCAACCCGCGTGAGACGCTGCAGGCTGTAATCAACGATTGTCCCGAGCTTGCGCAGGCCCTTCTTGACAAGGGCCTTGTGACCGAGCACCAGCAGTAAAGGAGGCATATATGCCTTACATTGACGTACCAGACGACACCCGAAGCCTGCATGCCATCGGCGACTTCATCATGAGCTACGACGTTCACATGAACGCCTTCCTTGACGCAATCGTCAACCGCATTGCCTTTACCATTGTCACCTCCAAGGAATGGAACGACCCTTGGGCGCGCTTTGACAGGGGCATGATGGAGTACGGCGAGACGGTAGAGGAGATTTTCGTCAACATCGCCCGCCCCTATTCCTTCGACCCGCAGAATGCGGAGTCCACGTTGTTCAAGCGCGAGATTCCCGACGTTCGCGCCGCATTCCACACGATGAACTGGCAGAAGCAGTACCAGACCACAGTAACACAGGAGCAGCTTCAGCAGGCCTTCCTCGGCTGGTCTGGCGTGACCGACCTCGTGAGCCGAATCGTCCAGTCGCTCTACACCTCGCTCAGCCTCGACAAGTACCTCACTGCGAAGTACATGGTATGCCGTGAGGCGCTCAACGGCGGCTTCTACACGGTCAAGACCGCGCCAATCACGGGCACGGGCGCGAACCCCAACGATGCCATCCAGAAGTACCGCCAGCTGACGAACGACCTCACGTTCCTCAAGGACACCTACAACCGCGCGCACGTCTTCAACTCCACCGAGGTCGCAGACCAAATCATCCTCATGCCCAACGAGCCTGAGTCCGTGCTCGGTGTCGATGTCCTGGCAAACGCCTTCAACATCAACCAGGTTGACTATATCTCTCAGCGCATCCCGGTCGATTCCTGGGAGTTCACGCCGTCTGAGACGGCGCGCCTTGCGCAGCTGTTCGAGAATGACGATACCTACACCCCGCTCACGGGCGAGGAGGTGAAGGAGCTTCAGAAGATTTCCGCAATCAAGCTTGACAAGAACATCTTCATGATTTTCACCAACCTCCAGAAGATGACCGAGGTGTACAACCCCAAGGGCCTTTATTGGAATTACTTCCTGCACTGCTGGAAGACGTTCAGTCTCTCCCCCTACCACAACGCAGTGGTGTTCACCTCGTCCGACACCGAGATTGAGGCTGTTGCCGTCTCCCCCTCCACGGCCAACGTAACCCAGGGTTCCGACACCGTGTTCACGGCATCCGTAACGGGCAAGGGACTCATCGACAAGGCCGTTTCTTGGTCTATCACTGGTGCGAAGAAGGCTGGCACCACAATCGACCCGCAGTCCGGCAAGCTGCATGTCGCAAAGGATGAGCCTGCTCAGACGGCAATCACCGTGACGGCAACTGCGGTCGACGGCCAGACTGGCACTGCCACCGCAACTGTGGTCGCGGCTTAGGTTTGACCTTTATACGTAAAGGTGATAGGGTCTGCCTGTAAAGGCAGGCCCTTTTCTTTTGGAGGTGAGCATATGGCAGTATTCGAGCCTAGCGGCAATATGTACATAGGGCACGTCGATTGGGACGATTCATACAGAAACGTGCGCCTCTACACAAGCGAAATCAACCAACGTTCGGGTATCCTGGCTATGTTGACTGGCACTCTCAATCGGAATACCTACACGTACATCCGCAAGGACGGAGCGGTGCGCGTCGCATTCAACGCCGAGGAACTTTATAAGTACAATTACGTCGCTTACCGCAACAACAACTACGGTGACAAGATGTTCTATGCGTTCATTGCAGACTGCATCTATATCAACGAGAACACAACCGAGCTTAAACTCGTTACTGACGTGATGCAGACGTGGGCGTTCGACTACGAGCTGCGTGAGTGCTTCATCGAGCGCGAGCATGTAGACCAGGACACAATTGGGCTGCACACCGTGCCAGAGCCTGCGATGGACATCCAGCATGACGTGTTCATTGAACACGATTTCGTCGATGAAAACGCATACAAGGTGGTCGTGCAGACAAACAGCGCGCCCCTTATCACTACAAACGTTGGGGATTATCAGATTAATTACGGTTCAAAATCTGTGGTTGGAGGATTCTACAACAACGTATTCTCTGGGGCTAAGTATTATGCGTTCGAACCTGGCACGGGAGACCATTCAGACATTTTGTTCCAGTGGCTTGACCTTATTTCCAGGACAGGCGGCACCGAGGGGATCTCCAACATCTTCATGTTCCCCAAGGCGTTCTTGCCGCCAGTCGGCGATGACAACGGCGTGACCGAGAACACCGACCCTATACAGAAGTCCTTCACACAGCCGCTGCCAGGGGAGATTTTCGGCTACACCCCCAAGAACAAGAAAGTACTCACTTACCCTTACACCTACATCCAGCTTCTTGCGCCTGGCAAGGGCCACAACGACTATCGTTTCGAATGGTTTAACGACCCCACTAACGCGACATTCAACTATTACGTCCCGCTTGACGCTGACGCGAACCTCATCTGCATGCCAGTCGCGTACCAGCACAGCCACGGAGAGAACTATGCAGAGGCGTTCTTCATGCCGTTCACCAACAAGCTCTCTTGGGTCAACAGCGCATTCGACACCTGGTCTGCGCAGAACATGTTGGGCAACCTGCTCACCACAGCCATGAGCGCGATTCCGCTGGCTAAAGGTTTGCAGGCGATGAGTACTGCTGCCGCGGTGTCCCGCAGCGCCGCGACTTCCACCGCGCAGGGCAGGCCCACGGCTGGTGCCCTGCCGGGGCACGTCACACCGTACCCCGAGATTCGCGCATCGGCCAACGCCTCATTTGCAGCTGGCAAGGCCGATGCCCTTTCAGGTGCCATCCCGCTTGCGCAGCAGGCGGCCGAGGTCTACCGAATGAACGCCGTGCCGGACAAGCAATGCGGGTCGAGCAGCGGGAACGGCCTTTTTGCCATCGGTGCCCAGCACCTTGTCGAGCGCGTCATGGTGCCCCGCCTCGAATACCTTGAAATCATCGACGACTTCTTCTCGCGATACGGGTACGAGGTGGACAAGCTTTCAGTCGTGGCGCGCAACAACCGAACATCATGGAACTACTGCAAGACGCGCGGCTGCTGCATTTACGGCAACGTGCCAGACCGCGACGCGCGGGTAATCGAGTCGGTGTATGATGCGGGGGTTACTTTCTGGCATACTGACGATATCGGCAACTACGAGCTTGACAACTCCATCAATTTGGGAGGTTGATTGAATGTACGACGGAATGTTCATGCCAGGCGGCAACGTGCCGCCAGGCATCATGCAGAACGGCAAACGTTCGCGCAACAAGGAGAACTTCCAGCTGAACCAGGCAAGCTACCGCTCATACATGGGCAGGCTCATGGAGCTTGCGATGAGCGTGTTCGAGTGGAGCAACCTGCCCGAAGGCGTGGACGTGCGAATGCTCGAATACTGGCTCATGCGCGACGGGTTCGTGGCTTTCTTTCACGACCCCGACCTTGCGACTGGCACGAATGCGAACAACGCGCCTGAGGGGTACGCGGTCTTGCCGTGCCTGCTGCAAGGCGAGTTCGACATGTACCAGTACCCCAAGGAGCGCACGGCCTATGCGGTGAACGGCCTGAACGTGCCCCTCGACGAGGGCAATTCAGTACTCGTCTTCAACAACTACCTGCGCATCCCGATGTTCGAGACGCTCGACCTGTACGCCCGCCGCCTTGCCGAGATTGACCGCACCATCGACGTGAACGTGCAGGGCCAGAAGACGCCCAAGGTCATCTCCACCAAGGATGCCCAGCGCCTCACGTTCGAGAACCTTGTGATGGACGTTCAGGGAAACAGCTACTGGGTTCTTGCGGACAAGTCGCTCGACCTCAAGGACGTGAACGTCCTCGACCTCTCCACGCCCTATGTGTCATCTGAGCTTCAGGTGCTCAAACACCAATACTGGAACGAGGCGCTCACCTACCTCGGTGTTGAGAACGTCAACACCGAGAAGAAGGAGCGCCTTGTCTCCGACGAGGTCATGTCCAACATGGGCGATGTGGAGGCACAGCGCTTCGTGCGGCTCAACGCCCGCAAGCAGGCATGCGAGGAAATCAACTCTCTCTTCGGCCTTGAGGTCGACTGCAACTTCCGCTCCGGCATGTACATCAAGGCCGACGGCTACGGCGCACAGCAGATTGCCACCACGGGCATGAAAGACGGGACGTACCCCGCCGAGCCTGGCGCGGGTTACGGCACCGCGCAGTCGTTGGAGACCACGGGCCTGGTCGCGCAGCTCAAGCGCGTGTTGGGCATCGGTCAGTAAGGAGGTATCATGTCACATTACACCACGCTCCTGCGTTGGCCAGTCGAGCAGTGCGAGCAGCGCGCCACCTCGAAGCTCGCATCTGGCCAGCAGTTCCATGCGGAGACCTACACGCGCCTCGGGCTTGCCGACTACCCAATCTTCAACGAGGCCTATCGCACCACGCTCAACGACAAAATCATCCGCAAGTACTATTTCCGTGAAATCGGCCTTGAGACGCTTGAGCAGTTCCGTTGGTACATGCGTTCCAAGATGTTTGAGATAATGCCGTACTACAACCAGATGTACGAGTCGGAACTCAAGGCCGCAGGAATCGACCCATTCGTTGAAATCGACATCGCCCGCACCGAGTCTTGGGACGTGGCGGGCACGCGCGATGACACCACCAAGGCCACCCATGCCAGCACCACCGACGTGGCGACGACCGCCGACTCCACGGGCAAGGAGACCACGGCCGACAATGCCAAGGTTGACGGCTCGACCTCCAACACGGGCAAGGCCGACACCACCACCAGCGACAACGGCACGACGGGCAACCGCAACGTCTTCCAGGACACGCCGATGAGCCTGCTCGACAATTCCTCCGCGCCCACAGTGCATGGGCTGGACTATGCGACCAACGTCACGTATGACGACGGCACGTCCGCGAACACGGGCGAGGAGCACAACACGACCAGCGGCTCCACGACGAACACGCAGACCACCGTCACGAACGGCACGACCGACACGGTCAAGAAGGACACGGGCACCAGCAAGACGGGGGTTTCCGCCAATGACCAAGGGACGCTGGATTCGGACACCACCGAGCGCGGCACGAGGACGGGCACGGAGAAGGGGAGAAATCAGAACATGGCCGATTTGTTGGCGAAGTGGCGCTCGACTTTTGTCAACATCGACGCTATGATTCTCGATGACCTGGCAGAGCTCTTCATGGGCGTTTATTAAAGGAGGTACACAGTGGCAGACACGCAGCGGATGCAGAACTTCCGGTTCTGGTGCCAGAAGGTCTTGCCTGCGGTTTATGATGACTCGCTGAGTTATTATGAGCTGCTGTGCAAGGTGGTCGATTACCTCAACAACGTAATCGACGAGCTGAACAACCACGGTGACGCGATTAGTGAGCTTCAGGATTCTGTGACCAAGTTGCAGCAGGATTTCGAGAAGTTCAAGGAATCGGGCTTCGACGATTACTATGCGAGGCAGATTGAGGCGTGGGTTAGGGCGAACGCAGAACGCATCATCAAAGAGATGATGCTTCTCGGGGTCACGTTCGGCCTCACGTCCGACGGGTATTTCTGCGCATACATTCCGCAGACGTGGGATGACATCACGTTCGACACTGGTGCAGTGTACGGAAGCGAACAGTACGGGCGGCTTATCCTAAAGTATCAGACTAGCGGGCAGGGTGTGATTGACAACACCAAATACGATGTCGAGATGCTGGACAAGGCGGTTAGGGCCGCAGTCGACCATTACGTGCAGCGCGACATCTCGGCGCACCTGGGCAACGGGCTTGAGGTCAATCCTAACACAGGAATGCTTGAGGTGCCAATTACTGGGGCGATGCGGTATACGGCTGATGGGCTTGATGTGGCAGACGCCGACGAGGTGACACGAGGCAGCATGAAGCTCACGCACGATGTGTCGAATGACGATTCGGGTGAGTTCGCCGTTACGCCTGACGGCGTGTATGCGTATGCACCGAGCAAGGCAGAGACGGTGAAGCAGCCTGATGGGTGTGAGTTCACGGACGTGGCAGACGGGGTGACGATTAGCGTACTAGATTACGGACGCAGCGGGAACACCGCATATATCACGCTTTCGCTTCACACGACTGCCGAGATTGCGGAGGGCGAGAAGATTGCAACACCTCCTGCATGGGTACGAGGCCATGCCTTTGCAGGCAGTTTGGAGCTTATGCAAGGTGCACTCAATGCTGTGATGGATATTGGCGCGAACGTCGGCGATTCAGTGACGCTGATGTGCAAATACGGAGGTTGATAATGGAAGATATGGTAAACACCGTGATTCAGCTGATTAACGGTTGCGGTTTTCCCATTGCTGCTTGTGTTGGCATTTTCTATCTTTACAACAAGACTATTAGCGGCATTACTGATACGCTTAGTAAGCTCGACTCTACTCTTGACGGTGTTGCTGAAACTCTTGAGCGTATCGACCGCCGAACTGAGAACAATACGAAAGAAGGAGAGTAAATAATGGCTACGACTCAGTATGTTGGTGCACGATATGTGCCGCTGTTCAAAGGCGAGTGGGATAAGACGCAGACGTATGAGCCGCTGTGCATTGTGCAGTATCAAGGAAACAGCTATACGTCTGTGCAGTATGTGCCGACGGGGGTGGATATTGCCAATGAGGAGTATTGGGCGCTGACGGGGAATTACAATGCGCAGGTGGAGCAGTACAGAAGCGATGTTAAAACGCTTAGCGAACAAGCTGTAAAGCATTTTAGTAATCTTAAAACCCTTATACAAGGAAATGTTGTTAAAGATGATATATACTTTATCGAAGGGCGTATCACTAAAAATATTGGAAGTGGATTTTACAAAATAGTAAATAACGCAACCCCCAATAATAGAGATATTGTTTCATGTAATAATGGGCTTTATGCGCAACTAATAAATACCGGTATTATTGAGCCAGAGCAGCTTGAAAATGAGAACGATTCGCAAGATTATTCTGAACTTATTATGTACACTATTAAATACGCAAAAAATAATAATTTAAAAATGGTAGCTACTGGTAGTTATATTACAAAAAATCCAATTATTTTTACCTATGATGATGACTACTATAATGTACATTTCGATGGAACCATTAATTATAAGGGTGATAATTACGCTGTAAATATTAAAAATAAGCTTTCCACTTATTATTTTAGAAAAATTATCGCGCAAAGTGGCAGCGGCATAGCATTTGACCAATCATCAAACCCATTCGAATATAATGTTAGCAACAATTTTCTTGAAGTTGGAGAAATAACTGCGCTTAATAACGGAGTGGCATTTATAGCAGGTAACCACGGAGTTTTGGATATCGACGTTCAATGCGACATTTCAATCAAAGCTAAAAATTGCTATTATTCAAATGGTGGTAATTCTAATACGCAATCAGCCCCATCTTACGCATCCGAGTTCCATATTCATGGTGGCCGTCTATATGGCAGCGAATTCGCAATCAATATAGATGTTAATAATGGCTATGAATGCACGGGCCATAGCTACAGCAAACTAAGCGCAGAAGGGTCAAATAAACTCATAAATCTTAATGCCCAAAATGGCACAATTAACACAATTCATATGGATACTATACGAATTGCTGAAATCCAAGCCCCTGGAATGATTACAGTAACAGGAAATGTCCGTGAATGCGACTTTAATTTTAACCATCTATTTATAACTACCTCTCTAATTAATAATTCAACTGCTTATTCTACCAGAGGTAATTTTATTAACGCCCCTATTAACATGCCTGGTTCGGCATACGCTAATTATAATTGTCTATATTTCTATGAGAATGGGTATAAACTACTTAACCAAACAGGGCTATATGAAAGTAATATTACAAGTGAGTATACCTGGGATTTAACATCAAATACACCCCCAGTAAATATTATAAATATAAATGGCACTATTGACATTTCTTCATTTAGTTATATTTCTAATGGCTTTCCGCTTTATGTTAATAATAAAGATAAAGACGTTGTAATTACTAATGGCAATAACACCATTTTTAATGGAGCGCAGATGGAAAGCAAGTTTTATAGTATCATCAAGTCGAATGTCGGATATTCAGTAATAGGATAAAATTATGAACATCACGCCCAACCTCGTAGCCTCAGGCCACGGCTACCTCAACCCCTCAATGTTCGCCGTGCATTCCACCGACAACTATGCCGAAACTGCCGACGCGGCCGCGCACATCCACTACTGGGCTAACGACGGCAAGGACAACGCGGTACATCTCGTCGTGGATGACAAGGTGTGCTACCAGGCAGTGCCGTATAACCGCAAGTGTTGGCAGGTAGGCAACGCGAACTATCTCGTGGAAGGCATCGAAATCTGCTGCACGCACGACCA
>ERZ808278.1264-NODE-1264-length-11316-cov-2.843797_pt1 | contig 11316 bp, 5 predicted proteins | sample MGYA00521239_ERZ808278 | MGnify/ENA primary metagenome ERZ808278 (study PRJEB31516, sample SAMN03275600) | gut metagenome | biome: mammalia-associated habitat; material: feces | host: Papio cynocephalus | place: Kenya | collected 2012-07-17 ... | reverse complement strand
ATCAAAATCCAGCAGGTTCTTATCCCGCTTTTTCTCATCAAAGGCCTGCTTAAAACGCAGCACCAGATCAACCAGCGCACAGACTGCCCTGCCACAGACCTCCATCCGCTCTCTGATCTGCTCCTTCGTCTGCCCGAAATAGGCCTCCCGCAGTTCTCCCAATGTGTCCTTCACCACAGTTCTCTGCGCTTTCACAAGTTCACGCTTTGCCGGATTGACCGAGTCGTCTTTCTTAGAGGGAAGCCTGTCAAACCGCAGCTTTTCAAACGCGGCGCACACCTTATCAAAATCCGCTTCCTTTTTCTCACAGACATGTAGAAGTGCCTCCAGCATTTCCCGCTCTCTTTCCAGCAGTTCCCCATAAAAATATGGCCCGTCCGGTTCCTCACAGACATGCTCTGCCGCCTGTAGCTGTTCCCTGCAGCCCCGCAGGCGTCTTACAGTCTCTTCCATCATGCTGTGCACCCAGCCAACGCTCTCAAAATCCCCTTCTCCATCCTGTGGCAGACAATAGTCCTTCTTTCGCTGCTCCAGCCACTCTTCCGGGAAGGGATTGCTCATGGCAAAATCATAGAGCTTCAGCACGATTTCCTCCACCGCATCATCCCTGCTGCCGGTGCTGAAATAATCCATGCAATGTAGAAACTCCGGCTCCTTTGCCGCATACTGCTCCTCCAATACCTCGGAGAGCACATCGGCCCGCAAAAGCTTCAGTTCCCCCTCGTCCCCGATCCGGAAGCCAGGGTCCAGACCAATCGTATGAAACTGGTTGCGCAGAACGAAAAGGCAGAAGCTGTCAATTGTGGTAATCTGCGCATTGTGCAGCAGTGTTGCCTGTCTTTGCAGATGTTCATTCTCCGGATCATCGGAAAGTCTGTCCGCGATGGCATTGCTGATCCTTTCCCGCATCTGTGCCGCCGCTGCGCTTGTAAAGGTCACGACCAGAAGCCTGTCGATATCGACAGGATGCTTTGCATCACTGATCTTTTTGACAATGCGCTCTACCAGTACCGCTGTCTTTCCTGAACCGGCTGCCGCTGCCACCAGCAGATTGCGTCCCCGCGAATCAATCACCTGCTGCTGCTTTTCCGTAAAAGAAATCGCCATGGTTTTCTGTCTTCTCCTTCTGTTATTTTATGTGCTCCCTCATCTTTTCAAGAGCCTCGTCCCTGTCAAGCTTCGGCAGTCGTCTTGTGCGGTATCCTTCGATCCGCTCATCGTATCCGCACACACTTTTGTAGGCACAATAGGTACAGGAATGGCTGTTTCCCTGTTCACAGGGATCAACCGCTATGTTTCCATCCAGGATCCCCCTGCCGATCTCCTTGATCTTCTCATGCACATAGGCGGACACCGTTTTCATGTCCTCCGGAGAGATCACCCCGGAGCTTGCTGTGTACGAGCCATCCTTTTTCCGCTCTAACGGAAGAATATCCGACTTATCCGTAAACTGCTGATCCAACAGCCGGACGCTTTCCTCATTTTCATTGACAATTCCTGTCATCTTGAGTTCCCGCAAGATCTGCTGGTTCAGCTCCTCTTCCGTCAGCCTCTCCCCCTCATCGATCATCGGATCCGCCACATGGTAGTACAACATGGCGGCAGGGATAATCTCTTTGCCGGGATGCTTCTTCTGCTCTGCCTCCACAGCTGCATTCATATACACGACAAGCTGTAGCTGCAAGCCGTAATACAGTGCCGCCAGATCAAATTTCCGGCTGCCGGATTTATAATCAATAACCTTGACATACACCTTGTCTGACTCCTCACAGGTATCGATCCGGTCGATCCTGCCCCGCAGACGCATCTTCTCCTGTTCACTCAGGGAGATGTTGAGGGCATCCAGGTCTTCCAGCACTGAGAAGGACATCTCAAACTGTTCCGGCACGAAAGCCCCCTTCTTCAGCTGCGTCTGAAGGGTGCATACCGTCCTGTTCAGAATCCTCTCGATCCTTCGCAGCAGATACCGGTTCCTCTCGCTGCTGTACAGGATCGTATGGTCATAATTCACCGCATATTCTTCCAGTGCCTCCTGCAGCATGGCAGCCGCTTCCCCCTGCGGAAAATCAAACCAGGTGTATCCCTTTTCGGGGAGTCTGCGCGAGAAGATCTCCAGCACACCATGAAAAACATTTCCCATGTCCACGTCTTCAAAGGTGTACTCGCCGCGCTCCTTCAGCATCAATCCATACTGTAGAAAATGGGCATACGCACACGCCGCATACTTTTCAAGCCTGCTCACACTGTTCTTTAGAACGCTTCCATACAACGCCTTTGTCACAGCCGCAGACAGCACACCTCCTTCATAGCGATAGAAGGCAGTATCCGTAAGCTTCTTCACCTCATCCTTACAGCTCTTTTCCTGCAAATAGCAATGATAAAAGGTATACAGCTCCTTCTCCCGGCTCTCCTCCAGTCTTCCGGCTGCGTACTCCCGCATTTCATCGACCAGAAAATCCATCCCGTCCACACGGTTCACCAGCTGCTCCAAAACCGGCTCTCTCTCCGGATATTCCACACAAAGCTTCGGAAACAGCTTCTGCACCAGCCCGATCAGATAGGCCGGCCGGAGCGACTTTCCGTCATTTCCCACCAGCGCATAGGATAAATACAGCTGCTCAGAGGGTTTTGTCATATTCAGATACAGATACAGCCTCTGAATATACATCTGTTGTCTTGGCGTCGGAGCCAGTTCCAGATCCGACTGCTGCAAAAATTCTCTGTCGATGTCAGAGAGGATTCCACCTTTTCCCGTGCCTTTCGGGATATTGCCATCGTTGATCCCCAGAAAGAACAGGATCTTCACCTGTTTCAGCCGCGTTCTCTCAATATCTCCCGCCACCACACGGTCTACGTTCTGCGGTATCGTTCCCACCGTGATCTCCGCAAGACCCGAATCCAGAATATCCGCAAATTCTCTCGCGTCCATCTCTTCTTCGGCTAACAGGCTGTTGATCTGGTCGAGCAGGTCTATGACAAGCACATAGAGCTGTCCGTACTCCTTTGCCCTTGACAGGTCACCCTGCTTCTCAAAAAAGGCTTCATAATCTGCCAGCTTTTGCTGCAGCCTGTTCTCCACAAGGAAGTCATACAATCCCCTGACACGCTCTCCTGTCGTCTTCGCCGGACGCAGCAACGGCGCAAGCTGCTCCATCAGCTTTTCCCGCATGGCATTGTAGCGGGACAGTCTCTCGGTAGCTGCATCTTCCTCTTCCCGGCTGTCCTCACGGTTGACAAAAAGGCTTCCCCACCGCTTTCTGCCACGGATTCCAAAGCGTCTCACATAGTTTTCCAGCCTGTCCGTCTCCTCTGCCGTAAAGTCCGTCAGTCCCGTCCTGAGATAATGAAATACTGACTCATAGCTGAAATCCTGTAATACGATCTGTAATGCACTTCGTATGTACTCTGCAAAAGCGGTTCCCAGAATTCCTCTGGTATGATCCAGATAGACCGGAATCCCGAATTTCAGAAATTCCTCCTCCAGAAGCCTGCCGTACACCTCCATACTGCCTGTCACAACGGCGATATCCCGGTAGTGCAGACTTCCCCCGTCCTCCTTTAACGATCTCTCCAAAAGCCTGCCGATCGCAATACAGGTCTGCCTTACCTCCTCTTTTGGCGAGGTCGCCTCAAGCAGGTGGATCCTCTGCGGTTCCTTTTCATAGGTCGTCACCGGAAAGCGGAACAGCTCCCGCTCCAGATGAGCCAGTTCCTCATTATCCCGAAAACGCGGCAGTCTTCCCTGCAGCTTCTCTGTGCATCTGACGCAAGGTTCTTCTTTTACCTCAATTTGTTGTACAACCCTTCGGATATCCGCCACCGTCTTCTTGCTCAGGTGGAACAGCTTCTGCTCTGCATCCATCCGGTAAGGGTCTTCCCTCTCATCAATCGTGACCGTGACGATCACCTTCCCCGCCAGCCTGAGCAGTTCACGGATCACACGGTACTGCACCGGCGTAAACCCGGTAAAGCCGTCAAAGGCGATCACGCTGTTCTTTATGATCTCCGACCCGGGCAGAGCCTCACACAGCCTGTCCAGCGTCTCCTCCGTTGTGATATATTTTTCTCTGATATAGTCCTGAAAGGCCTGGTATAAAACACCAAGATCCTGTAATTTGCGCTGCAATGCCCCATGGCTTTGGGCATACTCTGTAAGCTCCTGCAATTCCCTGCTGCCAATGCCATACTGCATGAACTCCGAGATGGCTGATTTTATTTCATGGACATAGCCTATCTTGTGAAGATACCTTCCGATCACCTGCAGCCTGTCCATCTCCTGCTGGGCCACCTTGCGAAGCACCAGCGACTTTCCCGTATCATCCAGAACCGGCATCTCCATCCCGCCGGTCTCCTCCAGAATCCTGTGGGTCAGTCTGCCAAAGCTCAGAACATCGATATTCATAATGGCATGGTTAGGGTGCTCCAGCACCAGATCCATCTGTGTCTGCATGGTAAACTGATCCGGGACGATCAGCAGGTATGACGTCTTCCGGTTTTCCATCGATGCCCGGATGATATCCTCATGAAGTTTTCGGCTCTTGCCGGAGCCGGAGGCTCCAAAATAAAATTGCAGGGACACAGATTTCTCTCCTTTGCCGCGATTTTGATGTCTACGGATTGATTCATCCGTATTTTTTAGTATAGCACAAATCTGCCTGCACAAGTGCGTGCATTTTCCCCGTCGCCACAACAGAGACGAGATAGCAAAAAGGACAGCCCCTTTCGGAACTGTCCCATATCATAGTCTAATCTTTGTATCCTGTATATTTCCGTTCTTACTCTGCGGAGAAAAGAGGGGTGGACAGATATCTGTCTCCGGAATCCGGAAGCAGTACCACGATCACCTTGCCCTTGTTTTCCGGACGCTTTGCCAGCTCTGTTGCCGCGTGAAGTGCTGCACCGGAAGAGATACCTACCAGCACGCCTTCCTCTACGGCAATCGCTTTGCCTGCTGCAAAAGCATTCTCATTGGAAACCTTGATAACCTCGTCATAAATCGTCGTATTGAGAACTTCCGGCACAAAGCCTGCTCCGATTCCCTGAATCTTATGAGAACCTGCTGCGCCGCCTGACAGAACCGGACTGGTCTCCGGCTCAACTGCCACGATCTTCACATCCTTATTCTGCTCCTTGAGATACTCACCAACACCTGTGATCGTACCGCCGGTACCTACACCTGCCACAAAGATGTCTACCTTGCCATCGGTATCCTTCCAGATCTCAGGACCTGTTGTAGCCTTGTGTATTGCCGGGTTGGCAGGATTTACAAACTGTCCCAGAATGATGGAACCGGGAATGGACTCTTTCAGTTCCTCTGCCTTGGCGATCGCACCCTTCATTCCCTTTGCGCCATCTGTCAGAACAAGCTCTGCGCCATATGCCTGCAAAAGCTTTCTTCTCTCAACGCTCATTGTCTCCGGAAGTGTCAAGATTGCTTTATAACCCTTGGCTGCTGCCACTGCCGCAAGACCGATACCGGTATTTCCGGAAGTAGGCTCGATGATGGTTGCGCCGGGTTTCAGTTTTCCTTCCTTCTCTGCAACCTCGATCATGTTCAGGGCGATTCGATCCTTAACGGAACCGGCCGGATTCAGATACTCCAGCTTCGCCAGAATCGTTACGTCTGTAATTCCGTTCTTTTCCTCATAATGTGTAAGCTCCAGTAAAGGAGTGTTTCCGATCAATTCTGTTGCGCTTTTTTTAATGTTTGCCATGATAATAATCCTCCAAAATTTTTATTTTTCATCAATACACCGGGGCTTCTGCCCCAACATCATCATTTATTTTAAGAAGCAGCACATGACTGCCATCCTCTTTTTATCTTCTGCCATCCGGCGTACGCAACAGTAATCTCTGCTGCCCACTCTTCTTCTCATCTGTGCCACTCCTTTCCTGTGTTTTTGTTTTCCTAGTAACTTTGTATGTTTTGTATGAATTGATAATACCGCAACATTTTACTGTTGTCAACCACAAAAATAAAAAAACTGCAAATCCCTTTCCGATTCGCAGTTTCTTTTTTTCCATCCTCCAATTGCGAAACTCATAAGTCTTCACTTTGAAGTGTACAAATCAATAACCATGCAGAGGACCCTTGAAAGACGCTGGTACTTAGTGGCTGTATTTTAGCCACTTATGTACCATTGCGTCTGGAACGGAGCGAAAGCGCGTCCTGGCTGGTTATTCGATTTGCACACTTCCATCAGAAATTTTCAGTTTCGCAATTACCTACTTCGCTTTTAGCTGCTTCAGCAGCCGGTAAAGCGGCTTTCCAAGCACCAGCATTACGATAAAATTCGCCACACCATGTGCCACATCCCAAGGGAGGCCGCTGATCCAGTAGCTGAGCGCATAATGCGGGTCCATCGGGAGATAGAACAGTGCAAACAATGACCCGAAGATCAGTCCGTAGCCGCCCGCCACCACCGCCCATATCAGAAATTCTTCCCTGATAAAACGCTTGAGCAGGATCGTGATCAGACAAAGCAGAGGCCAGACATACAGATAGCTGAACCACCAGGTTCCGAAGCCCCACTGGATCAATTCAAAAAAATTAAACACTGTGACAACCAGATAAGCCTCTGCCCCGAAAACCATTGCATAGATCATTGTCAGCATCGTGACAAGCTCCACATTGGGTATAAACTCAAATGCCACCTTAGACAGATAAAGGATAGCACTGAGCATGGCTATCCTTGTAAGTTTCCTAATATTCATCCGTTTACCATCCCTGTGTCAGGGTAAATGTGTAGACATCTCCATCCACAATCGGAATCTCATCGGCACCCGTCGTAGCTGTCTCGCCGTTGACGCTGATGCACCACCAGTACTGGTTGTCCATATCCTCTTCCATTCCATCAAAACCAGTGATGTAGATGCCGTAATCAGACTCCTGCCACTCACACTTTTCCATTGTTCTCAGGAACTGTCCCAGATATTCCTCCTCCGAAGAATACGGTGCTATCTCATAATAGCTGTCTCTGTCCGAAATAATTTCAACCTGAAATTCCTTACCGCCTGCCACTGTCGTCTTTCTGTTCAGAAGAACGGCCGCGATCGCTGCTGCCGCAAGTACCACCACAAACACAGCTACCAGTATGATTTTTTTCTTTTTACTCATATAAATTCTCCTCTTTATTTTGTTATAGTCAGGCGATTACGAAATGCCACACGCCACATAAATACGACATTTTTTGTTGGTTATTCACCCATGCTTTCACATGCGCTGCATCAGCAAAAATTTCTGTGGATCAAACAGCTTGAAACAGTAGCAGTCTTCAGGGATACGCTGGAAAATCTTGAATATTCAAACCTTGTCTACAATCTGACAGGCCCGCTAATACAGCGGACCTGTCATTTACATGGTTGCTATTACGAAATTATCTTACTACAAAATCACTCAATCGTAAAGGCATTAATTTCGACTTTCAGACCATTCGTGTTATCATCCAGAACTCCTGCGGTCTGTGTCAGCTTTTCAACACTGTTTAAAAGTTCTAAGGCCATATCATGAACCATCGAAGAACTGCTTGCAGTCTGTTCGATGATTGCTGAAATATTCTCAACGGCATCGAGGGTTTCATTTCTCTCTACATCAGCCGAAGCGGTACAATCGCCAATCTCCTTTAAGTTTGCGAAAAGCTCCTGCATCTGGTTGCTCATTTCTGCAAAGACATCAATCACCTGACTTACAGCTTCCTGTTGGAATGCAACCATTTCTTCCGCATTCTTTGCGCTCTCTACGGTAGACATCGTTTGTGCAGCAATAATTTCAACCTTGTTCTTAATCTCGCCTGCTGCCACACTGGAATCATCTGCCAGATTACGGATCTCCTGTGCCACCACAGCAAATCCTCTTCCGGCTTCTCCTGCTCTTGCTGCTTCAATCGAAGCATTCAAGGAAAGGAGATTTGTCTGCCTGGAAATCTGATTAATGGTCTGTGCGAATCCATTAATCGTTTCGGATTCCTTCTTTAACAGGCTGATGCTTTCACCAACCTTATTCGTGATTTCAAAAGTTTCTTTCGCTCTCTTAGAAAGAATTTCCACGATTTCGATACCATGCTTAATCATCTTCTCAGTCTTATCACTGAGTTGTTCTGCCTTTTCAATCATGTCACTGATAGCTTTCATCTTCTCAGACAGCTCATTGGTCTTAACGACACATTCCTCCGCATGTTCTGCCTGCTTCGTCATACCAATACTGATCTCATCAATCGCCTTAGTGATATCGGAAGAGTAATTATTAATGCTATTCGATACATTATGTACATCATCAGAAGATGCTTCCAGCTGGGTAGCCGTTCCGGATAATCTCATAACAAGTTCCTTATTGTTACGAACCATGTTCGTTGCCGTCTTTGCAAGAGATTGGAATTCATCACGTCCCTTTGCATCTACCAGAACGGTCAGGTCACCCTCTGCTACCTGATTCAAACGCTCGGAAATTCTTCTCATATTTCTTAAAATTCCCTGTGCGATCACGGAACCGGCCAATAAGGAAATGATACTTGCAATAAAAACGAAAGCAATAGTAATATTTTTAATCTTCTCAGCCTGCCCGGTTACTACACTCGACGGAATCAGCGAACAGAAGGTGATTCCGGTTTCTTCACTACGGCTGTAAATGTACAGATAATGCTTTCCGTTGTATTTAACTTCCATATTACCGGAAAATTTTTTACTTTTAGTGCTTTCAACATAAAAACCCTGACTTGGAAAAACAGATTCCTCATAAAATACGACTTTATCTTCCTTGTCCCTGCCACAAACAATTTCCTTCCCATCATCCGTTACAAATCCAATAATACTTCCCGATCCCAAATCCATATCGCTTAGCAAATCACGAATCGCATTATCACTCACATCAATCACAATATATCCCATCTTCTGACTCGACTGCATTGCATAGGAAATAAAATAATCATCACTGTTAGTACCGAATTTTTCGTCAATTGTATCATGACAGCTAATCCACTTTTTAATATTGGATGCATCCGGTGACATTTTCTGAATTTCCGAAAGAAGTTCCTTATAAAAACCATCAATTTTATCTGATGTTCTGGTTGTCAGACAATTATTGCCGGACATGGTGATCACATGGATATCCTTGATAAAGGAATCTGCAGTCTGTGAAGCTGCCAGCTTCACTCTGGTATCACTATAATAATTTGCCTTTTCAATTGCGGACTTACCCATAAGTCCAAGGAAATACTTTTCGAGATCACCATCAAAAGCGTACTGAAACGCTTCAGACTTAATACCGGAGCAGCTTACGTCCATATAATCGGTTGCCATTTTGGCTGTCTGCTGGGTGGATTCCATATACTTCTCACTCAAGCCATCCTCTGCATAACGATAAGAAACAATTCCTACTACAATCATAAACGCTATCGGAATAAGGAAACACAGGTAGATTTTGCTACGCAAACCGAAAATACTAAATTTCAGATTGGATTTCTTTTGTTTGACTGTATCCTTCACATCCTCAAATACTTCCGAAAAATCAAAACCCTTCTTTTTCGTCTCATTTATTTTTGTATCTGATAAAACTTTCTTCATATTGAAAAGCTTTTTGTCTTTCGTACTTTTTTCCATCACATGTAGCCTCCCTTCATACCATATCCAATGCAAATAAAATATACTACCCCTCTCACGCCGCATCTTATGAAGCATGAAAGGATTATTATTTGTTAACGGTCTTTTTCCCAGATTTTAATAGTATTGAATCTGCCTAAGACCACCCCGGCAATAGGGCCCGGCAGCGGATGCTCTCCTCTTTCCTTTCCAAGAAGATCCTCGTAAAATAGTACAGGCTTTTCATCCGGTGACTCAAAAACAGCCTCTGGTGTTCTAGCTCTGCCAAGTTGCTTTGAATCAATCCTATGAGTTTCCAATTCTGCACATTCTGAAGGAATCAGTATTTTCAAATAAACCTCATGCCCATCATCTTCTACTTTTACCTGTGGATCCATTTGATCTTCCACAAAGATTTTTTCCGTGTTACATGCTTTTGCCCCTTTCAGATATATATTTCCACAAATCATTGCAGGCTGCCGGATCTGTTCATAAATTTCCACATCACCTGGACCTTTATCATGAACACGCTGCAGATACTCTTCAAAAGAAACCGGATAATCATTATAGGAATCCGTACCGTAGTGCTCATCTTCTTCACCTCCTACGAAAATATTCTGTAGGAAACGATCATCTCCTCCATAAATCGGGGAAGTTCCGAGCACATCCGTAGAATGCGGCAGATGATATGGAGTGGAACGATTCATAACTGTATAAATTCTCATAAGTCCACAACATAAATTATGAATATAGGCACCGCCTGAAGAAGCAATATCCAGATTATACGTAGAAGCAAAAATGTTATTATCCACAATATAGGGACCATGGGATACTTCAATAAACAAGTCACGGTTATTTTCCGCATATATGTTTCTGCTTACACGGGCTCCCTGTGCCTGCCAGTCAAGCCATGTTCCAAGGCTGCAATGGTGAATGTAATTTTCATGAATCTGCACGTCAATTGCCGCATGAAGCTTAATTCCGCCGATTTCATGTCCATAAAACTCATGCTTGACTGCAATATTGAAGATTTCATTGCCATAAATTTCACTGAATATACACCCTAAATGACCGACTACACCATTTTGTCCACAATCATAAATATAATTATTTCTGACAATGTGGGAACCGATCAGTTCCTTGCTCCATCCAATCTTTTTGGCATGGAAAACCGCTTCCATCTGATACTGGTATCCAGGCTTTCTTTTCCATTTACTAAAATAATTATCACCAGTAGAGGCTTCTTTTCCAAGGCTGATTCCACTACACTTGGAATCATGTATGACGTTATTCTCGATAATCCAGCCTTTGCTCCAGTTGGGTCCTAATAGTCCCGGCTGGTCTGCTGTTGGAGGAACCCATGGTGTAGCTGCCTGTGCCAGTTCCAGTCCACGTACAGTAATATAATTTACACCTATTCTGTCCGGATAAAAACAACACTTTCTTACATTGATTTCAATAAGATGTTCCTCCGGATTCTTTTCGTGAAAATTGGCATAAATTACAGTTACATCATCTTTTACTTCGGCAAACCATTTATAGATCGTGTTTTCAGGCTCTCTGATCTTTTCTTCTCTGCCTGCCCAGGTTTCCAGCCTGGAAGCGTACAGTATCTGTGGACTCTTCAGTTCTTCCATATCAGCAGCTTCATAAAAAGACTTTCCGTCCAGATAAACCTCTCCGGTATGTACCGTATAATTTCGTGGATCCACCAGCCAATCCCCGAATATCTCCTGTTGATAG
>ERZ808278.1263-NODE-1263-length-11329-cov-3.712436_pt1 | contig 11329 bp, 9 predicted proteins | sample MGYA00521239_ERZ808278 | MGnify/ENA primary metagenome ERZ808278 (study PRJEB31516, sample SAMN03275600) | gut metagenome | biome: mammalia-associated habitat; material: feces | host: Papio cynocephalus | place: Kenya | collected 2012-07-17 ... | reverse complement strand
CCGTTATGCTTTTTGATAGAAACAGAAATGGAATATAAACAGCCAATGTAATAAAGCAGAACAATACTAAAGTTAACATGTTAGGCATTACCTGAAGACTAAGTGTATACAGATAAATTTTTTCTAATAGAGCACCAGTCAAAAACATAATAAGTGCCGGTTTCACAAGCCAGTTAATGGCGTCTAATTCAATTTGAACAGTACTGCGAAGGGACAAATAATTAAGTAGGGCAATCGCTAACTCACTTACTAATAGTCCAATCAAATATCCATAGATTCCTTTGTTTGGCACCATATATAGAATAAATAAGATTCGGATTCCCAATCCTGTAACTGTATTAATAAAGGTCAAATGAGTTTTTCCAAGTCCATTGATAATACTTCCAAGGGTTGTAGCAATATACATAAAGGGACAAAGCCAGCCGAGTATAATCAAAAATCTTCCAGCCATTGCATTATGGAAGAAGAATTCACCAAGGGATTTTCCGAATAGAAGAAAAATGCCAGTACTGAAAATTCCAATGATCATACAGTACTTTATACAGGTCTGTGTCGTTTGATTAATTGTTCGCTGGTCTTGCTCGGAACTGGCCTCTGATATGGTAGGAAGCAGCAGTACCGCCAAAGAGTTTGTAATGGTTGATGGAAACAAAATAAATGGTATAGACATACCCATTAACACGCCGTAAACGCTAAGTGCTTCCGAACCAGATAAACCATATTTTCTTAGCATTGCAGGAATTAAGATTGCTTCTAAGCTATTCAATAGGCTAACTACAAGATGATTGCCCGAGAGAGGAAGCATGTAGGTTGTCAAAGGTTTTAAAACAGGGATTCTTTTGCATTTATTCTTTGATGGAAATGGTTTCTTCATAAAAAGCAGAGAGAAAGCATTAAAAAGCATGGAACCAGCTTCACCAAAAATGATACCCATTACAGCAAGTTCACAAGTCATTCCAGCAGAACCGTGTGCAAAACAGGTTGCCATATAATAGACCGCTGCAACGCGAATAATCTGTTCGAGCAACTGAGTAGATGCTGGAACCCCAGGCCTTTTTAAACCGTAGCAGTAGCCATTAATAGAACTAGAAATACTGCAGAAGGGAAATGCAAATGCTAAAATACGTAAACTGTTTTTGCAGGAAGCCTCTTTTAACACATCCGTTGCAAGAAATTCTGCATTAAAATATACAAGAAGTGAAAGTATGGCAGCAATCGTAAAAGATAGAGACAAACCAACTCGAAGAATACGGTTTAAATTATACCTGCTTGCAGATTCAGGATTATGTAACATTTGCTGTTTGCCATGTTCATCGGCAACCAGTTTTGAGATGGCTGTCTGAATGCCACTTGCGAAGAGTGTAAAGCAGATTCCATAGATTGGAAAGATAAGCTGATAAAGACCTAATTTTTCAGCTCCTAACGTATTGGATAAATATATTTTGTAAAAAAAGCCAATAATACGAGTGATAAGACCTGCGAAGGTCAGAATGAGTGTGCCTTTGATTATTGTATATTTTTTCATGCAACCATCCATACCTAACTATTTGTTTAAGTATATTCAAAAGAACCTAAAAAATGCTTCCTCTATAATTAATTTGAAAAAGGGTTGACAAGTGATATTGCAAGTGATAATATTTATCTGAATCAATTCTGAGTAAATTAATCGGAATTAAAATAATCAGAATTAAATTAATATGTATTAATTCAGTAGGAAACGAGTGCTGCTTCTATGGGTTACATAAATGTTAGACCCGTTTCATAAAATTAGAATTATCATATAAGGACTGATGAAATGAAAATATCAACAAAAGGCAGATATGGCTTACGGGCTGTATTGGATTTAGCCATGAATAGTGAGACGGAGGCGGTTGCATTAAGTAGTATCGCAGAACGTCAGCATATATCGGTGAGTTACCTGGAACAACTTGTGTCAAAGCTTCGAAAGGCTGGCATTGTGAACAGCATTCGTGGGGCACAGGGAGGATACGTACTGGCGAAACCAGCAGATGAAATATCAGTTGGAGATATACTAAGAGCACTGGAAGGAGATTTACACCCTGTAGATTGTGCAGAAGTATATGGTGGAGATAGTGTCTGCCAAGGAGCAGACGTATGTGTTTCCAAGTTTGTTTGGAAGCGTATTAGTGACAGTATCAGTCAAGCAGTTGATACCCTTATGCTGTCTGACTTGGCAGAAGAAGGAAAAGCTTTGCTTTCTAATCAATCAGAAGAAAGCAAGAAAGATAAACCTTATTGTCATTAAATTGGAACATGTTAGAAGATTTGTGATAAATTGTAATATAGAACTATATTTCTAAGAGAAGAGAGGTTATCCATATGGGAAAAATGATATATTTAGACAATGCAGCAACAACCCCAACAAAACCCGAGGTAGTAGAAGCAATGCTTCCTTATTTTACTGAAAATTTTGGTAACCCATCAAGCGTATATGAATTTGCTGCTAAGAATAAAGCAGTTGTAACTCATGCAAGAGAGACAATCGCAGAAGCACTTGGAACAAATGCAGCAGATATTTATTTTACAGCAGGTGGTTCTGAAGCAGATAACTGGGCAATTAAAGCTACAGCAGAAGCTTATAAACAAAAAGGAAATCACATCATTACAAGCAAGATTGAACATCATGCAGTACTTCATACTTGCGAGTATCTTGAAAAACACGGTTTTGAAGTAACCTACTTAGATGTTGATGAAAATGGATGCGTAAAGCTAGATGAATTAAAGAAAGCAATTCGCCCGACTACTATTTTAATTACAATCATGTTTGCCAATAACGAGATTGGTACGATTCAGCCAATTGCTGAAATTGGTAAAATTGCAAAGGAACATGGAATTTTATTCCATACGGATGCAGTTCAGGCATTTGGACAATTAGCAATTCATGTTGACGAATTAAATATTGATATGTTAAGTGCCAGCGGACATAAATTAAACGGTCCAAAAGGAATCGGATTTTTATATATCAGAAAAGGACTAAAATTACGTTCCTTCATCCACGGTGGTGCACAAGAACGACATAGACGAGCAGGAACAGAAAATGTTCCAGGCATTGTTGGTTTTGGAAAAGCTGTTGAACTTGCAATGGCTTCCTTAGAAGAACGCCAGAAAAAGGAAATTGAAACAAGAGACTATTTAATCGACCGTATCCTGGCAGAAGTACCATATACAAGATTGAATGGAGACAGAAGAAACCGTCTTCCAAATAACGCAAACTTCAGCTTCCAGTTTATCGAAGGAGAATCCTTATTAATCATGCTTGATATGGAAGGTATCTGTGGTTCTTCAGGTTCTGCTTGTACATCCGGTTCATTAGATCCATCTCATGTACTGTTAGCAATTGGACTGCCACACGAAATCGCACATGGTTCTCTTCGTTTAACCTTAAGCGAAACAAACACCAAAGAAGAAATGGATTATGTAGTAGAAAAAGTAAAGGAAATTGTGAATAAATTACGCTCAATGTCTCCTTTGTATGAAGACTTCATCAAAAAAAACGAGCAATAGATAGATATTAGGAGGAATTACACATGTATTCAGAAAAAGTTATGGACCATTTCCAAAACCCAAGAAATGTAGGAGAAATCGAAAATGCTAGTGGCGTTGGTACTGTAGGTAACGCAAAATGTGGCGATATTATGAGAATGTATATAGATGTTGATGAAAACGGAATCATTACAGAATGTAAGTTTAAGACATTTGGTTGTGGTGCCGCGGTAGCAACAAGCAGTATGGCAACTGAACTTGTAAAAGGGAAGACAATTGAAGAAGCACTAAAGGTTACAAATAAAGCAGTTATGGAAGCACTTGACGGACTACCACCAGTTAAGGTACACTGTTCCTTGTTAGCAGAAGAAGCCATTCATGCAGCATTGTGGGATTATGCAGAAAAACACAATATTGTAATTGAAGGCTTAGAAAAACCAGTAAACGATATTAGTGAACACGAGGAAGAAGAGGAATATTAATGCAAAAAGTTGTAATTGGAATGTCTGGTGGCGTTGATTCTTCAGTTGCTGCATTTCTTTTAAAGGAGCAGGGATATGATGTAATGGGCGTTACCATGCAGATATGGCAAGATGAAGCGACGTATGTCCAAGAAGAAAATGGTGGGTGCTGTGGTCTATCCGCAGTAGATGATGCCAGACGAGTAGCGAATCAGTTAGAGATACCATATTACGTAATGAACTTTAAAGATTCATTTAAAGATAATGTAATTGATTATTTTATCAAAGATTATCTGGATGGAAAAACTCCAAATCCTTGTATCGCCTGTAACCGCTATGTAAAATGGGAATCCTTACTCAAACGTTCTTTGGATATAGGAGCTGATTATATCGCAACAGGCCATTATGCAAGGATAGTTCAATTGGAAAATGGGCGCTACGCACTGAAAAAGTCTGCAACAGCAGCAAAGGACCAGACGTATGCGTTATACAACTTGACTCAGCACCAGCTGGCTCATACTTTAATGCCAGTTGGTGAATATACCAAGGAGCAGATTCGAGAGATTGCCAAAGGGATTAACCTTAGAATTGCCAATAAGCCAGACAGTCAAGAAATTTGCTTTATCCCAGATAACAATTATGCTGGGTTTATTGAAGAAACTACTGGGAAAACTCCAGAACCAGGCAATTTCGTTGATATGGATGGAAATGTGATTGGGAAACATAAAGGCATTATTCATTATACGGTAGGTCAACGAAAAGGTTTGAATCTATCACTTGGTAAGCCAGCATTTGTCGTAGAAATTCGTCCAGAAACTAACGAAGTCGTAATCGGGGATAATCAGGATGTCTTTTACGATACCTTATATGCAAAGCAGCTTAATTTTATGTCAATCGAAGATTTGGATGGGAAGATGAGAGTAACGGGAAAAATCCGCTATAGTCATCAAGGAGAACCTTGTACCATTGAGAAAGTGGACGAAGACATCGTAAAAGTTGTATTTGATGAACCAGTACGTGCAATTACACCAGGACAGGCAGTGGTGTTCTATGATGATGACATCGTAGTTGGTGGTGGTACGATTATAGGAAGAAATCTAAAATAAGTAAGATATTTTCAGTAATTATTCATATTTTAAATTAGTAATATTGCACAAATTACTATGTTTATATTTTGGATGCGTTGTATAAAAAGCATAAAGATACAAAATAAATAACATAATTTGCAATTTGATTGAAAAAATAGAGCATAAGTCCTATACTAAGCGTATAAGATTTAGCTCTATTTTTTGGTATATCTTTCTTACAAAGGGGAGATTTGTATGGTGAATGTAAAAGCAATAAACTACACAGGGTTTAATTATCAAAGTATTGGAGAAGAAGAAACAAAGGAAAATTTGTATCTCATGCAAAGAAAGACGGCTTGCAACGCAGTAATTATAGTGTTAGGAGCTATACAGGAAGAAGCAGATAGTGTAACGGTAAATTATAAGCACCCAGTTATGCCAAAAGATACAGATCTAATTGATTTTATCAAATATGCAAAACAGTTAGGACTTCAAGTTTTCTTAAAGCCAGTAATTGATTGCGAAGATGGCTCCTGTCGATCAGAAATTGACTTTATGAAAGATGGAGCGTTTCAAGAGGAATCTTGGGAGCAATGGTTCCAAGGTTATTCGGAATTTATTTTGCATTATGCTAGAATTGCCGAGCAAACAAATTGTGAAATGCTTTTTATTGGTTGTCGTTTATTAAGATTAGTTGGTCAGGCAAATTCCTGGAGGAGTTTAATTGAACAAGTTCGTTCAAGTTATCAAGGAAGAATTACATATGAAGCGAATGCGTATTTTGAAAAGGAAGTCTCATTTTGGGACAGTTTAGATGTTGTTGCAACAAGTGGTAATTATTCTAAACACCAGTTTGCAAAAGGCTTAAAAGAAACAGTAGAACTTGCGGAAAAATATAAAAAAGAGCTTTTTCTTACAGAATGTGGCTGCATGTCAATGAAAGGGGCATCCATAAGACCAGATATATGGGATGTTGAGGGAATGCTTTCTTTGCAGGAACAGGTTGATTTTCTTCAAGTTGTATTCGAAAATTGCAGCAGACATAACGGTGTAAGGGGAATTGGCATCTGGTGCTGGAATAATCGAAGACAGTCTGCAAAATCAGCGTTACAAGATAAAAGATATTATATTTATGGAAAACCTGCTTGTGAATATATTCGTCAAGTGTGGAAAGAAGAAGATTATAAATCAGCAATGTAAATAAAAAATAATGAGGTGGCTGGGGTGTTTCTAATAAAAATACTCCGGCTTTCTCGGTGTTTGTTTATAGGGGTTGTTTGGTTTGATAAGGAAGAATAAAGAAGCTGCTGAACCTGATGCTGTGTAAGATGCACACCACACATCTTGAGCACGGGATTCGTAAAGCCATTGGTTGGGTCACCGTATTTGGAAATAGAATACTTCGTAGCTTTGGTGGATGTCAGCCCCAGTTCATTATAGCCCAGATTCATAAAACTATCATTGTAACTGCTAAAATTTTTCGCAATTTCTAAATGAATTCCCTCTGCCATAATACAGAAAACTACATATAATTGATAGATTGTGTGTGAGAATATGCGGTATAGGAGAAGTTCTTAGGTTCAGTTTCTAGAAAAAGAACCTAAAATATGCTAAAATACCTATATCAACAAATGAAAGGAGGATAGTCATTATTGTTACATAGGGGAAACATAAAAATTTAGGAGGAAGGAAACATGAAAAGGGATAGAAAGATTTCTAAGAGGCTCAGTAGTATACTTTTAGCATTTGCCATGATTCTATCATCACTTATGGTAACTTGCCCATCCATCCAGGCAAAGGCAGTCGGCATAAGCAATTTAGGCTCTTATCTGACAATTAACACAGGAAGCGGTCTTGTTTATACCATTAATAAAACGAACGGTGACATGACATCCTGTAAAATGAACGGTATCGAACTATGTGGTTCCAAGCCGTCTCACATCAATTCGGGCTTAGGTTCCGCTGACGTTACATACAATACTTCGCCATCTGGAGCAACAGTTGTCATAACTGTAACATCTGGAACGCTAACACATTACTATGTGTCACGTTACGGCGAAAATATCATTTATATGGCAACCCATATTACGGAAGAGCCAGCAATGGGATGTCTTCGTTATATCTTCCGTGGAAATGGAAATGTCTTAACTAGAGTGCCTGCAGAATCTCGTACAAAAGGTGGTAACGGACTGGAAGGAGGACCAGATGTATTTTCATACTCCAACGGAACAACCACTTCCAAATACTATGGAAATGAACAGGCAAAAGATTTAACAATCAAAGGTGCAACGGGGAATGGGGTTGGAGTATTTATGGCATATGGCAGTCGTGAAACATGCATCGGCGGACCATTTTACCGCGATATTCAGTTCCAGTCAGGTGGAGATACAGAAATCTATAACGTTATGAACCATGCAATTGGCGCTACTGAGAATTACCGTATGGGATTGTATGGACCTTATGCCTATGTATTTACCACAGGTAATACACCAGCGATGCCAGATTATAGCTGGATGAGTTCTTTGAATCTAAAGGGATGGGTGTCAAGTCGTGGTGGAGTTGCCATCGTTGGAATAAATGAAATGGATAGTAATTACACCTATACCTATGGATTTTCCAATGAGAATGCACAGTATTGGGCAACTGCTGCTTCCAATGGTTTTGCAAAATGTTTAAATATGAAACCAGGAACCTATACCATGACCATCTACAAGGGAGAATTAGCGGTTCAAACTTCAACTGTTACAGTGAAAGCCAATGAAACAACTATGCTTCACACTCAGACAATCACCAATGACCCAAGCAATGCATCTGTAATTTGGAGAATCGGTAACTGGGATGGAACTCCACTGGAATTTTTGAATGGAAAAAATATTTCGTTAATGCATCCATCAGATGTTAGAAATGCAAGCTGGGGACCAGTGACCTATCGAACTGGTTCAAACTGGGCAGGTCAATTCCCAGCAGCACAGTTCCGTGGAGCCAATACTCCAACGACAATTCAATTTAATCTGTCAGGTGTGCAGGCATCAACAGACCATAGAATCAACATTGGAATTACCACTGCTTATAACAATGGACGTCCATGTGTTACGGTAAATGGTCATAAATTAGCCCTGCAGGGTGCGTCTAATCAACCAAAATCTCGTAGTTTAACGGTTGGAACATACCGTGGTAACAATACGACGTTTTCATGGACAATTCCAGCATCTTATCTCAATGCAGGTAATAATACCATATCTATTGAGCCAATCAGTGGAAATGCGGATATGAGTAAATTTTTAAGTGCTTCGTTTGCGTACGATTGTGTGGAGTTGTTGAATTAGGGGAGGTAACTGATAAAAGGCAGTGAGCATCTTGTTTTAAGAAAGCCCACTGTCTTTCAATATATCCTACAACTGAACAAACTTCCCTTTCCGTTTTTCAAAAACAGTATAATACCTAAACCCAATCCCCTTAAGCAATGCGCAAACCTTATCAAAATCATATGCCATATGCACCGGCTGGTGCCCATCAGAACCTACAGTAATAATTTCACCCCCAAGTTCCTTGTAACGCTTTAATATCTCAGGTCTTGGATTCGGTGCGCCAAGTCCATATTTATATCCTGAAGTATTCGCTTCAATTCCCTTGCCCATTTCTATAACAGTCTTTAAAATTTCATCAATAATGTCCCAATAATCACTTGGCTTAAAGAATGTACCCTTAGAAGGCGCATAGCGAATAATATAATCAAGATGGCCACAAGTATCAAAGTTCTGAAATTCTTTAATATTCTTTAAGATCTGCTCAAAGTAAGCACGAATTCCTTCCTCTTCCGAACGGTCAATCCAAAATTCAGGGTAATATGGGTCCATATCATACAGTACATGACAGGAGTTAATGACAAAATCAAAATCATAGGAAGAAACGAGTTCCTCATACCGTTTTCCAAGTCCCGTCTGCATGCCGCACTCAATTCCTTTTAAAATCTGAATCTGCGGATATTTTTCTTGTAATTCATCTATCTTGTTCCAGTATTTATCTACATCAAATACAAAACGGTGTTCGTACTGTTTTGGAAAATCCAGATCCATGTGATCCGTAAAGCAAACTTGCTTTAGTCCAAGGGCAATCGCCTGTTTCACCATATCCTCCATAGGAGATTTGGAATCGCTTGAAAAATCAGTATGAACATGATAATCTGCTAAAATCATAGAACCCCTCCCTTTTGAAAATTAATCGCTAATCTGTGTTAAACCAGAGATATCTGGTCTGACCATTAAAGAATAATTGGTATAGTAAACAACGAATCCTGGCTTACTGCCATTTGGTTTCTTTACATTTTTCTTTTCTGTATAATCAATTTCCACTTTGTCCATTTCCTTACCCTTAGAATAGTAAGCAGCAAGCTGTCCAGCTTCTTCGTATACGCGGTCAGGAAGTTCTTCTCCGTTGGTTTTTACAACAACATGAGAACCCGCGATGCCCTTTGCATGAAACCACCAGTCATTCCCGGAAGCAAACTTAAAAGTAAGTTCATCATTCTGGAAATTATTTTTCCCTACATAAATGTGGAAACCATCGGATGATACATAATGAAGTGGCTTGTTTACTACTTTGGCAGCTTTCTGTTTTTTACCTTTGTTACCTGTATATTTTCGCTTCATGTAACCGTATTGGATTAATTCCTCTTTCAGTGAAACCAAATCGTCTTCCAGTAAGGCAATATCAAGAGCGTTGCTAATAGATTCCAAATGCTCGATTTCATCTTGTGTTTCTTTCATCTGTATGGTAACTGCTTCAAAAGTACGTTTTAATTTATTATACTTATCAAAATATTTCTTTGCATTTTCCATTGCAGATTTTGTTTCGTCCAAAGGAATCGTTACTTCCTTATCATCATAAAAATTGATACAGGTTAATGACTTATCCCCAGGTTTCGCCTCATAGCCATAAGTAGTCAAAAGTTCTCCATAAACCTTGAACTTATCACGCTTTTGGGTATCCTTTAATTGTTTTGCCTGCAAATCGTATTTTTTACGGTTTCGTTCCAATGCAGTGGATACGATTTTGCGAAGGTCAGTGGACTTTTGTCGAATTCTCGTAATCACATCTTTCATCTGATAATATTCCTTCAGCACTTGTGAGATAGAATCAAATTTTTTGTTTTCCTTCCCTTCGTAACAGGTCAGGTGTGTGGAGGAAAATTCAATCGGATTACCGTTATCGTATACGATGTTAGGGACAAATTTGCCAGCACTGATATCCTCTAAAAAGTAAGAAATGTTCTTATATAAATGGATTCCTTCATTTTCACTTAGAGAGGCAGTATCCTGCTCCCCATCTAGACTAGCACGGTGACAAAGTTCGTTAGCAATTAAAGGACTGAAACCAGTTAATGTTGTATAAATGGCTTTGTTCAGTTTTAAAGGTTTCGTAAGAACCTCATCCTGGAACATGGAAAGTGTCACAGTAAATGGATCTCGTTTGTGCTGTGTCTCAGGAATAAAATATTCACGTCCTGGCAGTACCTCGCGGACAGAACTTACCATTGCAGACACGTGTTTGATACTGTCAACTACACGCATGTTATCATCCACAAAAATGATATTACTGTGTTTTCCCATAAGCTCTACCATAAGATGTTTGATGCACACATCCCCAAGTTCATTCAGATGTTCAATGGTGATATCTACGATACGTTCCAGCCCAGGCTGTGTTACGCTGATAATTTTTGCACTGTTTAGATGTTTTCTTAAGAGCATGCAAAAATTTGGGGCAGTCAGAGGGCTTGGCTTGTTGTCTTCGGTCAGATAGATGAGCGGAAGACTGGCACCAGCGGAAATAAGAAGTTTATATTGTTCTCGATTATTCTTTATGGTTAATAAAAGTTCATCTTTTTCAGGCTGTGCTATTTTATTGATACGTCCACCTGTTAGGCAGTCGTTTAATTCTTTTACTACATTTGCAATTACAATACCATCTAATGCCATGTTATCTCCTAACTTTCTTTCATAATTTTGCTTTCTATTATACATGAATCTTACAGGAAAGTGAAATTAATTTTGAGTTGTGATTTGTTTGAGTTAAATTTATAGGACTTTAGTCCGATATAATTTCTAAAGAATGCATTTTTATACCTTTTAAATATGCTGTGGGAAAGGGTGATGTTAGATGAAAAACATTCAGGTAAATATGAATCTTAGAACTGATGAACAGGGTTTATTGCGAGGTCCATTTGCAAGCACCAGTCAAAAGGCTAATGTGGAGAAAGAAGAAAAAGAGGAAAGAAAGTCCATTTTTGCAGGTGATACT
>ERZ808278.1262-NODE-1262-length-11357-cov-4.373031_pt1 | contig 11357 bp, 12 predicted proteins | sample MGYA00521239_ERZ808278 | MGnify/ENA primary metagenome ERZ808278 (study PRJEB31516, sample SAMN03275600) | gut metagenome | biome: mammalia-associated habitat; material: feces | host: Papio cynocephalus | place: Kenya | collected 2012-07-17 ... | reverse complement strand
CGTCCTATATGGACTAAGAAAGGAGAAATAATATGATCAATAATATTGATGAAAAAGAAAAAGAAGCTTTAGAGGCTGAAAATCTTGTTGACGAGGAAACTACAGAAGAATTTGATGTAGATTCTCTTGGTGCAGATGATGAAGACTCCGAAGGTGCTTCAGACGAGGAATAAGAAAGAGAGGTTATTTATATGCCTACAATTACAAAAATGCTCACACCAGTGAATTATACAAAAAGTGCTTCTAACAGAGCAATTTCATATATTGTCATTCACTGGGTTGGATCAGTAAGTTCTGCAAAAAACAATGCAAAATATTTCCAAACAAAAAGAAGTGCTTCTGCACATTATTTTGTAGATGATAAAGACATTTATCAGATTATCGAAGATCACAATATTGCATGGCACTGTGGTACGAAAGGAACATATTTTCATAAGTATGCAAGAAATTCCAATTCTATTGGAATTGAAATGTGCCTGGATAAAGCAGGTCATATTTCTGATAAAACAATTGTAAATACTGCAGGGCTTGTACAAAGTCTGATGAAGAAATACGGTGTTCCGGCATCCAGAGTAATTCGTCACTATGATGTTACTCATAAGAGCTGCCCGGGTTGTTATATCAGTGCTGCTTCATGGAATCCGGTATATAAAACGCTCATTGACGGAGCAGTTGAGAATCCGACTGCAGAAATTACTTCCCATAAAGATGCAACTACGGTTGGACTTTATGGAGTCGTTGATGTGGATTCTCCGGATACCCTGAATGTAAGAGCTGATGCGAATGCAAAAGCATCCAAAGTTGGATCTCTGAATGAGGGTGCAATCATTTATGTAAGCAACTCTTACAACGGATGGTATTACATTACTCAAGCTGGAAATATGAAAGGTTGGGTAAATGCAAACTATGTAACTCTTGGAGATAAGAAAATTATCAATACTAAGAGTGGAAATCTTAATATGAGATCTGGAAGAGGAACCAAATACGATATTCTGAAGACTCTTCCAAAAGGTGCAACCGTTACCCAGTTACGTCAGTACTCTGATGGATGGAGCAAAATCATTTACGATTATGTCGTAGGATATGTATCTACTCAGTATCTGAAATAGTCAAAATCCAGATAGTCTATTATAGACTATCTGGATTCTTTATCCGTAAAATTCGTTTTTTTTTTGATATAGTATTTTGGCGAATAGAAATAAGGATAGTAAAATATGCAATATGCAAAAATAAATCTATCTGCGGTACTAGAACCATGAAGTCTAGAATACTAAAGAATGGGTGGAGATAATATCAAGAGCCCGGAGGCATTATGTTAAGAGAAGTTAAGAATTTTTGCGGTGACTGTTACAATAACCTTGAAGGAATTGCAACCGAAGTAGGACCAACTGTAGTTGGGACTGGAATTGGCTACGTTCTGGCAAAGGGAATTTATAAGGCTGCAAAAATGCCGAACAAGGCAAACCAGACAACAACCGATGCAGGAGTTTATCTCCTTACAGTTGGAGTAACCTCAGTTGTATTTGCAGTGGGTGAAACCATTGCTGATAGAATTGAAGCAAAAAAGAAAACAACAGAAGAGGACGAAGCTTTCGAGGCTTAATCTCTTCTGTTGTTTTAAAGAAGACGTCATGTTATTTATGACGTCTTCTTTTTTATTTTTTTTTTTATACTGCCACAGGAGCTTTGATTGCCGGGAATGGATCATAATCAACCGGAGTAAAATTGTCTGATGTGAATGACCAAAAATCATTATTTTTCGGATCAAATTTTAATTCAAAATCAAAGATTTTAATATTCTTCCCAATTTCAATTTCATCATTAAAAGTCGGATCTTTTTGCTTAAAATAAAAAGAAAGTCCATGGATTACATCATTTGATAAATGAGAATTTACTCTTCTACACCTATCGACATCATTTAATAACTGACCTCTACGGAGTTGCTCAACAACTTGATGGAATTGATTTTCATAAATATGAGCATCCGCAATCGTATGGAGAAAATCACCAACTTTAACATTTAATTCGCTTGCCAGCATATATTGAAGTGCTCTATATTGGAGTGTATTGAATACAACACCAAGGAACATGTCACCAGATCTCTGTACAAGCATTCCATTTAATTTTCCATTTGAAATATTCCAGACAGATGTATAGCAACATGGAGTAAGATTCATTTCCGGAATATCTCCAATTTGCCATAAATCAAGAACCCCTCTTCGGCTGGATGGATCGGATTTCAAGGTATCAATCAATTTTTTTACTTGCTGATGCTTACTAATCTGATATCCATACGCTTTTCCAATAGATCCATTTTCATCTGCCCACTGATCCCAAATATGAGATCCAAGATCATGAATATTGTTCGATCCTTTTTGCATAATCCAGAGAATTTCATCAATAGCAGATTTCCATTGTACTTTTTTAGATGTGAGCAGAGGAATACCATCATTCTCACCAAGATGAAAAGTTACATTTGGAATTCGAAACGTTCCGATTCCAGTTCTTTCATTTTTTTCATACACTCCATTCTGTATAATATGGTTTAGAATACGCAAATATTCACGTTCGTAATCTGTCAATTTGCAGTTAAACATTACATTCTTCATTTTGTTTAGTCCTTTCTTGAATTGTTTTAAAACTGTATTTTGAGATTTTTTAAACTATGAAACAACTATTTAAGCTGTAAGAAAGGAAGTTTTGTTATGCTTGAGAATACAGTTGATAAAAAAAATGTACATGATCCTATTCAATATATGCAAATGATGGGATCAGTTGCTCATACATATGGAAATGCATTAGCGTTTATTCAAAAATGGTTAGTTGATATCTTTCCAGAAAATTTATTTAAGACATTTCATGTGAATTCAAAGATTGCTCATCGGCAATTACGAAGTACAAATCAAGAATATTTAAAGAAACAAAAACCAATGTTAATTCTTCGTCCAAGAATTGAGCATGATGAAGATAGATTCTTATCAGGAACTCCGTTGATTGAACGGCAGTTGTTATCATATAACAACTTTGGAATGGATAATTTATTTAATTTCTTTGAAGATAAAGAAAAAGAAATTGCAATTAAGTTTCAATTGAATCGTACGGTTATGTATGTAGATGTAATTTTGGTATTTTCCACGCTCATGCAACAACTGAATTATGTAAACTTTTTCAAAAATTCTGTTCCAATTGGAATCCCGTTTGATTTGACTACTTGCTTTGAAAGTTATCTTTCACAAGAAATGATGCAAGTAGTATCAAACATATCAGGAATTCCTTTGTTTGATGAATCTGGATGCACAAAACCGTTTTTAGATTATGTAAATGGACATACTAATACCCCAGTTACGTATAAAATACAAGGAAGTACACAAACAAATGAATTTTATAAGTATTATCCAGTTCGAATTGATACGAAAATTGATTCATTAAATACTGATGATGGTGAACGTGTTGGACATGTTATGGACAGTTATCAAATGTCATTTACCATTCGAATGGAATTTTTTAATCCTGGATTTTATTATCTTTTTGCAACAGAATCATGGCTAAAAAAAGTTCCAAAAATTGACGTCCAAGATAATTCTGTGTTGATTCCGGTATACACCGATGTTGTATTAAAAGAAGAATTGGAATTAGATGCTGGATGGAGTATGTATAATAGAGTAACCTGTATGTTGGATAAAGAAAATGATGAAGTGGATATTTCTGGTCTTATGAATTCGTCTATTAAATCAGGAATCCATTATCATTTGGAAAATGGAATTCCATTAAATGAATTAATCAAGATCAAAATACGAAAACAAGGAGTTGAAATAGAATCTGGTAGAGATTTTGATGTTGATTATAAAAATGAAAAAATCCAATTCCATAACAACGAATGGGGATATTATACATATGCAATTATCATCTGCATTAATTTGGAATATCTCAATTCCATGATTAAGCAATTGAATAAATTAAAATAAACATCAATAAATCTAACAAATTGATAAAAAAAAATAAAAGCTTTTCACTCCAAGAAATACCGAAATGAAGTAAGCAATGTTGCTTACTTCATTTTTAGGTTATGTGAGATAGAGCCTGCGCGATATTGTTAAGTAAAGATTTCCTAGAACCATAAGATTTATATGGTTCTAGGATTTTATCACTTAACAATGTAGCAAGATGAAATGTCCACAAATACTATTAGGAACTGTGTATACTACATTAGCTGACGCATTAAACTCGATATTAACCAAAAATTTTATGGAAGCATATGAAGTTAAATATTTTAGAATAGAGTTTTCTAGTAATTATTATATTTGCAATTTTACTAAAGATGATGACAACTGGTACCATGGAACAGCGCATTCGTTACAAGGAAATCGACAATTTTTAGTTACAAGATATGTTGAAAAACTTCCATTGCCAGGATGTACGGTTACTGAACTAGTACCATATACAGATCAACGATTTGTTTATACTACACAAGATCGAATTGCCGTTACAAATTATGACGTTGAGATGCGTTCTGATTCAGAAGGAGGAAATATTACACTACGTTCCCAGAATAAATCTCAAGTTTGGGAGATTGATGCGTTTGATAATAATGCATTGCGTATTTTAAATCTTACAAAAGGTGGGTACTTCAATATCAAAAACGATGGGTCATTAGACAATGTAACAATCACTGACTTATATAATAAATACAATTCTTTAATTCTACCAAGAGTTCAATTACGGGCTCAGCTCTTGGTACAGCACTTGGAATGAGCTCTGGTACAAATTGGTCAACTCTTGTCTCATTATTACGAAATGTTAAAAACTATACAGGAGCTAAACAAACTGCAACTACGGATGCGACAAATCAAACTATATCATGCTATCGATATGACGGATCAAATATTCAAGTAGTTCCAGCCATTGGATTTTGGGGAAGTTGGGATTTTAATCAATGCATAAATATTCCGTTTGGAAATCTTGTAAAATGGGCTGCTGGTGATTGGACAGTTACTGCCGGTTGGTGTGGATTTAAACCAGATATTCTTTTCTTCAGAGGAAATGTATCAGGAACTCAGTTTCCAATGGGAATATATTGTAATGTGAATGGAATGTATATTAACGTTGTAGAAGGACAGTCTCAATCACATTACGGAGATGTTATTACTGTTAATGATACAGGATGGAGTTTTAATAAATCAATGGCATATATTGATGGTCGAGCAATAAAATATGTTGCAATAAAAATCACGCCATAATTTAGAATATATACATAATTATAGTCTCTAGTATACTTCATGTATACTAGAGACTATAATTATACAGATTTATGTAATACCATAAATCCTCGTTTTAAAGTTTCCGGAATATCAATAACATGTTGGTTTGTACTTCCAACCCACGGGTAATTTATACTTTTCATTTGTGAGATATATTTTCCATCACAAAATACATCTACTTTACATACTGTGTCATATCTTAATCGGTCGATTTCGGATAAGTTTTTCCGTTTTTCTAGCATTTCCAATGTGTATCCGCTATATAACCAAATTGTTTTACCTGGAAATTCATTTTGTACTTCCATGATTAAATCATGAATAGGAAGTACGTTTGTTTCATACAATGGATCTCCTCCTGATAGAGTGAGACCACTAATGTAATCTGGTTTTAGTTTTTCAAATAATTCTTTCTTTGCACATTCATCAAATGGAACACCATCATTAGGATTCCATGTAATTGGATTTTGACACTGATCACAATGATGGGAACATCCAGACACCCATAATACAGTTCGTAATCCATCGCCATTTAACATATCATCTGTTGTTATATTGTGAAAATTCATAGCAATTCTCCTTTGTAGTTGGATTAAAATATTGTCCAAATTGGGCTAAAATATAAACTTCTCCCGCGCGATATTGTTAAGTAAAGATTTCCTAGAACCATAAGATTTATATGGTTCTAGGATTTTATCACTTAACAATGTAGCAATGTCACCAATCTCAATAACTGGGGATTGCGATATCGTGGAACAAATCCAATAATTAGTACGTCAAATGATACAACTACTCAGTGGTGTAAATTAGGTCCTGGTTATTGGATGTATGCAAAATCTGGATGTTTGAATAATCAACCATCAACATATGGATTTTTGATAAATTTATGCTATAATAATAATCCTTCAGATGTTCATCAGATATGGATGAGTCAGCAAAGTACTGGAAGTTTTGCATACCATCGATGCGGTGGTTCATCTGGTTGGGTTGATAAATGGAAACTTTTTAGTCCTGGCACTGCTACTGCCGCTCAAGTGTTATCTGGATACACTTTTAGTAGTGCCAATGGGTCAAACCTTAGCGGCTCAATGGCAAATCGTGGTACTTTAAAATGGAGTAGCAATAATACTACCTATACAGTTCCAGCTGGATATTATTCCGGTGGTACATTAGACAGTAGACCTAGTTACAATCTCGGATATAATAATGGATATAAATCCGGATCAACTGATGCTCGACCAGGAACATGGGCATGGGCTACAACATCAGGAACATCGAAAACTCTATCGTTTACTACTGATGGAGGTGGATTTTTTGTAGGATGCATGAGTGGACATAATGGTGGCTATGATTTTTCAATCAGTGGACATACTTCAATGACTGCAAATCTCAATTATTGGAGTAGTCCATATTTTTGTAGATTAGTAATATTTTATTGTCAGTCAAAAGGGCAAACTGTTACTATTAATTGGGGAAATACCACAGAAGGATCAATCATTGCAAAAATTTCCAATGCATAATATTTATTTCGGCATATGATAGAGTATAAAACATTCCATTAACCTATAAGAAAGGAATGATATTTTTATGGCAAAGAATATTACCTTATTCGGATTTGTTGCAGATGTTTCTAAAAAGATTGCAAAACAAGTAGAAACTGAAGATGGAGTTGCAACTCCTGTTGTCGCAACAACCGATGATGTAAAGAAAATGATTCAGGATGCTGTAACCCCAGCATTTCTCCAGTCTCTGTCATCTGAGAAAAAAGAGCCGTCTCTCGTTGATGATTCTGATGGTGTTACTATTTTCATGGCAAATGGTACACCAATTACAATTAAGGATCGTGCTGATGGAAAATCAGGTGCAACAATTACCTGGGATGGTGGATCTATGGACGTTCCTGAAAATGCTCATGTATTCGGTGGATGCCACGATGATGATACTCCTGTAAATGGAGATATTACTATGATTGGTGGAACCATCAAAAATCTTTTTGGTGGTGGACTTCACAAATCTCATACAGTACTTGCTGAGGTCAAAGTAAAAGGCGGTGTTTCTACAGGTACCATTTGTGGTGGTGGAGCATCCTCATTCACGAAAGATTGCAAATGCGAAAACGCTACTTGGTTTGATGGGGATGGTAAAGAATCCCCATGCCAAACAGATGAAACAAGAATTACCATGACCGGTGGAAAAACTGGCATTTTATATGGTGGTGGAGAAGGAATTGGTTGCACTAAGAAAGTATCCATGACAGTCAACAACCCAGAAGGTGTGTATGATTATGTATCCGCAGGTGGGTCCAATGGATATACCGGAGAAGTTTCCATGTATTTGGAAGACTTTAAAAAGATTGGCGTTGTACAGGGTGTAAACAGAGGTCATGTCGACAATATCATTATCAACATTGATGGTGGAAAAGATATTGGAAATGTATATGCTGGATATGAAGTTCCGGATCCGAACAGTACCGCATCTTTTGATCGTTCTGTTGTCAACGTAAAGAAATCTGCAATTCCTGCAGGTCTGTATTGTCCGAATGTAGTTCCGGGTGGAAATAACGGAAAAGATCTTTCTGAATGTGAAGATGAAGCTGAGCTGAAGAAAGTTTCAATCAACTACATTTAATTTGACAGTAAATAACCAGTACGTAATGTAATTACGTACTGGTTATACTTTTGGAGGTGTGTTTTTATGAACAATGAATCTCAAAGCTTTATTTCTTAGTGTGTATGTAAATAACGAGGTTGTACAAGGATAGTTTATATATATATAGGAGGTCTAAACAAAAATGTGATGTACAATGAGATGGAGTCAAAATCCATCGAAAAAATGGCTATTAATTCCATTTTTACAAAAAAAAAACAGCGAGTAATCAAAAATGTGTTATCGTGTACAACCTCGTTAGTTGCCTTATATTGATTAATAGATTGTTTGTAAAAGTAGATTCAACTTTTACCTAACGAAAGGAACGATTACTATGTTTATTGAAAAATTAATATTAGAGAACTACCAAAGTGTATTTATTACATTAAAAAGTACACGATTAGAAATAGATTTTACACAGAGAAAAAATAATATTTGTTTATTTATTGGTCCTAATGGATGTGGAAAGACGAGTGTGCTAAGTACATTAACACCATTTGCAACATTAGGAAATTTAGATATTCGGGATAACCTATCGATCATCCGTCCAGGAAAAAAAGGATATAAAGAAATTATCATTGTTGACGGCTCTCATCGATACGTTATCAAACATTTTTACACTCCATCAAAAGAAAGTCATTCGGTAAAATCATATATTGAAAAAGATGGAACTGAATTAAATCCAAATGGAAATGTAAGCTCATTCAAAGAAGCAGTATCTCAAGAATTAGATATTGAAATGGATTATTTAAAACTTGTTCGGTTGGGAAATAATGTAACAAATTTACTTGATTTAAAAGCGACTGAACGAAAAACATTCATGTCAAAATTATTAGATGAATTGGATGTTTATTTAAGTTATAATAAGAAGATTAGTAAAGAACTTTTAGAGGTGAAAACAGTTATCAATCATCTTCTTGATAAAATCAAAAAAACTGGAATTGATAATATTGCAGATTGTGATGACAGAGTAAATCAAATAAAAGATTCCATTGAAGCTTTAGAAAAAGATATTACAAAAATACAAAATCAAATTGCAATTGATGACACCAATTTCCAGATATTCATGAATTAAAAGATTCTATACATAAATTAGAAAAGAAATTAACAAAAATGAAAGAGGTTGGATCATCAATATCAAGCACCGATTTATCCAACATGATAGTTTCAATTTCAGATAAGATTCATGATTTGGAATTAAAACAGAAAGAATATGAAGTTCTTTTAACAACTAAAAGAGATACCTTAGACACATTGTATAAAGAACGAGAACGTTTGATGATAGATATCAAATCCATGGAATCATCACAATCAATTCGATCATATGAACTAATTATTCAAAATTTAGAATCTGGAATTAAATCAAAAGAAGGATTATTTCAGAATGCTGAATATACATATACAAAAGATGAGTTAATAACGTTTATGACATTTTTGGAAAAACAAGAAGAAATCCTTCGCACAACATACGCGTTTGGAAAAGATGTCATTTGTAGAGTTTTGGATTTGATGAATGAAAGAATTTCTGTAAAAGATTACGTTACAAAAGGGATTCAAGATGCCGAAGATCATGAGTACGAAAATGCTTGCAGAATAGTATTTCAAAAATTTCGAAAAGAATATTCTGATTTACCACCTTGTGAATTTGGGAAAAGTAATTGTGAATATATTCGATTTTATGATGAAATGAATGAAAAAAGTTTAAATCGTTCAGAGAGAAAATACGCGGAAAGTATATCTATTTTGCAATGTATGGATTTGGTATATTCTAATTTAAAATTATTTTTTGACAGTTTTATTGACTATAAAGAATTGTATAATAAAATGCCAAAAGAGATTCGTCCATATTTTAATCGAGACTATATTGAAAAGAAAATAAGAAAAACAGAAACATGGTATCCAAAGCATATTTTTAATGACTATTTATCAGAAATTACCGAATATGATAACTATCAGAATATGATTAATGATTTGGTGAAAGCCAAAGCTGACCTTGCAATGGAACGTAAAAAGAGTTATATTGGAGAATTGCAAAGACGATTGGAAGAAACATCTGATCGAATTGATTCTTTAAATGATGAATTTTCCGAATTACAAGAGAATTTAAAAGATACAGAGAAAGATTTATCATCATTAACAATTAAACTAGATGAATATTCTGAATTAAAAGACATTCTTTTTACGAAAGAAGATTTGTCAAAAGAATACGAGGATTTATGTGAGAAAAAAGAAAGTTATGAATCTATTAGTTTATCGTTGACATCAAATCATTGTATGTTAACAGATAGATCTGGAAAGTTAAAAACCCTAAGAGATCAATACCAATACTGGACATATATGATGATGGATTATACGAAATTAAAATCAGAATTAGAAAAATATCAAACTATATATGATGATTTAGATGCTATTAAGTATGCTACTTCAACAAAAGAAGGAATTCCGTTACTTTTTATCAAGATGTATTTGAAAGATACGAAAGATGTAACTAATGAATTACTAGATCAAGTATATCACGGAAGAATTTTTATTGATGATTTTAAAATTAGTCCAGATGAATTTAAGATTCCATTTGTGAATGATGGTCATTTAATTGAGGATGTTTCTTATGCATCCCAAGGACAAATTAGCTTTCTATCTATTGCATTAAGTTTCGCATTATCTGCCCAGAGTCTAACTAAATATAATATTATTTTATTAGATGAATTAGATGCTGCATTAGATACAAGTAATAGGGAAAAGTTTATTGCCATTCTAGAATATTTGATTCAAATGATAGATAGTGAGCAAGTATTCTTGATCACTCACAATAATATGTTTGATATGTATCCAGTTGACATTGTAAGTTTAACTGGAGATGAAAATTCAGATATGACATTGGCAAATTATATTTCTGTAAAATTAGATAACGAAGATTAATTCATAATCTTCGTTATCTTTTATTTGCTAATATATTATTTTGATGACTAAATTATGAAAGGGGAAACCGCCATGAGTTTCAAAGATTTACTAAATCAACCATTACCATCAAAAAGAAATCTTCAATATGTTACAGAAGGAACTAGCATTGAATCAATTTCTTTAGATCCTCCATTCGGATCTTCTTATGTAGAAATACGACCGCGAGAAGGGGGATTTTATCCACATTGTCATATCATTTCGTTATCTACAAGAAATGGAAAGACTCCAACCGCTCAATTATGTTTGGATACGCCAATGTATTTTAGACACAAGACAAGTGATAAAACGCTTTCAGAAGATGATTTGGAACTTTTGCAAGAAGAATTTTCAAAGCCTTATAAAAACACTGGAATGACTGTTTGGGAATACATGGTTAAAGTATGGAATGAATCTCCAAATGCGAAAAAGATCCCATCAAATGCAAAAATGCCAGATTACACTACAACAACTGAAACAATTCAAGATTATATGAATTCTTTAAAACATAAAAAGAAT
>ERZ808278.1260-NODE-1260-length-11372-cov-3.599806_pt1 | contig 11372 bp, 6 predicted proteins | sample MGYA00521239_ERZ808278 | MGnify/ENA primary metagenome ERZ808278 (study PRJEB31516, sample SAMN03275600) | gut metagenome | biome: mammalia-associated habitat; material: feces | host: Papio cynocephalus | place: Kenya | collected 2012-07-17 ... | reverse complement strand
TATTATACAAAGCAAGCAGCATCTTTAAGGGCATCTGGAAGTAAAAAATCAAAACTTTTAGCTACAATTCCTAAAGGAACTGCTATAATTGTATATCCTAAAATTACAACTAGTAAAGGTAAATGGACTAAAGCAACATATAAAGGAAAAACTGGTTATGTTTATACAGACTACATTATTGAAGGTGATAAAGTACAAATTGATACAGACCAAGAAGTTGATACTGCAGAAGATAAAATCGGTATAGTTGAATGTTATGGATTAGATCAAGCTGGTAACAAGTTATTTAAAGTTATGTTATGTGATGAAAATGAATGGTATGAAGCTACATATCCACTTGTACAAGTTGGCAATACAGAGTTTTTAAAAGATAAAGATTTTAGTGTGCCTGAAGCTAAAACAACAACAGTTACAAATGTTTCAGATGATAGTTTAACCGTGAGTACAAAAACATTAAGAAGTGGTAAATATGGTAACTGGAATGAATTTAAAGGCCATTTTACTATAAAAAGGGAAAAAAATGAATGGTATGCAGAGGTAATAAAATATAATTCTGAAGGCGAAATTGAAAAAACTTTACCAAGTGAAGTTATGAAAAGTGATAAATTTCCTACTGGCGATTTGAATCATATAGTTGTTTACTTTGGAAAATATGCTGATAAAGATGTTGTTGATACAATGACATTTAATAGATTAGTAATAACTAAATTAAATGAAATTGATCAAGATGAAGAGCAAGATATAATAATTTTCAAAGAAGGTGACGAATTGAAAGTTGATTTTGCCAATAATGAAGTTTATATAAATAATGTAAAAAATATGGAACATGTTGACATAGGGAGTAAATTTTTCGAAATACCTCCTGGTGATTTTGATTTAAGAATATCTAGTGATGCCAATATTACAAGTTCAATTATTTATAATGAAAGGTGGTTGGATTAGTTGCAAGAATTAGTAACTGAGATATACATTTTAAACAGAAGAAAAAAAATAATAGATGTATTATCAAATAACGGGACTAATCCAAGTAGTCCTTTTTTTGATGACACTTTTAAACTTTATTTAAATACTGGAGCTGAAAGCTTTGAATTTTCTACAATAGCAAATGAAAGGACTACAGGTATACAAAAGGGGAATTTTGTTGTTTTTTCATATAGAAATAAATATAAATTATTTCAAATAATGAATACATCTAGTCAACATACAAATGGTGCGGTTATAAAAAAATGCTATTGTGAAACAGTGGGATTAGAACTTTTAAATAAAATTGTAAGAGAAAGTACCTTGCAAGGCGATGTTACTACATTCTTTAATTTACTTTTACAGGATTCTACATTTGAATTAGGTTATGTAGACCCTTCTATTACAACTTTTAAAAGTGTTAAGGTTGAAAAACCGACTCCAATTTATACGGTAATACAAGATAATTTAGAAACTTATGACATTGAAATTGAATTTACTGTAGATATAAAAAATAACAAAGTTTATAAACAGTATATAAACGTATATAAGCAACGAGGAAAAATCACAAATGCAAGATTTGAGTATTCAAGAAATTTAGATGATGTTAAGAAAAATGAGGATTTAACGGAGTTTTGTAGTGCATTAGTTGGATATGGCCAAAATGGAATTGATTTTAAAAATGTAGAATGGTTAAAAGCTAATGGAAACCCTACTGACAAACCTTTGAATCAAGATTTTATAGCAGATGAAGATGCACACATATATTTTCATAATGATGATGGAAGTTATATAACAGGAGTGTATGAATGTGATGCTAGTAATGCATCTGACTTACTTAATGAAACGTGGAAAGAACTTCAACGAAGAAAAGAACCTCAACTTGATTATGAGACAAGTATATTATTGCTTTCCGATGATGTTGATATAGGTGATACTGTATATGTAATAGACGATGATTATATACCTTCTTTACGTTTACAAGCTAGGGTAACAGAGTTAGAACTATCTTTTACAGATTGGGAAAATAAAAGTAAATGTACATTAGCAAATTATAAAGAAGTAAAAAGTAAAATAAAAAGTCTAAATAAAGAAGATCTATTAAAAGATGTTTTGGAATTTTTAGGCAATATAGGAGTAGGTTCTTTAACAGATGAAGATATTGCTAAAATAAGAGAATATCTTGAAAAAATGGGTCTAGAAAAAGAAGAGATAGATAAAATATTCGATGAAATTAGTGGTATTATAAATCCAAAACCAGACCCTCCTGATGAAGGTGAAGATGGCGACCCTATCTATATTGATTCTTATAAAAATGGTGTATGGCTTGGAGATGACAGATTTTACCAAGTTAAAACATCTAAAACTGTGTCAACTACTGACCCAGCTAATGACAAATATGCGGAAGCATTAGCATTATATGAAAAATATGACATAGGTAAATATCAAAATAAAGCGAATCTCAATGAGCTATCATCTACAGGAAATAAATATAAACTATATCTTATAGTTGAACATTATTGTAAGAAATTTGGCTTAGATCCAAATCTAGTGTATGCAGTCATAATGGGAGAATCTAGAGGCGACCCTTATAGTGTTACTGGTTCGACAGGTGGATATGGATTAATGCAGTGTGAAAGAAGTACATACTTCAAAGAGTGGGGGAACAAAACACAAACTATAAAATATCTTGATGGTAGTACTTATAAATTTCTACCTTCTTATAACACTATGAAACCAGAGGTAGGTGGAACTACTACAGTTAATGGAATAACAGTCGATAAAAACATCTTAAATCAGATACGATTCGGTTGCTGGGAACTACGTCAAGCTATTGATTATGCACATGGAAATATATTTGGTGGATTAGTTGCTAACAATATGGGACAAGGTTCATTAAACTGGATAGTAAGTAAATATGTGTGCGACAAGTACGGATATACATTTGTTGATTCTTACTTACTAAGTTCTCAATCAAACGAAACAAAATTAAAAGTTTATGAGGAACTTGATAGCTTAAAATTTGACTTTGCATCTTATAGACAAAAATTAAAAGACCAAAAAGGATTAGGAACACCAAATAACGTAGAATTATATCTATGCTGGTATAAAGTAGTAAACGGCCAATTACCTTATTACATGGATGCTCAAGGAAATAAATTAGGTTATGGAGTTAGCACATCTACTCCAAAAGGAGCAGGCCAAGCAAGTGCATCTGATATAAGACAGATAATAGTTGATACGGCAAAAGCTATAGTACAACAACATACAGATAAGTTGGCAACATATGACCAAAGTTATCGTACTTGGAACTTTAAAAAGCCTAACAAAAGAAAGGGTACTTTTTACGGAATAAAAAATCCTATCTGCTATGATTGTAGTTCAATGGTTACTTGTTGTTATGGTGAAGCTGGATTAAAAAGTATATTTCATGATAATTCATATTGTGCTTATGGAACACTTGTTGACTATGCAACGAGAAAAAGTGGTTATACAATGTTTAAGATAACAAAGACAACTATTGAGAACATGAAGGCTGGAGATATTATAATGATGTGTAATAAAGAGTGCCCTGATACTCTTACAAGAAGTAAAGCAATGTCAAAGAACTTTACTCACCATACATTAATTTATTGCGGTAAGGTCGATGGTACTCATATGGTAGCACATGCTAGAAAGTGGGATTATTGGCCAAATGCAATTCGTTATATGGCTGTTTACCCAGATATATATAAATATGGATTCTGTTTAAGACCTTATGACCTTGTTCAAACTGATAACAATAATGTAGAGGAAAGTCCTATTGTAGACGAAACAGATATGAATGAGGTGTATATCAAGGCAGTTAGAAAGGCAAATGCATATGATTTTTATGATGATAATAATAACTTGTTAACTACAGTAGAAGGTTTTTATGAAAACGATGAAAAAGTTTATCCCAGTTCAACTCCTTATGTATTAATACACTTTGGGATAAACAACTTAACAGAAAAAGGTATATCTGGCATTAAAACTCTTGCAAATATATTAAAAATGAAATATAGAAATACACCAATCTTTATTTTAAAAGAATTACATGTTGGAACTGTCTATACAGATTATGAAAATGTAAATAGCGATATCGATTCATTTAATACGGAACTACAATCATTCTGTGAAAATGAAGACGATGTATTTTTATTAGATATATCTAGCAAACTAGAAACATATACAAATGTATTAAATTCTAGCTACACTAGTGATGGCTATACCTTCAAGGACGATAACAGCATTAGTGTTTTTTATGATGCAATAAAAGAAAAATTATTAGCAACTCCAATAGGTTATAAAAAGAAAGAAGATGATAGTGGTAATACTGGCGGAGGAGATACTGGCGGTGGTGACACTGGAGATGATGATGGTAATGCATCTAAAAGAGAAGGTGAAACAGTAAATATATTATTAGAAAGTACAAAAACTTATACTTGGCCTAAAAAAACAATTAAATCTTTAACTTTTAGACTGAAAAATAAAGTGGATAATAGCTTTTATGCTAGAATGGTGTTTACTACTGCAGATGAAATTAGTTACTCACAGTCTAAGATATGCTATTTAGAAGGAGTGGATTGTGTCGCTGGCCAACTAGTTCCAAAACCAAATACAGGCTACAAAATTATAATCATGGCTAATGTAAATAGTTCAATAGATTACAAATATTATGGATCTGTGGCAGTAGATAAAGGTGAAGGATATGCAAAAACTTATAAATTTGTTGGTGGTGAAAAAGCTGTAAAAACTGCAAAAACATACCTAAATAGAACTGGTTTAAGATATGGAGATAATTCGTTTACTGTTAAATCTGAACCTACCAGTTTCCCAAATGACATGGCTGGAAACTTAAATAAATGGTATGATGCTGATGCTAAAAAAGCTAATATTGACTGTAGTTCTTTGGCTATATTTGTTTATGCGGATATACCGTACGATAAGAGCCCTTATGCCAATCACAAATTAAAGAAATTAGTTAAAAATTCAAAAACTAGTTGGGCATTTATGTTGCCTCGTAATGCTGCTATGCAAGCTGAATACTGTGTGAAAAAAGGCTGGGTATTGCATGATATAGATATAATCAATTATTCCAACTTGCAAGCTGGAGATATGGTTTTTTATGACAGGGACAACGGAGAAAATGGTCGTTATATGAACTGCTCACATGTAGCCATTGTAGTTGGACCAACGGAAGATGGTGGGTCAGTAAACATAATAGAATCTACAACAGTTACAAATGGAGTTAGAATAACAGGAATTACAAACAATACAACTGATAAAATATTATTCTGTGCTAGACCTAAAAAATTATAAAGGAGGGGGATTATTATGAGCAATAGCAATATAGAAACTATAACTAGAGAGCATGATAATTTCTCTTCTAGTTATAATGAACTTGTAAATTTACTTGAAAAAGTGATAGAGAATAAGGAAATAACACAAGATGATAAATATGACTTAGAAAAAGCACATGCTACTTATTCAGAAAATTATAATCAAGTAAAAAAAATATTGGAAAATGAAAAGGAAAGTAATTTAAATGATCAACTAGAAGAGGTTGGATATAAAAAATTAGATGCTGATTTAAATAGTGTTATGAATATTCTCACTAATAACGGTGAAAAAAATACTTTTTATCTAGGTGAAGATGGAAGAATATTAATTGATATGCAAAGCATACCAATGTTAACCTTATTAGTTCAGAAACTTAGCTTAATAGCAAAAGGCCTTGATTCTGATGATGAAGAAAGTAGCATAACTATAGCACCTGAATTCATACAACTTCTTTCAACTTCAGATATTCTGTTAAAAGCTAAAAATATATCGCTAGAAGGCTATACAACTATAAATGGTGGATTTTCTATAGATGAAAACGGAAATATGACTGCTAATAATGGTAATTTCAATGGAGCAGTTAATGCGCAAGGTAATATGACCGCTGATACTCTTATTGTTAGAAAAATTGTTAGTAAGGATATTATAAATTCGCTTGTAAGTGATATATCTGTAACTATAGCAAGTGATGGTGATGATGCATCTGCTGTTATTAGTAGTGCGAAATTCTATACTGTGCAAGGCTTTTTAGATGCCTTGCCACGAAATTTAAATGGAAATAGCATATATATAACTCTTGACAAAGAATGTAATGAAAACTTGAATTTGAAGGGATTTTCTAATGGTGATATATATTTATACATGAACATGAAAAATTATAATGGCCATATAGCTGGATATAATTGCACTGCTAAATTATTCATATATGGAGCTACTACTGTTACTGGTATTCCAGATGGAGTAGATAGTCAAAGACCTGCTATAATGCCAGCATCTATGGTAGGGAGTAACACATATTATTACGGAATGTATTTTTCAAATTGCAATTTTGTTACACTTAGAAGCATAGATGTATATGGTCAAACGACATCAAATAGTTATTATGCTATAGGAGCAGAACACGGAACAACATTGTTAATGCAAAACTGCAAAGTAATAGGCAGTCAGAATGGAGTACAAGCTAGAGGTAGTAAAATTATCATGTACAAGAATTATGGAAAAGTTAACAACAATGCCGTTAGAGCAATCTATGGGGCTATGGTATGTATTCAAGATGGTTCTATTCCTAGCGGTCAACTAGTTCACGATAATTCATCACAAATAATACAAGATAGCAACAAAGTTACTGCAGATAGCACTACAACTGAAACGGGAACTAATACTAATACAGGAACTACAACAAGTAAGTCAGTTACATTCACAAGCGATTATGGAGATACATATCGTTATACTTGGAGTGACTGGGCACAAGATAACTTAGTTATTCAAGGTAAATGGACTAGTAATAGCGTTGGCTGTTGGTTCTTTGGTAGTGATTTCAGTAAATTGCAAGGTAAAACTATTACGAAAGTTGTTTTAAAGATAGAACGTACAACAGGTGGTAGTAGTCAAAACAATGAAGCTAAAATAGTTATGCATAATCATTCAAGTAGACCAAGTGGTGAGCCTACTTATTTGTCATGGTCCAAAACTGCTAATCTTACAATGAATGAAACAACATCAGTTGCAATAACAGATAGTGCAGTACTGGATGCAATAAAAAGCGGAACAATGAAGGGCTTTGGGTTAAAGCACACGTTCGATAAAGACCATTATATGAAATGTACAGGAGTTATAAAAGCTACAGTAACTTATACAGACTAAAGGAGGGGATTATCTTGCCTATTAAATATAACTATGAAGTATCAGTAAATGATAACAAAGCAAAATTAAATAAAGATATTTTCTTATTTAGAGGCAATAGAAATATACATTATTATTTCTCTATAAAAGGTGCTCGATTTACCTTTTCAAAAGAAAATGAAGATTTAATAGAAAGTTCAAATGCAATTTATGCAGCAGTAACAGTTGTAAAACCTAATGGAGTTGAAGTTGCAAATGCTATAGCTCCAGTAGAAGATGGTTTAATTCATTTGAAAGTAACAGAAGATCTAATAGATGAAGAAGTTGAGGTAGGGGATTTTGACTTAGTATTTGACTTATTTGATGACAATGAAGGAGCAGTAACAATACCTAAGATAAAAGGTCAATTTCATGTTCAAGAAAGACCTTGTACAACTTCAATTGGAACATTATCAGGAAATGTAAATGTTGTTAATCAGGCGGTGGTAGATTTGGCAATAGCAACACAAGAAAATGAACAATTAATCGTAGTGGATGATGACGGAAAATATGTTAAAACTACATGGGTAAAAGGAGATAAAATCAGTGTCGAAAGATTAAATAAAATAGAAGAAGGGATAGAAAAAAATAGTACACAATATAAAGATATTGCGAACTATTCATTAGAAAAAAAATCTAGTGATGGTAAGTTATATCTTAAAAAAGGAAATGAATATGTAGGTTCAGGAATTGAATTTCCTACTGATGTTGACCTGTCAAAAGTTACAATGAGTATGGATGGGCAAACATTAAAATTTATGAATGATGGTGAACAAATAACAACTGTAGATATACCTACTGGAGAAGTACCAAGCAATGTAGTTTTATATGAAGAAATTGAAGATGAAGAACAAGAAACATTAATACCTATAAAAGCCCCTAATGGAACTACTTACTATATAGCTGTAGATAATGAAGGGGCATTGACTGTACAAAACACAAGTGGTGATACTGTTTGGGAAGGCGGAGGAAGTTCTATAGAAGGAGTATATTTTATAAGCAATAAATTAACTCAAATCACAACTAATAATAATGCTAAAAATGTATTAGAAGGAGATTCTTATATTGCTACATTAACTCCAACAAGTGGATATGAAATAAGTAGTATAACTGTAAAAATGGGTAATGTTGATATAACTTCTACTGTATATTCTAATGGAAATATAAATATAACAAATGTTACTGGAAACATTGTAATAACTGCTGTTGCTACTAAGATACCTGTAAAATATACTGTTACAAATACATTAAGTAATGCTACAAATAATAATAGTGCTACACAAGTAAACGAAAATACTTCTTACATTGCTAAGATAACTGCTAATACTGGATATGAATTAAATTCTGTAACAGTTACAATGGGAGGAATAGATATAACTTCTAGTTGTTATTCTAATGGAAATATAAATATAACAAATGTTACTGGAAATATTGTAATAACTGCAACTACAAATAAAGTAACTACAACTACTACAGTTGAAACATCTAGTGTTGCAACTTTAGTTGAAGAAAATAAAGGTGCAAATGGTTCAACTAGAAATGGAACTACTAGATTAACAATCGAAAATGTAAAAGCAGGAGATATATTAACCACAGCATCTAATAATACTGGTCAACATTTGTTTAATGACGGAACTAATGATTTAACTTCATCTGCAAGTAAAAAAAATGGTGATAGTAGTTATTCATGGTATAAATATACTTTTACAGCAGATAAAGATTATGATGTATTTTATGTTTCATATAATACATCTATGTACGCCGAAGGTAGAGTTACTTGGACAATGACTAGATAGGAGGTATTTGATATGGCAAAAGTATTAAAAGATAAAAACGGAAACATTATAACTACATTACCTATATATTGTGCTACAAATGAACAAGTTCAAACTTCTGTAGATAAGAGGATTGCAGATGGAACTATACAATTTCCTGAAAATCCTGGCGGTAGTACAACAGTAGATAGTGTATTAACATTAAAAGAAACTACAAATTGTACTAATACGTATATTACAAACAAAATATCAGAAATTGCTACTATTACTGAAACAGATAAACAAGCTAACGGTACAGCTAGAACAGGATATACTAGATATAAATTAGAGAATTTAAAAAAAGGTACTAAATTACAAGTTGTTGTGAGTTATAATGCTGATAATTCTATGTTTTTTTATGATGGTACTAATAATTTAACATCTTCATCTACTTTATCTAATAGTTCGGGATATAGTGTTTATTATAGATATTTAACATTAGATAAAGATTATGATGTGTTTTATGTTTGTACATATACATCTAAAACAAATTCTTATCCTGATTATTGCATCGTAACTTATATACCTACAAAATATCAAAACTATCCTTCTTACAAAAACTCTTTCGTTCCAACTTTAGGTAATACTATAAACGACCTAGAAACATTATCTAACTATGAATTAGTAAAAGATTTAGGTTATGATATTACAGGACAAAAAGCCAAGGAAAATTTACAAGGGGGAGTATGGATAGGTTTTGGAGATAGTTATACTGTATATGCTGACACTTATTTCAAATCAATAGCAACTAAATACGGATTAATTTATGATGGGCAAGGCAAAGTATCTTCTACTATTTGTGGTGATGAAGGTGGAAATAAAGGATTTGCACCGTTTTGGCAACGTATGAATACTTTTATATCTAATTATACTGGGAATGGTCAAACTATAGATGGAAAAGTGTATACTACGAATGATGTAAAATTAATAACATTTATGGGTGGAGCAAATGACGGATTTGGTAAAGATAGTTGGTTAGGTAGCGAAACAAGTATGGATACTAATTATGTATATGGAGCATTAAATTATATATTTAATAAATTAAGAAGTACTTTTCCTAATGCAAAAATAATAACTATTCTTCAACCAGCAAATTATTATGATACTATGAATTATACCACTGATGAAACTGCACAATCATTAGGATTTAAAAATTTAGCTGAATTACAAACATGGGATATTTATAATTTTGGACAATATAAAATGGAAGTAAAACAAAGAGCAGTCAAAAAAGTTTCTGAAAGATTTGGTGTACCGATAGTAGATTGTATATTTGATTGGTATACTGTAACTAATCCAACACATAGAACAAAATACTGGAATACAGATAAATTACATTTAACTGCTGAAGGTAGTACAGATTTATCTAATAAACTAGATAAAAAAATACGAAAGATATTTGGAGAAATGTAATTAGTTCACAATTTAAAAATATTGTGTACACTTACACACACATACACACACTTATACACCTTTATACACACTTACACACATTTGTGTGTGTTGCGAAAAAGTCATAAATAACTTACACTTCAAATAAAGGGGTGTAAGTATATGGCTTTAAAGAGAATAAATGTAACAATGCAAGAAGAATTATACGAAGAATTTTATAAATATGCTTGTAGGAAAGGAATAACCCTTTCACCATTTTTACAAGTAAAGATGCAAGAATTTATAGACGAAGAAAAAGAGTTCGAGCAATTTAAAAAACTTAAAGAAGAAGGTAAATTAGACGGTTTAATAGACACTAAATAGGTGTCTATTTTTTATTAAGGAGAGTATTATGACCGAAAGAAATAAAATTATATCTAGATTTGAAAATTTAATAGCTAATAATAAAGATTTTTATGAAAGGCATCCAGATTTATTAAAAAAGGTTGAAAATAAAATACAACTCCTTAAAAAAGGATATGATTATAAAATAATAAATGCAGGTTGGATTATACCTTATATATGGGGTTCTTCTGTTGGATTACAAAAGATAGATAAAGACGGGAAAATTAGATTGAGCGATGTAAAACCAGAAAACCAAATGACTATAGATTTAGCTAAAGAGGTATGTCAAGATACTCATGATAATTTTGATTCACTTCTACCAACAGGAGAACTAAAAAAATCAGTGAATAAAAGAATTAAAATTTTAAATATGAAGTAATTTAGTTCGCAATAATGTGTATAAAGATGTGTATACCCCTCTAAACCCTTGTAAATACTTGTATAGAGGGGTAAATGGATACCGTAAAGAAAATAAAAATATTGCGTACTATTTTACCAAGTAAATACAGTATAATAATTATAAGGGGGTGTGCTTTTATGACTACAACGGAGTTAATAAAGCTTTTAAAAAGTATAGAA
>ERZ808278.1259-NODE-1259-length-11372-cov-17.004860_pt1 | contig 11372 bp, 12 predicted proteins | sample MGYA00521239_ERZ808278 | MGnify/ENA primary metagenome ERZ808278 (study PRJEB31516, sample SAMN03275600) | gut metagenome | biome: mammalia-associated habitat; material: feces | host: Papio cynocephalus | place: Kenya | collected 2012-07-17 ... | reverse complement strand
CCTTGGAGCCTGTTGGTCCTGTTACCTTGGCGGTGAAAGTAATTGAGGTGTAGTCGTTCCCGGGGGCCTGCAACAGCTCTGTCCCTGTGGGGGTTGTGCAGCTGGAAATAATAGCAGGGCCTGCTGCTGTATTGCCACCGCCGCTTGTCGGATAGATTGTCTCATTCCCATCGAAATAATAGATTGTGCCGGAGATCATCTCATCACTGCCCGCTGCAACCTTGTTGGAGTAGATAGTCTTTGGAGTTATCCCATTGGCAACAACAGACAGTGTAGCCTGGTCCGTAATCCCTTGTGCTTTCAGACAATATTCAATCTTGACAGCCTTATTGGCCGGGAAAGTATAAGTGTAAGTGGGGTAATTGTCGTTAGTGCAGATGAGAGTTGTATTGCTCCCTCCACCTGCTCCTGCCACCGCTGCATCTACATAGCTTTTAGGCGTGGCCATATTATCCTCAGTAGGAGTGCCAACTCTGACCTGCCCTTGACTTGTGCGCTGGACTATGGAGTAGCTTGTGATAGATGCCTCCGTTAACGGATATTGGGTCCACTCCGTCCCTCTCCAGCAAGGCATTACGTACTGTTTACTTGTGTCCGTAAGTCGCGCTATATTATCATTAACTTTAATCTCAGCATGAGTGTTAGTCTCATCTGCGTCTAAAATAAGGCCCGTAGAGGCAATTAGAGGCACGCTGAGCGTTGTAGGCACATCAGTAGTATCATTACTATCCCCGTGCGTTAAACGGGCCGTAGCGGCCATTGTAATGCCGTCTGTGGTGTCATAAGTGACTGTCTCTTGACCGTGGGGGAAATCAATGTTGTGTAATTCGCCAATACCGCCCCCACCTGCGATATCGGCAATCTCATCTTTGTCAAACATTCTTCGCATAAATTACACCTCGTTAGACGGGAAATACGTGGTCAGAAACACTGGTTACGGCAAGTGCCTCAGGCGGAATATCTGAGGAGTTAACGCGCAATACGCCATCGGCCTCAACTGAGACTGCGTTGGTAGTTGGGTAATCGCCCTGCCCGGTCGTATAGCACACAACTGGGAGAGTTACATCCTTACAATAATCGTAAATCTTCTGGACGCTTTCAAAAGGCTTGTCATAGCTGGAAATCACAGACCCATGAACGCCATAGGTGTATTTCGGGGTAGTAAAAGTGATGTTGTGTCTATAGAGCTGGGCGACTTGTCTAATCTCTTCTTCGCTGTACATCTTTTTCATTCGGTAGATTCTCCTTCCTTTGGGAAAAATGGAGGGGTATATAGAAATTTATATACCCCTTTGTCTTACTTACGCCTGGGACTTGTAAACCTTAACAAAGGTGTTCTTGGAAATAAATCCGGTGTTTTCGCTGTGGTCAAAGAAGTTGACAAAATCGCCAAGTCCATTCATCTGGTCGCGGACCACATGGTAAGATCTGTGCAATTTAATGCCTCTGGGGTCAGCCAGCATGGCATAGATCTTAGCATCCGCATTCCCGAAATCATCCACAACCTTGATGTTGGCAGGGATTGCCAGGTTTTCAGCATGGAAAGCACCAGCCAGAGCATCCACCTCAACAGTGGGCATTACACCCTTCTTGATGTAGAGCGTCAGCTCAGGGGCTGCACCAATCAGAGCACCTCCCAGAGAGGTATTTTCAGAGGCGAACGATGCTGCTTCTACGTCGGTCTTAATCTGCTTAATGAATGCCTCTGCCGTGTCGGTATCCACAGGTGCTGCAACAACAGCAGAGCGGCCCGCAGTAACTGCCTTAGTGGCCATATTGCCAAGCAGCTGTTTCTTCTGGGCATAGGTGTAGAGGGTAAAGCTGTTGGTCAGTCTCTCCATGATTTTAGCGGCCATATTAGCACTGTCAGTCTCTGTCAGAGCAGCACGCTCCATGTTGTTAAAAGGCTCAGAGGTAGCAATTACCTTGCGACCCAGCGTATAAGAGTATGCGGCATCCTCAACAGAGGGGAAATAGGGTTTCAGCGTGTTAGCCGCATCGAAATCGCCAGAGGTAGGATCTACAAAATCCTGGGGGAGGGTCAGGTCAATAAACCATTCTTCGATGGTCTTACCCAGGGGCAGATCGTTACCATCCAGTTCGGGCAATTTGTCATTAAATGTTCCATCCAGGGTAATCTGCATGCCAATCTTATCGATCAGTTTAAGCAGATTGTCGGTGGATTCAGACCAGGCAGCGGCCTGCTTAGCTGCTGCTACATAAGTTGCGACAAAGGCCTGCAGGCCTGCAAGAGTCATTTTAGCCATAATTTTTTTTCTCCTTTAATTACTTGTTTTTGTCATAAAATTAGATAATGCTTGCTCAAAGCTAAGCGGAGTAGGGGTAATGTCGTTGTTTGACATCAGTTTAGGATCGCTAAAAGAGGTGTGTTTAATCAGGTCTTTGTATCCTTTGACCAGCTCCTCGTTGCGTTTAAAAAGCTCCTCGCTCTCCTTACCTACTTCATCCAGCTTGCTATTTATATTGGCGAAGGTCTCAATGGATTCCTTGGTTTCGGCCCCTTCAAAGGCTTTCGCAACAATATCTCTCAATTCGTCCAGTTTACTCATCTTTTCCTCCATCAATTTTATCAATTTCATCTTTTACTTTGTCTAAGCCGTCTTTGGCAGTATCCACAATGTCAATAGCTTCATCCTTTGTAATCTTGCCGTCCTTCTTTGCTTCAATAATCTTATGGATAACAGGGATTACAATAGATGTTGCAACAGTGATTAGCAGGCCAATCACAGTAGCTGCTAAAGACAACACAGATTGCAATTGTGTTACGGAGAGGGCAAAGCCTGTCGCGCTTACTGCTGTACCTGTTGCGCCTGCCGTAAACTGCTGGTAGTTAATCATAATTTTCACCTCCAAACAGGTTGTCAAATTCAGCCACCCAATCCTTAAGGGTGTTTTGGTAATCGTTCTGTATTCGGGCAACCTTAGCCATTACAGGCTCGTAGTCGGTATAGGTATCAAGGACTGTGGCAGATGTAAGATGGTCATCGCTTTCGGGGGACCAATCACCTGCTCCCTGTGGAGTATCGTTAAATCTGCTGGTGCTATTTGTTTTAAGACCAGAAAGCAGATTATCAGATATAGTGGTATAGCTGTCAAACAGGACGGAGTATCGGTCAACAGTCAGATTATATCGGTCTGTCAGTTTATGCAGCACTCTCTCCTTCAGATCTACAATCTTTTCATCGGTTATATCATTTGCGATATAACCAGCCCAGCGATAAGTATAGTGACTAATAATAGCCGTTGCAATCTTGTTAGCATACTTTCCTGCCCCAAATGCAGTGGCCAGAGAGGTTGCTGTTACTCCGAGATCGGAGAGGGTGTAATAGGCCCGGCTATCAGTCGGCGGCCACATCGGGTACATCCACATTTTCCTCATCTCCTCCTTTCGGTCCTTTCGCTTCATTGTTTGTCTGCACTTCGCCTATAGCAATTACCGGGGCGCTGGTAGGCTCTACCCAGATATGGTGGCCAAGTGTTTCCTCAATTCTCTGGCACCAGTCTTGCAAGCAATCAATAAATTGCTGCGCATTGTCGTTGATCTCATCGTTCCCGGCATTAATCTCGTCCATCTGCTGGTATACCTTTTTGGTCGTACTGCCAGAGTTGTCAATACCCAAATAGGTCTTTAGTTCGTTCTCCAGGCTCTCCTCGTAGTCTCTCAGCTTGTCGATAATAAAAGGTGCTGCTGTGGGGATAGCCTTAAAGATAGCAGGATCTACGCCCTCAGCATAAACCACCAGTTCATTATTTAGGATCCGGCTAATAATATCGTCCAGCTTGTCTGCATTATCCTCTGCGGGCAACAGAAAGGGCATTTTGTGGAGTTGGAGGTTTGTGTTTATAACCATTTCGACTTGGGCAATGCGCTCACAGTACCAATGGACAAACAGATAAAGCGGTTTCTTGTTGCGCTGGATATAGCCAATACACCCATCCTTATCCACAATCTGTGATGTTGCTGGTACTAAGGGGCTTGCGGTTTCGTTGACCAATCGTACTGTCTCTGGCATATGGTACATATCCCAAGTCTGCAGTGTCCAAGGGGCAAAGCCCAGCTCGTTGATCGTACTAATGTTAAAGGCAAACACAGTACCAATTCCCCAGAATTTCCTCATAATGTAATCTTCCTGGCGATAGTCCAACCCTTCCCATCCATAATTGGCTCTAAACAGGTTGTAATACTTGTTTTCCAGGATATGCACATACTCATCAAAGGCGCAGATTGGGTTCTTCCGCCGCCTGTAAAATTGTTTTTTCTTTTCGGTTTCGCTTGCCATTGTATCTCTCCTTTGTTAAACCCAGCTTGTGGGTAATACAGATGTTTCCCAGTTAGTGGTTGCCAAGTCTAAGTCCCAGAAATCAGGAGTAGCTTTCCTGTTGTGGATAAAGTAAACACCGCCTCTGTATTTCTCTGCAATCATGTCTTTGGCATCAAAATAGGGCTGCTTGAAATCGTCTCCATCAATATCAACATCCCCTCTCACATAATTAAAGGCATATCGACTATTGGTATCAGGGACGAGATAATAGCCTTGATTGTAGCCATACAGTGAGTAATATTTGTTAATCATGTCTTTAGTGGGTTCGTCAGGCTCAAAGGTCATCTCAATCAGATTGTTGCCAGAGTACGCTTTGAAAAGGGGCAGGTTATTAACAGCGCTTGTGCTATATCCTCTCAATTTGGCATTGTTAATCTTTTCCTTTAGCGTTAATTCACTATTGGCATGGCTAAAGGCAAAGCTGGCTGCGTTCCCTGCAACACCAAATATAGTCCCCAAAGAATTGCCGCTTGTAACACCCTGTAGCGCATTTGCGCCCATACCAAATAGAGACTGCTGCTCACCCAGCTGCTGGCGTTTCTTGTCGTAGTTATAACCATTTTTCAAATAATACAGGTAATCGCTGGTATAGACAGGTATCTCATTGTTTCGATTGGACAAAAGCATCAGGTCAAAGTTGGTAGTATCTGCGTTTGTTGCTCCTGCGGGCAATACCAATCTAAATAGCAATCCGGGCGTTAATTGGTTGCTTTGGGTGTAGGTCACACTAAATACATCAGTCTCTTTCCCTGTCTCATCTGTTACAGTCTCAAAAGGTATCGATAATTCGTTGTCATCGTAAACCAAAGCCCTTTTATAGGTGTCAGTGTTGTAGGTTTTAATGTCAACCAGAGGCCCAAGAGGGGAGGAGAGTGTGTTTTTAGCAATAATATAGTTGTGCCGAAAGGGGTCGACACTAAAGGTGTTGCCAACCTCTGCGCCTAATTCGGGGGACAGGTTACTGGTAACATACAGCTTTTTAGCACTATCATATATCCAACCGGGAGGAGCTGTAACATTGCCTGTGGTTCCTCGGGTTAATACGACAGGGCAATAGGGGCATTCCACAATATTTTGGACAAGGCTTTCATCCTCTCCAATAATCCCCTTTGTTAATCCTGCGTTTTGGAGAGAGCCCAATACCTTTGCTGTCCCGCTTTTTTCATACAATACATAATCCAATTGTTCAATTACCGACAAGGTTGTTGGCTTTGATTGTGAGTAGTACATCTTTCGGATGTTTTTAAGCTCAATCATGGCCGCCACATCCCCAAACCACGCTATGTCTTTAATTGTGTCGCTAATAACAAGGCTGCCGTCTGTCTTCTTCCTTATTTCCACTTTCCCAGGGACGTGAGGGGTGGCTGCTTCATAGAGATTGTAATAAAATATTGCGTAGTGCTCATCCAGCGAAATACTGTGGTAAGTGCCATCTGCATCACAATAACCAAATAGGCCCTCAGTTTGGTAATAATATGTATAATCCTCTAAATCTCCGTTTTGGAGATAAACTGTCTGTGCTGTTGGAGATGTTCCAGGCTCCAAGATAATGTCCTGACTGGCACAAAGAGTAATGGCGGGGAATGACTGTCCCTCCAGTGTGTAATTCTTCCACCAAGCTAAGTACCAAAGGGATTGGTTAAATTCATCCTGCGGGCGTAATTTCTTCTCTGCAGTTTTATACAGTGCCGGGGAAAGTCCTTCTACAGTCCTTGACTTAATAGGAGCAACGTTAATTTCTGTTCGCTCTGTATAGTCTTTACTTGACAGCTTTTTCCACCTATCCACGTGTTGTCTCTCAATCAGGCTGTTTTTGGTCAGGCTATAGTGGCCATTATATGTGTTTAACACGTCCATCGTACAGTAAAATCTCAGGGTTTTCTGCGCTACCTGGCTAACGGAGTTTACATAGTAATACCAGACAAAGTTGTCCTCTGTAATGGCTAAATAATCAGGATTCTTTGTCCTATTTAATAGGCTTTGGTCAGCGTCTATTTTTATGTTGATCTCGTATTCTGGCCTAATATATTGAAAGTTTAGAAATGTGTATACCTTCGTTACATTGGCTGAGCCTAAAAAACCAACTATATTGTCGACAACAAAGTTCTTTTCCATGTGCAGACCAGTTGTGTATAATTCGATTGTTGCCATAAATTCTCCTTTCGTTTAACGTTAAATAAAATAAAACGGCAGGGAGGGCAAAGCCCATACTGCGCTGCTATCTTCCGATAACCACCAGGTGGTGCAATCTAATGCCTGTTACCCACTCTATATCTGGCGTTTACAGCTGGTACTAAGCCCCCGCTATGCCTGGTATAATATACGCAGTTATAGCTGCGTGTATATTATCTCTGTCAAATATCCTGCCCCAATAGAGGAGTAGGTAACGTCTCTTGCGGCAATAGCCTGTTTTAGTCTAAATGTAATCATTCTCACATCAGTACTAATCAGTTCTGTCCCGCTTACTAGGTTGTTAAAATCTATGGCAGCCACCGTCTTGCTTCCTTCATAGGCTTCTTTATCCACAATCCAGTATTTGCCATAGTCTACTTGTTTCCGAGTCATCGCCCGGTAATAACAATACAGGTACCTGCCTTGTAATCTAAATATATATCTCAGCTTGTAGCCGTCTGGCTGCCTGCTGCATATATCAAAGCGTTGGTCATTTACTGCCTCTCCTCCAAATGCGTATCTTGTATAGCTATCATCAAATTGGTAGAGAGGGTTATGCGCCTTAATAAAATCTCTTAGTTCTTGCTTGATTCGATAGCATTCTACCACATAATCAGGGCCGACAATAAAGCTACCGGGCCTTACATCTTCTAATCTTACACCCAGCCAGACAAAATAGGGATTATAAGCGGAATATGGGTTGCCACAAAAATAGCATTTCAGCCTGTGTCCGTGTTTAGTGGCAAAGCGGTTGAAAGTATTGTAGATTTCCTTGAACTTATTAGCCTCATCTGTTAAATATTTCTCTCCGTTTCGGTTATCGACAATAAACTCATCCAAAATCATCAGGGCGGGATCATCGTATCGGAGGGACTTAATACGGCTCTTCGGGCAACTCATAGCAATAAATCGACAAAAGGGTCTCTCATCGACCAATATATCGACAATCCCCTCTTTTATATTGCCCTTCTTAAAGGTAAATTTAATCTGTTTACGTTCGGGCAGAAAGTCGTTGATTGTGTCTTGTAGGTCTAAAATATATGTCTCTGTAATGTCCACAATCTGCCTCCTCAGGATTATAGAGGGGCGGCCATAATTATGCCAGAATTTGTATATTTTAGTGGCAGGGATGGCGGTTGTTTTCCCCGCCTCCCGTTCACTAACCACAAAATTCCAGGTCTTATTGTAGCTATCTAATCGCCTGGGAGAGTAGTGTATTTTATCCTTGTTCACTCTGTTCACCGCCTTCTGGCTCGGGTGCAATTTCGATAAAATAGGACTCCCCCTCATATGAGAATACAGCTTTATAACTCTTACCAGTCCGGGGATTGGTATAAATATCCGTGGGAAAACCATTCTTGTTTGGGTGCCAGTTTTTGTAATCAAGGATCTCATCTACTGTGCTATCGGTCTGCTCCGCTGCCCATTCAGGTGTCAGGCCCAGGTTGGCAAGGTTAATGGATATCTTATTTCCTGCTGCGATAGCAGTAATTTGCCCAACTGTATATCGCTTTCCCAAAGTTTGGCGCTCGTATAATTCGGCCTCTACCGCGGCTCTATCTTCCGGGGCCACACCTTCCAGCATACGCTTTTTAATGTCCTTCTTAATCTGGCCGCCCTTAGTAATTATTACTTCCTGCCGCAGTCTTGTTTTCAGGTAAAATGCTTCACCTACCCTCTCTCCCCGATGGTAGTAATATGTTTTCCCGGTCTTTTTATTGTGTACAATGTTCCACTCTCTTGTGGCTTGTTTATTAATATGCTTTTTCATACGTTTATTTCCTCCAAATTTCTATATTCAAAGTGATGGGATACTTGTACCTTTGTAAATTTAATAGTTTTCCCCGCTGCTAAATCTATACTCCCTCTCAAAGAGGTGGGAATATTAGATTTCATCTCAACCGTTCCATCGTCTGCCACAAATTGGACTAACCAATAAGGGGTGTATCCCGGTTCATTGTGGCGATATGTGTAAATAGTCCCGTGCTTACCTTTAAATTCACCCAGCTTATCAGAGGATAACATAGGATCGTCCGGGTGTTGGAGATATATTCCATCCGTATTGATGTAAATAGCACGTCCTCCAACCTTATCCCAAAACGTTTCCAGTATGTGGGTAGTACGATGTACCACCCACCAATAAACGCCTCTGTATGGGCTGTTTTTCTTGCCGATAGAGCCAAAATAATAGTTAAAATATTTCTTATACTTTCCGTTGTCGTCTTTACGATGTGCATACATATAATTCCATGTATCTGCACAACGGGGAAACAATTCCATCAATCCAGAGCCGTGGGCGTTGTTAATGTCATAAGCCCAAACATCCTCAAACTTCAGCAGCTTATTGTCCTTAACCTCTGTATAATGCTGTTGCTTCTTTCCTTCATATTCATCTTCACAGTGGGCGGAAAGGATTTTCTTATATTCTTCTTCACTGTACTCTTTCAGCACCCTCTTTTCAATCTCTTTCCGTGCCTGCTGCCCGCTTATGTCGAAATACCATTTACCCGCCGCAAGCTCTGGCTGTTTAATAAGTATAAGCTGTTTCCATCCTTGTCCGGCAGGGATAATGTGCTCCTGGCAATACCAATTTAGATATTTAGCCATACAAATCATCTCTCCCTTGTCCAGATTTACCTTAAATCTTATCTTATCCGGATAGCCAGCTTTATATTCGTTAATATCATCGCATTCATCAATGTATTTATTAAAATTAGTTAATAATCCCTCAAAAATATCTGTTGCCACAGATATTACTTTTAGCATTTTCTTTCCCATTACTTATTACCTCCATAGTAATAATCAATACCATTTTTCCTCATCCCAAACAATTTCCTTGTTTAAGAGCAATTCCAGAGTTCCGGCCAATTTTTGACTCATTGGGAAAAACCAACAGTAATAACCGGGTTTCTTGCGGTTCTCGCATTTATAAACATACTTATAACCCATTTTTGTCAATTCCTCAAACAGGCGCTCAGTCAGGCAACAGAAATCTCTGCTGTTGATATAAAACTTCTCCCGACACACCTTTTTATCGATGCGCTGCATATCTACCTTGCGTTCATCTTCCTCTTCAATCAGACGGTCGATATAGTTCTTAAACTGGCGGTTCAGATAATCGTTGTTGTTCATAATATTTTTACCTCTTCTTAATAATATTTGTATTGATTTCTTTGATTATAGTATAACAATTTATAATCCACTTGTCAATGCGGGTATAAATTATTTACAGTTTGTCCATAATATAATGTAGAAATGTTCATAACTCCATACAGATTTTCAACAGCTGGAGATTTTCGACCACCTGTTCATAATCCCATTCGCTTGCCTGCATACGCTTATGTATGCGGGTATGACAGGGCTTACAGAGACAGATAAGATTAGACAGTGCGTCCGTGCTTCCCTCTTCTGCTGCGGGGATAATGTGATGTCCTACCAGCTGCTCCTTGTGGCCACACATAGCACACTTACCAATACCTCTAACTTCACACTTGTTACTAATGTTCTCTGCATAGCTTTTTCCTGCTCTTGTTCTGCGTGCCATATGCTCTCCCGCCGCCTTCTTCTTGTCGCGGTACTTTTTACTTGCTTTTCTCCATTGTTCTCTAAGCAATTCGTTTGTCATTGTTTTTTACCTCTCGTTTACTATATATTCACGCCATTATCTGGGCGCGTGCATTCTTATTATTCTTTTATCCACTTAATGAAATGAAAGTTCCCCGTTACATCAATAAAAAACCAATAAAAATAATATATTTTTATTATTTTTTTATATTTTATATTTTTAATTCCCCGTTACATTTCGATTTTCTAAGATTTTTCATTCTAATTCTTGCCTTTACTCTTTTATCCATATAAGATATTGCGTTATTGGTGGGTAATTCATAAATAACGCTCTATTAATTGCTTTCCTGATTGTGTATATTACACAAATACTATTCTTTTATCCATTAGTGGATAATCTGATTGGTGGTGGAAAACATCAAAAATCTCAATAAATAAGCCGAATTTTGACATTTTCCAGAAACATTTTTGTCTTTTTGGTGGTGGATATTATACTTTTAAGTCCGATTGATGGTGGTTCTTCATCCTTTAGAGTTTAACAATGTGGTTGTCCGAACATAACCTCTATCTCATTTAATGAATTCAGATAAGGTGTTTAATTCCCTTTATCCACTTAATGTTTTCGACTATACCTATCCAACATTGCTGTTTAATTAGATATATCCATATAAGATATTACGCTTTTCCCCCGAACATAATCAGACTAACCTATCCGATTTTCCACTTAATGAAATGAAAAGGTGGTTATGATAATATATCTTCTTTCTCATTTAATGAAATAAGAAATGCTGCGGAAAATTCCCGAAACATATAGTAATTTCGGGCTTGTCTCTTTCCGCATTCCTGCGGAACGGTCTGGAAATGCATTTAGAAACGATTATGATAATCATTAAAATGATCTCGCGGATATTATATCTTTATCCACTTAATGGAATGAAACGTTCTTTATTCTTTATCCATTAATTGAACTGTGCATTCGTGCGAACAAGGCCCGGAAAAGCCCATAAATACTGGATGTATCATCCCCATAAATTTCGACTATCTGCGAACTTTCATTTCGCATTCGTGACCACAAGCAGTTAAATCTCCTTTATTCCGTCTCCCTATATCCATATAAGATATTGCGTTATTGGTTTATTCCATTTAATGAAATAAAACAAAGTGACCACAAAAGCATAAATGCGCATAATTTCTGGCACATTTTGTAGATTTTTCAAAAATAAAAATTTATCATTCGTGACTACACCTCAATTACTTTCACCGCCAAGGTAACAGGACCAACAGGCTCCAAGG
>ERZ808278.1257-NODE-1257-length-11379-cov-3.190215_pt1 | contig 11379 bp, 9 predicted proteins | sample MGYA00521239_ERZ808278 | MGnify/ENA primary metagenome ERZ808278 (study PRJEB31516, sample SAMN03275600) | gut metagenome | biome: mammalia-associated habitat; material: feces | host: Papio cynocephalus | place: Kenya | collected 2012-07-17 ... | reverse complement strand
GTGTGCCGTCCGAGTCGAACCGACGATATGCCGATCGGCACCAAAAGCAAAGCAGCAGGCAGAAACGCCGCACCGAGATACGCCGTCAGCATTGCGACAGGCCCCGCAACACCGCAGGCATGACCGCTTGCGCGATATTTGAATATGAAGGAAAGTATCGCCAGCAGCAGCCCGGAACAGAGATATGTTGCAAACATAACCTTTTCAACCTGCACTCCTCCGCCGAAAAAAGCAAATGCCGCCCCCATAAAGTAACCCATCACAGAGAAAATGAGCGCAGCCGTCCTTTCAAACTTTCTTCCGCGCTTTTTCAACGCCGGAATCACCGCACACAGCGCATACGGAACAACGGGCAGAAGGCTGAGGGAAAAGATAGCCTCCGCATAGTGAAACCTGTTTGCAAACGCAGCGTCACCCATTGCAATATAAAGTATCGTTGTGAGCAGTGCCGCAAAAACAGGCGGCACGGTTGCAACACGAATAATCTTGGCCGCGCGCTGCTTTCCCGCGCTGATTGATGTTCCGCTTTTTGAGGACAAGTTAAGTCTGTTTTTGTTAATTCCGTTGTCCGAGCTTTCAAAATGATTCGCTCTGAGGTTCTCCATGTTGCTGTTGATTCCTTTCGCTTTTCTTCACGCAGGCCTCCCCGCTTGAGCCTACGGAGGCAGGTGCACCTGCTTTGCTCTGCGGTTTATTTTGTATCATATTCCCCGCCGAAATGCACCCTATTGCGCGCATACGAAATTCTACGCTGCCGATTCCCGCCGGTAGAGTTCAAAAACCCGCATTCTACCGTGAGTAGAGTGTGTTTTTTTGTTTATTTTTGTTAACAATTTTATATATCGCATTATAATTGATTTTTTGTTGCTTTTTTCCGCTTGTTGTTGTAAAATAGCCTCATGATAGTTAGAGATGATGAAAAAGTGAAAAAAACCATTGCCGAGAACATTGTGCGCTACCGGCGTGAATGCAACCTTACCCAAGCGGAGCTTGCCGAAAAAATCCACTATTCAGACAAATCCGTCTCCAAATGGGAGAGAGCAGACGGTGTTCCCGATATTTTTGTTCTTGTCATGCTTGCGGAACTGTTCGGCGTAACGGTTAACGACTTTTTGACCGAAAAGCATCGAAAGAGCCACCGTGCCGCACCCAAGCTGAAGCGCAGTATCATAACGCTGATGTCCGCCGGGTTGGTGTGGCTTGTTGCGGCCGTTGTTTTTTTCGCATTCAAAGTCGCCTTTCCCGATCTTCCGCGAATTTGGCTTGCATTCATTTATGCAATCCCCGCGATGTTCATCGTGACGCTTGTGCTGTCCGCGCTTTGGCATCCGCCGATTTTCAGTTATCTTTCCGTTTGCGGAATCGTTTGGGGTGTTGCGCTTTCGGTTGATATATCACTGAACGTTCCGAACGTTTCTCTCATTTATATCATTGCAGCGGTGCTTCAGGTGCTCATTGCACTTTGGTGGCTGATGAAAAACACCTCGCTGCTTGCAAAAGTTCGCTTTTCGAACAAAACAGAAAGCACAGAAACCGCTGCGAACAAAGCGGAAAGTGCTGCCGAAAAATAAATTCGCCCGATTTGTTCCGAAGCAGGCCCATGCAAATTTACACTTAATTCCGTTAAAGCCTAAAAGCCCGCTGCCGCAGTGACCGTCGGCAGCGAGCTTTTGCAGCTTATCTTTAGTGTTGTTTTGTGAAGTACGTTCTCGGGCCGCCTGCTCCAATGCCCGCACAGCAAAACTTTTGCGCACAGCAAAGCTTTTAAATGAACATTAATGCGGCGAACGCAATTTCGCCTGCAAACCCCAAAACTCCGATAATCGCCCGAACGGCGCGTTTTTCCGCAATTGCCGAGATGAGCAGCGGCAAGAACGGAAATGCCGCCGTCAAAACCAATATGTATTTTGCGTCAACGTTGGGCAAGACGATTGCCATCCATGCAAAGCAAAACAGCGAATAACTCAATCTTATTCTTCTCCCGCCCACAAAGAGCAGGAGAAGGAGCACGATGCAGGAAACAGCGCTCACCCAGATTTCAGGCGCATTAAGACTTAGCAGCCCGCCCGCGGATTCGAACATAAACCCGAACCCCTGCCGCAGCCCGACCGCACCTTTCAAAAAGCAGTCGTTAAGCATATCACAGTATAGCAAGCCGCCGATTATTCCGGCTGAAGCCGCAGCCGGAAGCAGTGCTCCCGCCGCACAGCGTACGCAGCTGCCCGCAAACTTTTCTCCGCTCCGTTTTTTTAAAAGGCAGGCCCGTATGCCCTCCGTTATCGGCAGCAGCGCAAGCAGCAGGCCGAACACATTGAATGCCGATGCAGCCGCCGCAAAAAGTCCGCTCCGAACATAATATCCGCGCCTTGCGCAATACGCAGCCGCAAGCGAAAAAAAGATAAATAACGATAAACCCGATGCAGGCTGCAAAAGCAAAACGAGCATCGGTGAAAACAGCAGGAACCGAACCGCAAACACGGCCGTACGCTTCTCAAAGTCAAGCAGCATCAGCTCATACAGCATTACAGCGGCTGCGCACACTGAAATCGTGTTCAGTGCGAAAACAAGCCCCGCCGTCGGAATACCGAGCAGCGCAACATCTCTGTAAACCCCGATACCTGCGGCAATTGCACGCGGAAATACATATTCTCCAAGTGCGGAAAGCAAGCCGAGCCCGCTCATCGCATCGGGCGCACAAACAGAGCTGCCTTTCCCCGTTATGAACAGGCGCGCATAAGTTTGAAGGACAGTTCCCGAATAGCCGTTCAGGTTCATATCCGTCGCATATATTGCAGCAATTGTAATAAGCTGAATGATGAATGCGGAAAGAATGATTTGAATCCACGGGTGCAGCCGCCTTCGGCTTCGTGCGCCCAAGTCCGCACACGGAGATTTTTTTTCGTCCTCCGTAAAAAAGTCAAAAAAAACGGGCAGCAACCGAAAAATCAGCAGCAGAAAAACCAAAGCCGCGGCGCCGCCGAACAAAATGCCCGCCCTGTCCGCTCTTTCCGAGAATGCCGCAAACACAGCAAATCCAACACTCAACAAACCCGGCAGTGCATAAGTCAATGCCGTTCGAACGCTTTTCTTTTGCATTTTGCTCCCCTTTCATGTCGATTATAGCACATTAATCCGACCTGAGCAATAAAGGTTACGAATATCAATAATATATCATCTACATTGCAAAAAAAGCTTGCTTTTTTTCATCCGATGCTGTATTATATGCAAGTGCCGTATGATGCTTTGCACATACAGTTGGAGAGATGGCTGAGCTGGTCTAAGGCGCACGATTGGAAATCGTGTATACGGGGAACCGTATCAAGGGTTCGAATCCCTTTCTCTCCGCCATAAGTCCGCCGCAACTCGTTTTGGTTGCGGCGGTTTTGTTCATCAACGTAATCTGTGAGGATAGTCATGAAAATAATCAATATTTACGGCATTATATTCGTTGCGGTCATTCTTATTCCGAACATCATCTTTGCAATTCGCTGCAAGGACGGGTTCAGCAACAACTGGCATAATCGTTTTGTCGAAATTGCTGAACAGATCGGCCGATTCGGCAGTTTTGCGTTTATGATTTTCAACATTCCGAAACTCTGCTTCGGCTGGAGTTCCGCTGAGGCACTCACGCTGTATCTCGCCGTTGATGCCGCACTTGCCGCCGCATATTGCGCAATATGGGCTGTCTGTTTCAAAAAAAGCTCCGTTTTTCGTGCACTTGCGCTCTCGATTCTGCCCTCTTTGCTTTTTATATTCAGCGGACTCATTTCAAGGTCGATTCCGCTTACCGCTGCGGCATTGATTTTTGCGCCGAGTCACATTGCTGTTTCTTACAACAATGCGCGCTTAAGCTCAAATTAAAATTCCGAAACCAAACGCTTTTTGCAGACGGACAGGAGCAGCATTCAATTCATTCAACACCCAATTCACATGAAAGAGAACGCCTATGGATACCGTCAAAATTAAAAAAGCAACCCGCGCCGACCTTGACGGCACGGCCGAACTTTACGATGCCGTATGCGATTTTTTGGAAGCGCACGAGAATTTCCCCGGGTGGAAAAAGGGCATTTATCCCGCACGCGCCGATGCCGAAGCAGCGTTGAACAACGATTCGTTATATATTGCTGCGGCGGACGGAAGAACAGTCGGCACGTTTGCACTCAAACATACACCCGAAAAAGGGTACGATGGCGCCGCGTGGCTCACGCCGAATGATTATTCGCGGATACTTGTGCTTTACACTCTCGCCGTTCATCCGAATTATTACGGGCATGGGGTAGGCGAAAAACTCATAGATTATGCGCTGAAAACCGCGCGTTCAAAAGGCTGCGTCAGCGTTCGCCTCGATGTTGTGCGCGGCAATCTTCCCGCCGAAAACTTGTACCGCAAATGCGGATTCAGCTTTATTGAAACGCGCAGCCTCGGATATGAGGAATACGGCCTGCCTTGGTTCAACCTGTACGAAAAGCTGTTGTAACGCTGCCTTTCGGGTTGACTTTTCATCGAATTCCCGATAGAATATTCTGCGGCAGCACAACGCCCGATGTACCCGAAAGGAGCAAGCCGATGATGTTTTTCAAGGCAGCGGAACGCAGCGGAAAATTGCAGCATTTATCCCGTATTTTTCTTACATCTGTTCTGATTATTGCAGCTGCCGCCGCAGTGTTCGCCCTGTGCGCCTGTGTTTCGGATATCGGCACCGCCCCGATTTCACCTGCACCGACAGGAAATATCGGCATTGAAACTCCCGATGTTGAGCCGACCGACATTCCGTACGAGATTTCCGCAACATATGAACTGTATTATTTTGAAAACCGCCGTTTGGAGCAGTGCGTCCGCGAGCAGCTCTTTTGGGAAGGCAAAATCTTCCTCGGCGATATTCTTTCTGTCACAAAACTTGATTTAAGTCACTGCGGCATCAACGATATTTCGGAACTTGCCGCATTTAAGAACCTTGTTGAGCTTGATTTATCGTCCAACACCGTGCAGAGCTTAGAGCCGCTCACTCAGCTGAAAAAACTGAAACGATTGACGCTCAACAATGTTTCGGCATCCGATTTTAACGTTTTATCACAGCTTTCGCAATTGTGTGAACTGAGCGTTCGTCAGTGTGCAATCACGGATTTGACACCGTTTTCATCCGCTTTTTCCCTGCAAACTCTCGATATCAGCGGCAACGAAATTTCGGATTTATCTCCGATTTCCGCCCTTTCCCAACTTATCAACCTGTATGCGGACGGCAATGCGATTTCGGATCTTTCTCCGATTTCAAATCTGCCTTCGCTGGAAACACTCTCGCTTCACGGCAACGATATAACAGCTGTCGAGCCGCTTTCTTCGCTTACCGATTTGCATTATCTTGATTTAAGCGGCAACGGCATCGACGGCATAGACCCGATTTGTTCGCTGAAAAACCTACACACGCTTGATCTTTCGTTCAACGCAATCGAAAGCTGCGAAACACCGCTCAACAGCACCGAATTGCTGATTCTGAATTTATCCTCAAACAAGCTGACCGATATTTCCGTTTTGCTGTCAAAGACACGCAGCCTTCAGAGAGTAACATTGACCTGCAACCCGATTGATGATTTTTCGTTGTTCTTCAGTATGAAAGATTTGCAGTTCATTTCCGCCGTCGAAGGCACGGGGATGGATGCCGAAACGCTTATGAGACTTCAGCGCGCTTTTCCGGACACGATTTTTGAGTGATTGTTTCATTTTTGTTTGAATTTTTTATATTTTACTCTTGAAACGAAAGACGCTTTATGTTAAAATGAATATATCGGGTATAGAAATTTCAATTCGTGCTTCGATATTATGACATGAGGGGATTGTATTCATTATGCTGTCAAACAACATCACCATAACGGCAAAAGGCAACAGGCGCATCAAGCTGAACATCTATTCCGGACACTTTGCAACGGGACATGCCCATGTTGACAGGTATATCAGCATGACAGAGATTCGGTCTAACGCAGCAATGGCGGCCGAAGCGGCGGACGAAATATCAAAATTTTTCCGCTGCACACCTGTCGACACGATAATCTGCCTTGAAAACACGCAGGTTATCGGCGCATTTATCGCACAGGATCTCATCGATTCAAGTCACAGCGTTAACAGCGGCGCAACCGTTAACATCATCACTCCGGGCATAAATTCAAACAACCAATTGGTCTTCAGCAGCGATATGCAGCAGTATGTTACGAATCGCAATATTCTTCTGCTCATGTCCACCGTTTCCACAGGGCGCAGCCTTGCACGTGCTGCCGAATGCATCCGCTATTACGGCGGCAAGCCCGTGGGCATCGGTTCGATTTTTTCCGCCGTTGAGGAAGCGGCCGGCCTGCCCGTTCACAGCATTTTCATGCGCAGCGATTTAAACGAATACAATGTCTATCGCAGCGACGAATGTCCGCTTTGCAAAAACGGGAGGAAGCTTGACGGTTTCGTGACCGTCGGCGGCTGCACGGAAATTTGATCCCGCCCGGCTTATTCGCCGATTTTTAACGAATATTCAAATGCCGCACGGACGATATCCGCACTCCGCGCGGCGTTTTTTTCTGTTCTGCACCGAACAGGTTTCGTGAGTGTTCGGCCGTTTCCGAAAGGATTTATTCCGTCTGCATTTCAAGTTCCGCTTCGTCGTTTTCCGCTTCGACAGGAATGCTTTTTTCGTTCTTTTTAACGTACTTTTTCCAATCGGCCGTGCCGTAAAAAATGAGCGACAGCGCGGTTGCAATCGACCAGCCGATGGGCCATGCAAGCCAAATTCCCGTTGTTCCGAGTGCGGTTTTCGACAATACCGCCGCAAGCACAACGCGCAGAGTCAAATCGCTGAAGGTTGTCACCATAAACTTTTTCATCATGCCCGCACCGCGCAAAACGCCGTCCGCAACAAGCTTTGCGGCAACAATAAGATAGAACGGCGAAATTATCCGCAAAAAGCGCATTCCGATATCCGCTGCCGTGCCTGTCGGACTTTCCAAAAAAACATAAACAAGTTGTCTGCCCGCAAAGAAATACAAAAGCACAAGCGGAACGCAGATTGCAAACACAAGCCGCAGTCCGGCCGCAAATCCTGCTTTAATCCTTTCCGGCTTGGCGGCACCGAGGTTCTGTGCAGTAAAGCTTGAAATGCCGTTTCCGAGAGTTGTGAGCGACGTTGTGACCATGTTGTTCAGCTTGACGGCGGAAGAGTATCCCGCCATGACAGCCGCTCCGAAGTTGTTTATAACACTCTGGATGATTATATTGCCGACGGAAATAAAACTCTGCTGAAGAATACTCGGCACGGCAACCGCCGCAAAACGCCCAAACAGACTCCATGAAAAAACGGGAACCTTTTCGGGTTTTTCGCTCTCGATCGCATGAAGTCTTTTCAAAACGAAAGCAACCGCAAGAATGCAGCTCACGCCCTGACAAATGAAGGTTGCCCACGCAACACCCGCAACACCCATGCTGAAACTGTGTACAAACAGAATATCCATGCCGATATTTGCCGTTGATGAACACGCCAAAAAGATGAACGGCGTTTTTGAATCGCCCATTGCGGAAAAGATTCCGGTTGCGACGTTGTAGTAAAACATGAACGGCAGCCCGGCAATATAGATATCAAGATAGAGTTTTGAATCCGCAAGCAGTTCGGTCGGAGTTCGAATGAGTTTCAGCAGCGCGCCGCCGAACAGGAAGCCGCAAGCCATCAGCACAGCGCAAAGCACGCCGCTTGAAATCAGAACGGTGTAAACCAGCGTTTTAAGGTCGGAAAACTTTTTTGCGCCGAAGAGCTGCGCCGCAATAACGGAGCAGCCGATATTGCAGCCGAACGCGAACGCGATGAAAATTAATGTTATTTCATAGCTGTTGCCGACCGCCGCAAGCGCATCGTTGCCGATAAATTTCCCCGCAACGAAGCTGTCAGCAATATTATAAAGTTGTTGAAATATTATGCTTGCAAACAACGGCAGGCAAAACCGCAAAAGCACCTTTCCCGGTTTGCCGACTGTCAAATCTCTGTTTAAGCTCATTTTTCCTTCCCGATAAAGCCCGTTCGTGTTACGGTAATCGGAAATTTACCTTCTTTCCGCAAATTTTACCCGCAGCGCAGCCCGCTTTAACGCAAGCAGAACAACACCCGCCCCCGCAAGCACCGCAAGGCAGGCGACGCTGCCGTCAGCTCCCGCAATGCAAAGCCCCTGCGGCGTCAAAAGCGCAAGTTTTGCAAACAATCCGCCATGAGCCGCGGTATCCGCAAAGCATCCGCCCAAAAGGCTTGTTACAAACGCAACGAACGGCGCAGCAAGGTTCATTCGCCCCGAAATATCCGCCCCGCCGACAACAAGTGCAAGCGCACTTGCACAAAAGACGTAACAGCCCGCCGCAAGCAGTTCGTGCCCGCTCGGGGAGTTTCTTCCCGCCGCCGCAGCGGCAATATACATAACGGCATACATCGCAATTCCGCATATGAACAATGCCAAAAAATTGCTCCAAAACGAAATTCTCACTCCGCCCTTTTCCGCTGCAAGCCGTTTTTCCGCCGCCCGCGCCGCATTCGAACCCGTCCACGACCCCAAAGTCAGCAGCAGCGTCAGCACCGCAAACGCACCTATACCCGAAAACCGTGCTCGGAGCGCGCCGAAAACCGATGAATCCGCTTTTTCAACGCTTCCGCCGATACGTTCGAACCGCACAGCCCCAATCTGCTCATTATAATACTCTTTCGCGGCGACTTCAAGCTCGGAAAGCTCTTTTTCCGTCAAGTCCCTGTTCAGCAGCTCTTCCGCATAATCTGCGGAGCGAAGCCTGCTGCGAAGCGCAACTGCACGCCCGCCGATAATTTCCTCCGCCGCCTGTGCCGATGAGGCATCGGCTGAAGCCCTGTATTCAAGAAACGCCTCTTCTCCGGCTTCGAGCCCTGCGCCGAAACCTTTCAGAATTATCAAAGCACCTTCCGCTTTTCCGCTGCGAACAGCCTCCTCCGATTCCTCCCGCGTTCCGAAGCTCACCGAAACGAACCGCGTTTTACCGTCAGTAATTTCTCTGTCCGAATCATTCAGCAGTTCGGCAAATTCATGCGAAAGCGGGGAATCGTCCTCGTCCGTCAGGGCAATCCTCAGCAGCTGCGTCCGCGTCGTTCCGAGAGTGGCCGCAATGATGAAAAAGAGCGCAAACGCCGCAGCAAGCACCGCTGCAAAAAAGCCGTATCCGCCCGCCATTGCACGTACTTTTTGCAATGCAAGCCGAAGTATCATCATGCTCCCTCCTTTGCCGAACCGTGCCGGCGCGCAGCACTTCCGCCCAAGGCAGCCGCCGCACCGCACAGCAGAGCCAAAATCCCTGCCGCCGCCGCAAGCGGACCCAAGCCGCAGCCGCCGCCCGCCGCCTCCGGGACAATGCCTGCAAACATATGCCGTGCCACGGACAAAATGCTCAGCTTTTGAACCGCTTCCGGCATCAGATTCAGCGGATAAATCACCCCGCCCGCAAAAAGTGCCGCAAGCATCACGATTCCACCCGCAAGCATGAATCTTTCGGTTCGTTTGAAAGCAAGGCTCAAAAGGAACATCAGCTCCGCACAGACTGCCGAGCCGAGCAAAAGCGTCAGCAATAAACGTACGCTGAACGGGGTTTTAAAAACAAGCACAAGCGGAACCGCACCCACCGCGCAAACGACCGCTGCCGCCGCAAATTTTGAAGCCGAAAATGCGGTTCGCGACCCTCCCGAACAGATGAACCGCTTTGCGGTTCCCATTTGCAGTTCGTCGGGAACTGTTTTCATGATTCCGAGCGATACGCTGAAAAACAACATGCACACGGCGCAAACAAAATATTTTTCGCGAATCACCTCGACGGAACGCACCCCGAAAGCACCCGGTGAATCCTTAAAAACGGCTCTGCGCCCCATCGCGCTGTCCAAAACCGCATTGGCACATGCATCGCGGAAACGCTGCACCGCCTCCGCCGAAGGTTCATCGCCCTCCGCAATGCGGAAAGCAGCAAGCATTGCCGCACGTTCACCCGCCATTATTTCAGCAACAGATTCGATTATATCGGCCGTCAGCTCACTTTCAAGCGGCATTTCTCCGTTCAGCCATGCATCAACCTTGCCCTCGTCCATATAGTAAACCGAATAGAAATAATCCTTTGGAATCGTGACCGCCGCCGCGCACCCCGCAAGCATATCCTCTTTGAAGTCAACCGTCGGCGGCGCATCCTCGGCCGTTCGGAATGCGGAATCAAATTCCGAACCGGAAACACAGCGAATTTCCGAAAAAAGCTCAATGCGCCGCAGCTGCCCGATAAGCATGCGGGACATTACTGTTTCATCCCTGTCAATTACTGCAATAGGGAAGGGCTCAATCACATTTTCCGCCGCAAGCGCATCATTCAGCCCGAAAGCAAGCAGGCAGGCCGCAATAAACGGCAGCAGCAGGCAGGCAATGCCCGCCGCAGACGAAAAAAGGCAGATATCCTTCCGAACACATGCGGCAAACGCGCGGAACCGAAACCACTTTCGCCCCAAACCTGCTTTGTCCGTTTTTTTACCGCCCGCCATCTTCAACAACCCCGTTCTTCAGTTTCACTACCCTGTCGCAGACACGTGCAATATCCTCCGCACGGTGCGAAACGAGCAGCACCGCGCAGCCGCCGTTTTTCAGAGCGGTGATTGTATTCAGTATTATTTCTGTTGAGTTTTCATCCGCTCCGACCGTCGGTTCGTCAAGCAGGAGCAGTTTCACGTCCCCAACCAATGCGCAGGCAAGATTCAGCCGCCGCTGCATCCCGCCCGAATATGTTGAAACGGGCTTGTCCGCCTTGTCCGCAAGGTTCACTTTTTCCAAAAGGTATCTGCACCGAATTGTGCGCCTTCGCCCGTACAGCCCCGCTGCCGACGCAAAGAATCTCAGGTTCTGCATTCCTGTCAATGCGGGATAAAGTGCGATTTCCTGCGGAACGTATCCCAACTGTCCGCGTCCGAGCGGCGCAAGTTCGATTTTTCCCGCATCCTGCCTTTCAATGCCCGCCGCAACGGAAAGCAGCGTACTTTTGCCCGCACCGTTTTCTCCGGTGATTCCGACAGCTTCGCCCTTTCGAATGCAGAGCGAAACAGGGCCGAGAACCCGCTTTTTTTCTTTCGAAAACCTTGTTCCGTACGCTTTTGTTATGTTTTCAAGCACTAAAACCTGTTCTTTTTCCATAGCCGTCAAATGCACCGACTGCCGCCGCAAGTTCACGCAATGCATTCCCTCGCAGCGGCAGTCAAATTTTATCGCAATACTTTGTTGCGGATATTCATCCTCACATCATTTCCGAAAACAGAAACTGCAAGATGACATTCGCAAGTTCCTCGCCCATTTCATTGAACGCCTCCTCAATCTCTTC
>ERZ808278.1256-NODE-1256-length-11402-cov-3.467701_pt1 | contig 11402 bp, 12 predicted proteins | sample MGYA00521239_ERZ808278 | MGnify/ENA primary metagenome ERZ808278 (study PRJEB31516, sample SAMN03275600) | gut metagenome | biome: mammalia-associated habitat; material: feces | host: Papio cynocephalus | place: Kenya | collected 2012-07-17 ... | reverse complement strand
CTGGCTTATCCTTGTCTGGCTCAACTTTCAATGTGAATTTGAATTACACAACTTCTGGAAAAAATTATAAAGTTCAGCAAGATGATTCTAAGAACCTGTATGTAAATGTTCCTTGGACAGATACGAATACGATTTATACTCATCCTACCTCTTCTGGAAATAAACATATTCCTTCAGGAGGTTCTTCAGGGCAGTTCCTTGGATGGAGTGCCGATGGCACCGCTAAATGGGTAACAAACCCTAATACTAATACCGTTACAGTTAGAAAGCAAACCACTGCTCCGACTCAATCAGATTGCTTGATTTGGATAAAAGCATAATATATAGAAAATGAAAGGACAAAATATGCAAAACTTTACTTTTCTGGGGGGGGCATACTTTGTCCCTGATGTAAATGGCTGAAGCATATTATAGTGATGGGACTAATTTTGTAAAATTAGATGCTTCATTATTCAATGCTGTTTCAAAAGACGGAGATACGATGGCAGGAGGCCTTACTGCTCCATCTTTAGTGGCTTCATCATATTTTACTTCTCCATGTATGTTGGGAGAAGGAGATTTAAACACATATTATCATAGGATTGATATGGGGCACGCAGGTTTTAACCATTTTGATTTTCATGAATATAGCGGGATATATAACTTTTATAAAAACACAGCAGGCACTAAAAATGGTGCTAGTTTAATATGCTCTATTCAACCAGATGGATTCCATGGAACTCTTACCGGCGATGTAAATGGTAAAGCGACTGAATGTTCAAATGAATATAATATAATAGTCTCATCTACTCAGCCAACGGATAGTAGATGTAAGTTATGGATACAACCATAAAACAAATAACAAGAGGATTCTTTTTTAGAATCCTCTTTTTTTATTGGACAAAACAGTATAACTATCAGCATTTTTCTTTTATATTTCTTTAGATTGTGTAAAAGAGAAGGGAATATGCTGTGGAAATACTCACAAATTTATTTTCCCAATATTCCATCGAAACATTGATATTACTAACTATTTCTCTTGGACTTGCTATAAAATTTGTAGGAGAATTGTGGGAATATTTTTATAACAAAGTAAAAAAATATTTCAATTATCAGTCTCAAAAAGACCAAAAACATGAAGAAATTATTGACGGGATAGGGTCAATCAAAGAACAAATAAAATCTCTCAAAGAAGAAAATAAAAATCTAAACGATAAATTAGCTTCTTTTGACGATAAGATGGATATAATGACAGAAAGGCTTCAAGAGAATACTAGAAGTTTTATCATAGATAAACATCATTATTTTTGTTATACGGTTGGCGCTATTGATGACTTGAATCTTCAAAGTCTTGAAAGGCATTATCTATATTATAAAGCAAGCGGTGGGAACTCTTTTATTGATGGTTTGATGGAAGACATTAGAGCGTTACCAAGACTGAATATAAATAATCAAAAATTAGTTGAAAGGAGTGAATAGTGAGCCAAGAGTTGAGAACTTTTACCGTCAACCTCAAATCTCTCGATCAAGATATTCGTGACCCCATTGTGGCAGGCGGGGCTGATGCCGCTGGTCGCACATTTCGTATTATCTTTGACCAAGAGGCAGAGGCACAAATCACTCCCGAAACTCAAGTATATTTGAGCTGGTTCCATCAGCAAAGAAAAACAAAAGGCTATAACGTATTCACACAAACAAATGATGACCCAATTACTTGGGAAATCAAATGGCCGCAATCCATGCTTATGGAAGGCGATGTGCTATGTTGCATCGAGCTAGTTGATTCAGTATCAATTGCTCAAAGCACCAATTTCATAGTCCATGTATTATCTGATCCAAACGATGGTTCTTCTTTTGTTGTTTCTGATGACTTTACGTTATTCCAAAACGCTGTTATTCGCCTAAACTGCATCGGCAATCAAATGATTGACCAAATGACTCAACAAAAAATTGAGTTTGAAGATATGCAGCTAAAGCTAGGGGCTATTGAAAATTATGCTAATGATGCTTTAGATAAATCTAATGAAGCATTAGAGCGTGTTGAGACAATTGAAAAACGAATTGAAGTTGTCGTAGAAAAAACAGAAGATTCTGTAAAGAAAGCAGAAGAAACACTAAAACGTGCTGATGCTGCTTTAGATGCCGTTGATAATAAAGTAGACTATGGTGATTTAGGATTTAGCCTTACTGAAGAAACTCCAACTGTAAAAGATTGGATTGAAAACAAAATCAAAAATCCTCATTTAGAGGTTATCGAATTTATAGGAGAGGATGAATAATGGCTGCCGTTACACTATATACTACAAAGCCAAAATTCGTTTCTCAAATACCTGTAAAAAACGGCAATCTTATTTTTGTCGAAGACACTGGCAAAATCTGTTTTGATTTCAATGATAAAAGAAACGAATATAATACTTTATTCACTTTCAAGAATGAACAAGCTCGCCAAGATTATCCTGCCATTGTCGAAGGATATTATTTTGTAAAAGGTAGCGGTTGTCTTTGGTATTTTGACCCTTCTAATGGATGGAGACGTATCACCAAACGTCCAGAAGATATCGTCAATTTTACAGACGAACTTCCAGAAGAAGGTAAAAAGGGAACTCTTTATGTAAATCAAGTGACTCAAGTAGTTTATTCTTGGGATGAGAATAATAAAAAGTATATCGCTGTATCTAACTTCACTAAAACTATTTTAGAGGAAGATATAGATAATTTATTCAAGTAATTGACTAATAATAAAATTAGTTGATTCATATATGCATATATGCCCAAAAGAAAGGAAATATAATGGCTGATGCTGAAAAGAAATATCTTGACCTTGCTGGTCTAACCGCGTATGATGCTAAAATTAAGGCTTATTCCGATGCTAAGGATGCCGAAATCAATAAGGCTCTTACCGCTGAAATCGCTCGTGCTGATGCTGCTGAAAAGGCTAATGCTGCTGCCGCCAAGGCTGCTCAAGACGATGTAGATGCACTAGAAGTCAAGGTTGGCGACATTCCAGCTGGCTCAAAAGCCACAACTGTTGTCGGCTATGTTGACGAAAAGGTTGAAGCTATCAACGGTGCTGCTGACACTCTCGCTGGTCGTGTGACTCAAGCTGAAAAAGACATTGATGCTATCGAAGCTGACTATCTAAAGGCTGCTGATAAGAAAGAGCTAAAAGATGCTATCGATGCTGCCGACGGCAAGCTCACTACTCTAATTGGTAACGACGCTGGCAAGTCTGCTCGCGCAATCGCCAACGAGGAACTAACCAAGCAGCTCATTCCTGAGAATGCTAACGAAGCTCTAGATACTCTACAGGAAATCGCTCAGTGGATCCAGGACCATCCAGGCGAAGCTTCCGAGATGAACAAGGAGATCAAAGCTCTCCAAACTCTAGTCGGCACTCTTCCCGCTAATGAACCCGCCTATCAGAACGTTGTAGATTTTGTTCAGAAGCTAGTCGCTGCTGAACAAGAGCGTGCAACAGGCGTTGAGGGTGGTCTAAACACTCGTCTAACTGCTGCCGAGAAGCTACTTGGCGATGGCGATGGCTCCGTAGCTGACCAAATTCAAAAGGCTGTTGCCGCTGAAGCTGCTCTTCGTGAAGCCGCTGACGCTACTCTAACAAAGGCTGTCGAAAAAGCACAGGCTGATGTTGATGCTTTTGCTCGTATCACCGAAGACGAAATCAACGCTCTTTTTCCAGAAGCCTAATTTGCAATAATTTTTAGGGGAGGGATATATTTTCTCTCCCCTTGCTTTTGAAGACATAGTGTTTTTACACGTGTCTTCATTTTTTATAAAGAAAATTTAGACATGTGTAAAAATATAGAATCCTAATGGAAGGAGGGAATGAATATATAAATGGCTGAAACTAAAACTTATTTAGATTATTCAGGCTTACAGCTTTTCTATAATAATTTAGCAAAAAATTATGCCTCAAAATTAGATGTAGATAAGCTTATTCAACAAAAAACTTTTGACGAGTGGCTTTCCATTAGCGATAAGGTTCTAGCAGCTGGCACTATTTTAGTATACACAGATAGAACTTCTGTAAATGGCGAGTATATTCCAGATATAAAAATTGCAGATGGTAAAACATCTGTTGCGAATCTTCCCTTCTTGGTGGAACGTAATCTTGACTCTCTTATCGAAAAATACACAAAGATAGTCGATGATGTTCAAAACGAGATATATCTTCTAGGTGCAGCACAAGGGTCAGACGCAATCAAGCGTAATACTGGTATCAAAATGCAAGGTAGTATGATTACAGCCGATATCTTTGATGGTATGGCCCGTAAGGTAGAGCATTCTCTGACTATTGGAGAAAATAAATTTGATGGATCGGCAGATGTTGTCGTTCCTGTTTATAAAGGCAATATGGAATAAGGACGAGTGATTCATAAATGGCTACAGCCACGACTGATACTGAAAACACTAAATGGGTCATTCCCTCACAGGAAGTTGACCTTGGCAACAACAATTCTGGCACTGGCAAGAAAATCACTCTTTCCACTGCTGGCACATTTCTAGACCGCGATATCGAAGTAGCTGCTCCTACGGCTAAGGTGAATCCTGGTGCGATCACTTCTGGCTCTGCTACTGTCGATACTGTCGCTGTCGGCACATACGATTCTACAAATAAGAACTACCCTGTTACTGGCACCAAAGCCGTTCCTGCTCCTACGGTGAATACAGCTGGCTTTGTATCTTCTTCTGTTGGCACAAAGAGTGCTGGTACTGCTAAAGTTGCTGCGACTATCGCACCAGCTACAATCAAATCCGGCAATGCAACTATTACATCTGCTACTGTCGGGGCATATAATACTGATACGAAGAACTATCCTGTTACTGGTAGTGCTACTGTTTCTGCTGCCACTGTCCCCACGGCTGGTTATATTGACAGTGCGGGTGGAACAAAGCAAACTGGAACAGCAACTTTATCTGCAACGATAGCTCCTGCAACGATCAAGTCTGGCAACGCTACGATTTCCAGCATAAATGTCGGCGCAAAGGCTAGTGGAAGATATCCTATCACTGGTAGTGCTACAGTAAGTGCTGCAACTGTTACGACAGCAGGCTACATTGATTCTACTGGCGGCACCAAGAATACAGGCTCAGCATCACTAAGTGCATCGCTACAAGCTGCCGCTGCTACTGTCGCTTATACAGGTACTGCTGCCGCTCCTACAATTGCTCAGGGCGAAGCAAGCGCAGAAAATGCCAATATCATCAATGCGACCCCTGCTACTTCTGCTCCAACAGCAGGTTACTACGTAGCTGTCAAGGCTACTGCTCCTGCTACAACCCTAACGGCTTCTACAAAGAGCGTAAATACAAAAGGTTATTTAGGCGATGCTTCTGAAATTTCTTCTAGTGCATCTACAACGGCTAAAACTGGTGCAACTTATTATGCTCCTGTTGCTGCTGCTGGCATCGGCGTAGCGGATAAAGACCCCGGTGACGGATATGTTGAAAATACAACCGCCGTTGTTCCTTCGGCTGGTTACCTGAAAATCGATGCTGGTTATATGCCCGCTACAAAGATTTCTTTGAAGACTTTAGTACCTAATGAAGCCACAATCGCTAACAGTGCCGCTGGTCAAGCTACTATGCGAACTGGCACTACTGCTTATGACAAAGATGGTAGCCTAATCACTGGTACAATGGGCAATGCCACAATCACTTCTGGTGCTGCTAGCGTAACCGCTGTTTCTCCTTCTTATAATACAGACAATGGCAATTTCGATGTCGCTGTCACTGGCAGTGTTGCTGCTCCATCTGTAAATTCTCTGGGTTATATCTCCAGCAGTGAAGGTACAAAGAATGGTCGTGCTTCTGGGGCGTTTGGAAGCTCTGCTAAATTAGCTAAGGTAGCGTTAGGTACGTCTGTGTCTGGCACAGCAAAGGTAACGCCTGTAATTAGTCGCACCGCAAAGCCTGAAGCTGATACGTGGACTGATGCGGCCTCTGACGCTGCTACAGGTACAAAGCCGACTTCAGGCGTATATGTGCAAGTTGATGCTCCTGCTGCTACTGGTACTCTAACGGTAAATCCAAAGGTTACGACCGCTGGCTATGGCGATACATCCAACTTTGGTGCTACTGCTTATTCTGCTACCGTAGGAGCAAATGCTGCGGCCACAAAATATATTCCAATCAAGACCAGCTCTATCAGTTCTGTAACAAGTACAAATGATGACGTTACAATCAGCACCGTGTCCGTAGGGGCGAAGAGTGGCAATAGTTATCCTGTTACCGGTTCCGGCACTGCTACTGGTACTCTTACCGCTACTGTGGCAACTGCTGGTTGGGTGGCTGCTGGTAGTAAAACAGGCTCCTGCTCACATAGTGCAAAAGTATCCGCTACGATTCCGGCTGGTGCATATAGTGCTTCTGGAACTGCTTCTGCTACCGTTGGCTCTCTAACAGTTGGGGCTGCCGATACAACGAATGGCACTGTAAAGATTACGGGTAGTGCTTCCATCTCTGGTACTGCAACTGCCACAATCGGCACAACTGGCTATATTGAAAAGAGTTCAACGACTGGCAGTGTAAGCGGCACGGCTTCTGTAAATGCAACTCTTCCTCTCTATACTGGCACTTACACAGTAGGCTAAATAAAATAACTAAGCGGGTAGCTCTATTTATTTAGAGCTACCCTTTGTAAAAAGTGTGCGTATATGTTTTTTATATTTTATATGCGTGACACTTCTAATTTTCAATTGTCGCATATATAGAATATAAAAGGAGGTAGTATATGAGCACGCTAACTAGTTCGAATGGTGCGTGGACTCAGACTCAAGAGCAAAAATATCAAAATGCTACCTATACTTTTGCGACAAGCAAAAAGTATGTAGATAAAGATATAAAATTCAACATCAAAGTGCCTGGCATTATTTTGAAAAAACCTGCATCAGGGGCCGCTAACACGACCTTCACCATTCAAGTCGAAGGAGATTCTACGGTTTATACTTTTGCTGTTGATTCTACTGGAAATATTTGGATAGAGTAAGGATAAGCACTATGGCTATTTCTAAAAACTTAAACGTGGGTGCTCATCTTCTTCCAACAGAAACAAATGCAGCTAATTTAGGTGATTCTACCCACAAATGGAAAATTGATGCTTCGCAGCTGACCGGCAGTATTCCTGCTAGCACAAATAGCGGAGTGCGTTCTGTTGCACCTGGCTCTAGCAACGGAACGATTAGTGTAAACACAAATGGTGCGATAGCAAACGTGGCAGTAAAAGGACTTGGTTCAGCCGCTTACACTGCTTCAACTGCGTATGACGCTGCTGGTAAAGCTTCTACTGCCGAATCAAATGCTAAATCATATACCGACACATCATTAACTTGGAAAACGTTAGGATAAAATATGGCACAAGTGATTACATTTTATATCGGTACAAAAGCCGAGTATCAAGCCGCCGATAATAAAGACCCTAATGGCATTTATTTTATTAGTGATGAACGAGCCATTTACAAGAATAACGTAAAATATGTTGGAGAAGAATATTCTTTTGCCACTGGCAGCGCTAATGGAACTATTTCTGTCAATGGCAAAGATGTGGCGATCAAAGGTCTTGGTTCAGCTGCTTACAAGGATTATGACTCAGATATCGTCACGGTAATCAACAATTCGATTAAAACCGCTAAAACAGAAGCAAATAACTATACAGATGGTAAGATCTCTGAAGCAAAAAAGTATGCTGATGATAAATTTAATGAGGTTCCAGTAGCCACAACAAGCAAGGTTGGTATCGTAAAACCGTATGGCGAAGACTTTGATATCACAGCTGATGGCACTCTTTCTTTATATCGTCAAATTAGTGTTAGCTCTTTTTCTCATAATGCTGGCACTAAAGAAATCGGCCAAACTCTAGCAAGTCCAATTTTCACATTTGGTTTTAACAAGGTGCCGACTTCTGCCACAATTACGAACCAATCTAACGGTCAAAAATTAACGATTAGCGGCCAAAGTGGCACTTCTACTTTTGCTTTGAATGCGGCCATTTCTGCTAGCACGACTTTTAGGTTGAGCGGAACAGATTCTCATAATAAGACCGCAACGAAAGATATTACTATTCCATTCTATTGGGGTAAATATTATGGGGTAAGCGAAGTTTCAAATGTCGCTAATGTTGACGATTCTTTTGTTCAAAAGCTAACAAAGCAGTTGGTTTCTGGTCGAACTGGAAGCTTTACGGTAAACGCTGGAACGGGGCAATATATTTATTTCGCAATTCCTGCTTCTTTTGGAACTCCAACATTTTTCGTTGGTGGCTTTGAAGGCGGTTTCAATTTAGTGAAAACATTTGATTTTACTAATGTCTCTGGCGGCAAAACAAGCTATAATGTATATCGTTCTCAAAATGCCAGCCTTGGCTCTACTACAGTGGAGGTGAAATAAATGCCTATTTTTCTAATTGATAAAATCAAGCAAAAAAATAATGGCACCTTCAAATTAGTAGATAGCCGAGATATTGAGTGGGATGATAAAACGACCATTCCAGCCACGGTAAAATTTGAAGACGTATATACTAAAGCTGAAACTGAAAACAAAATCAATTCAGCAGGCCATCTAAAAAGAACTATTTTGGCCTCTTCTTCTCAACTTCCTACCACTGGGAGTGCAGATGTGATTTATATGGTTCCTAAGACAGACAGTGGGTCTGATAACGACGTATATTATGAATATATGTGGATAAATAATAAATATGAAACAATCGGTAATTCTAAAGTAGATTTATCAAACTATGTGCAGTTTGAAGATATTTCTTGGAATTCTATATCGTAAGGAGGTGCTTATATGGCGAAAGTAAAATTTTATAGAGATACAGAAGCTAAAATCAAAGCCCTCCAAAGCAATAGCAAGGTAGAAGATGGTGCTATTTATATAGCTACAGACACCGGCACGCAGTGGATGGGCACAAGTGCAACTACGTTACTTCAAATCAAAGACAACATTGACAATAATACGTGGCGTCCTGTTGTAAACAATCTTACATCTACAGCTACAGATCAGTCATTAAGTGCGGCACAGGGCAAGGCACTGAATGATAAATTTAGTTCTTATGTGCCTACCAGTAGAAAAGTAAATGGAAAGGCGTTATCTGCTGATGTTACCCTTTCTGCTGGAGATGTGAGTGCTTATAGCAAATCGGAAATTGATACTAAACTATCAGGCGTATCTAGCAGTGGACATACTCATAAAAATATTGTCTCTCTAGGTAACGTCACTGCTGAGTCTACAAAAACCGGCAATCCATCTGTCTCTGGTTTGTCAATGCAACAGGCGTATTCTAATGGCTATCCGATTACATATGGCAACGTATTGAACATGAACGGCGCCGGTGTAAGCCAAATGCTTGTTTCTTGGGCTGGCAATGGTCAAACTCCGGCTTCTCATATGTATTTTAGAGGCAAAACCGATGGAAACGTTGATGACTGGTCAAGTTGGTATAAGGTTTACTCTGAAGCCGATAAACCTACTTGGTCAGATATTCAAAGTAAACCAAGCACTTTTACCCCTTCTTCACATACACATACTAAGTCCCAAATCACAGACTTTCCGGCGAGTATTAAAAATCCTAATTCACTGACTATTCAAGGAAATGGAACTAATAGTTTTACATATGATGGTTCAGCTGCTAAAACTTTGAACATCAAACCCGGAAGCAATGTCAGCGTATCAAGCGATACTTCTGGCAATATCACTATTGCTTCTACGAATACTTGGCGTGGAATTCAAAACAATCTAACTTCCACAAGCACAACTGATTCTTTATCAGCTGCTCAAGGTAAAGCACTAAATGATAAAATAAATGCCCTGCCAAACTCAATGGTGTTCAAGGGAACAGTAGGAACTGGCGGCACCGCCACGTCTCTAGCTACAGCAGCGGCGGCTAATAATGGTCATACTTATAAAGTCATTACTGCAGGCACTTATGGCGGCACGGCTGCTAAAGTCGGAGATATGCTTATCAGCAACGGCTCTTCATGGATTCTCATTCCATCAGGCGATGAGCCAAATGGCACAGTCACAAATGTTGCTACTGGCACTGGCCTTACTGGTGGGCCTATTACTACAAGCGGCACAATCTCTCTTGCGAGTTCTGGTGTTACGGCTGGAACATATGGCCCTTCTGCTAATGTGACGGGTAGCAATGGCACAACCATGTCCGTTCCTCAAATTACAGTAGATGCTACTGGTAGAGTTACTTCTGTTACTAATAGAACGCTTACGAATGTTGACCATACATACTCCATACCAACATCGTTAAAGAATCCCAATGCTTTGACGATTTCGTTAAATGGTTCGTCTCAAGGAGCTTATGACGGTAGTGCGGCTAAATCTATAAATATCACTGCTTCAAGCGTAGGTGCCGCTTCTAGTAGCCATAATCATGACAGCTCATATGTAAAGAAAAGTGGAGACACTATTACAGGAGTTATAAAAGCATCTTTTGGTGGCTCTAATATCTCTGCTCGAGACCACGTGTTGGTAAACAATACGAACACGGCAGCTGCGGGCAATGCCTGGAGTGGCTTTGGCGGACAAAAAACGACCAATGGGCATTGGGCTGTTGGTAATCTCAGTGGTTCAGAGAATCTAACTTTTCATTATACAACAGATACAAATTATTCTGCTGGCACAAATAATTCTACAGATATTCAATTACCGCCAACTGCTGGAACGCTAGCTTTAACTTCTCAAATTCCCTCCGTCGGAAATGGAACCATTACAATTACTCAAAATGGCACAACAAAAGGTTCCTTTACAATGAATCAGAGCGGTAATGCCACTATCGCTCTTACGGATACCAACACAGACACTAATACCACATATTCTGCTGGCACTGGTCTATCTTTAAGCAGCACAACATTCAATTTGAATGCTGCTACCTCTTCGGCTCTTGGCGGAGTGAAGGTAGGTTCTAATATCACAAATTCAAGTGGAACTATCTCACTAACAAAAGCCAATGTAACAGCGGCTCTTGGATACACACCGCCTACAAGCGATACGAATACATGGCGGCCAGAAGAGATTCTAGTTCAATCTTCTCAACCGAGTGCTTCTACTTGTAAGTTATGGATAAAGATTTAAAAGGAGAAAATATGAATACAACTTTTACCCTTCTAGGGGGGGGGCTTCATTAGCCGATGATTTATATGCCTAATGCATATTATTCAAATGGCACTAATTTTACAAAATGCACGCCTGATTTGGTAAGTGCATTAGGCAATGATTTCTCTTATATGGCTTATCAGGGTTATAGCAGCACGGCTGACTGGGATAAATATACTTCTGGTATTTATTATGTGGCGCAAAATAATTCTTTTTCTGCTGATTATAATCAACCAGTCGGGGCTTATCCATATGGGATTCTTATTTGTTTTAGTAATAATGGAAATAATATTACTCAAATA
>ERZ808278.1255-NODE-1255-length-11402-cov-5.968450_pt1 | contig 11402 bp, 7 predicted proteins | sample MGYA00521239_ERZ808278 | MGnify/ENA primary metagenome ERZ808278 (study PRJEB31516, sample SAMN03275600) | gut metagenome | biome: mammalia-associated habitat; material: feces | host: Papio cynocephalus | place: Kenya | collected 2012-07-17 ... | reverse complement strand
ATCCCAAGATGGATTTTTAACTACAACCTTTGTACCTGTCTGACTTGCAAGTTCTGCTCCCCATAGACTTGTAATTGTATTATTATAATCAAATGATAATGTCCATCCGTTGAAGGTATGACTTGATTTATTAGATAAAACGATTTTTCCTTGGAAACCACTTCCCCAATCACTAACAATGCTGTATTCGCATGTTACACCTGCTGGAAGACCTGTTGTCCCTGATGGTATCTTGCTTGGTGCCACAGAAGGTGCTGTGCTTGGTTTTACGGACGGCACTACACTTGGTGTCACAGATGGGGCTGTACTCGGCGTCGCACTAATTGCTTCAAAAATAAATTGTTGATTTGGTGCTCCATATTTTGTCCACTGGCACACATTTGTTCCATCTTCTTTCCCATGATTGTAGACATCTAGTACTTTTGTTCCATTACTTGCCTTCGTTCCTATCGTATAAATATTAGATGTTCCTGTTGGCTGTAAAATGAACTGCTGTGCATTTCCTGAGTATGCATTATAAATCTGGATGTTTGCACCATCCTCATCTACTCCATTTGCAACATCAATCATAAAGTTCCCTAAACCACTTGTTAATGTAAAATAACCATTTTCTGTATTCTTTAGATACCATCTTTGTCCTGCTACGCCTGTTCCTGTACTAATCTCCACATTTGCACCGGCTTTTCCATCATTATTTGTTACTTGCAGATATTTTTCAGAAAGTATATTTTTGATATAATACCATCCTTCTTTCAATTCTGCTGGTGCAACTGATGGCTTAACTGACGGGCTTATGCTTGGGACTGTTCCATTCGTACTGAACTGCCAGGAATCAACATTCACGTCTCCTGATGCAACAAAGAATACTTTTTTTGTTCCTGTTACTTTGTTAATGTTTGCTGTTACAGTTTTGTAAGTATTATTGCTTCCTGTTGCAGGGATTGTTACATAACCAATTGCTGTACCAGAAGCACTTCCGTCACAAATCTTAATGACAGCACCATTTTGAGAAGCTGCTTTCATTGTAATGGCTGTTGCACCACTGTTGCCGAATGCTACACCAGATACTCCTGTCCAGTCACCTCTGTTATAAGATACAATTGTATTAGCACCAGAACCATTTACAAGAATGCCACCTTGCCAAGCAATGGTAGCAGCTCTATTGGACACATAAGGATTTAGATTTTGAACTTGTGCAACTCCTTGCAGCGTTGCTTTTGCTTGTCCCAATGTACCGTTGCTATATGGCATTTCATTCACAAATGTTGTACGATATCCTAAACAGGAACCATATACTTGTTTATTTAATGTTTCTGAATGATAGAATATGTAATATTTATTCTTAAACGGAATAATTGTATGGTGATTGTTTCCACCATCACCTAAAAATTCACCCTGATTCTTAAAGCATACGCCTTTTGATGTAAATGGTCCCATTGGGCTATTGCTTGTCATATAAGCAATTCGCGCATTTCCTAAAGGTCCGCCTGACCAGTTGGTACAATATGAGTAATAATATGTATTTCCAATCTTATTAATGCCTGAATCCTCAAATATCCAAGGTGCATCAATTGTTTGAGGTGTTCCAGCTAAACTTGTCATATCTGCACCTAACTTAACAACACGTGCTGTCTTTGGATTCGATGCTTTTCCAGTTGGAACTCCTCCTCCAAAATACAAATATCCTGTACCGTCTGTATCAACCAGAACAGCGGGATCGAACAACCATGTAACACTATCTCCACCACAGTTTGGTGTTGAACGGGAAATTAATGCTTTTCCAATTGGATCTCTCCAAGGTCCCGTAGGAGAATCTGCCGTTAATACTCCAATTCCATTGGCATTATTTGCAAAATATAAAAAGAACTTTTCTTTGCCATTTATAGTTTTGTGTGCAGCGCATGGTGCCCATGAGTTTCCAGCCCAGCTAGCAGCCCCTCCACTTCGTGCAACATTGATTGTACCGTGATCTGTCCAGTTCACTAAATCTGCAGATGACATACAATTAAGTTTCGTTATCTGTCCATATGAATTTTTGCTTGCATTTCCGGAAGTTACATCACCGTCATTGGTTGCATACACATAGACTCTCCCATTGTACTCCATGACACCTGGATCTGCTGAAAATCGTTGTGTCTGACATGGGTTATTATAAGATATGTTTTTGTAGCCCTTTGCTAAAGTAACTGAATTAAAGACATTGCTGGCATCTGCAGCTTCTACATCTACTGGCTTCCTAACATTAATGTCCGCGAAAGATGTTACCATAAGCCCGCATACCATGAGTGTCGATATCAGTTTCTTGAACCCCATAAAATTCACTCCTTCAATTTTATTCTCTTTCCTAGTTTCATCCTTTTTAATATACGATTCACTACCTCCTTTCATACTCCTTAAAAATATGCATTTTGTCATTTTCTTTCCATTCCTGCAATCTTACACATTGTATCCCTTTGCATATTCTGTAATTGGCACAAACAATCACAGTACTATCATATAACAAAATTCACCCTCAGACAATAACATCTAACCACCCTTTTCCCTACATGTTATGTAGTCAAATACTGCATTTTACCATGAAAAATCAATTACTTATTGCATTGAAATAGCTTTATTGTTACACTAAAGTCAGCATATTTTGTACATAGTTTCTTTTCTCAAAAACAACTTACACAGCACAAATCCCTACTCTAGGAGGAATTATATGAAACTATTGAGTATTGGGTATAATCATGTCCATGATGAATCCTTTGAAATTAACCGTCCTGACGGAATAGATAGCTGGCTGTTTCTATTTATACGAACACCTGGCCTCTTTTGTTATGATGGAAATGAAATTGTTGCTAAACCAAATTCTTTTGTTATCTTTTCGAGTGGTTTTCCTCACTATTATAAAGCATATAATGAAGTCTATGCTGATGACTGGTTTCATTTTATGGCAACAAAGGAGGATATTTCGTTGTTCCACTCCTTAAACATTCCTTTAAATACAGTTGTTCCACTAACTAATACAAACACGCTAAACGCATCCATCCGAAATATGATTTACGAATTCAACTCAGACAACCTTTATAAGACAGACTTAATTGATCTCAATTTTCATCTGCTACTTTACAAATTAGTGCGCATTTTACATAACAATAATACGTTTTATACAACGAAAGATTCTATTTACTTTACACGCATGCAGGCTCTGCGAGAGGATATCTATAATAATCCACAAATAGAACGCAGCGTAGATTCAATGGCTGCAGAACTTTCTATGAGTCGCTCTGCCTTTCAACACAATTATAAAAACATATTTGGAAAAAGCGTTATGAAAGACATCATTAACAGTCGCCTACGCAAAGTTAAATTTTATCTGTCAACAAGTGATATGACACTGGAGGATATTGCACAGCAATGTGGTTACCATAATCAGTTGCATTTAATACGGCAATTCAAACAATATTGTGGATTGACACCAACAGAATATAGACGATATCAATAAATGTGAGTGATATACTGTCTTCTGATGGGGCTGTCGCTTTAACGATTGAAAAATTGTGAAGCGGCAGCTTCATTTTTGCTGTTTCAGAAGAATCCACACCATGCTGTAGATTGTATGCCGGCTTTATCTGACCGTTTCCCACAGCGTCCTCTTTCATTCTCATAAATGTAGCATCATGGTCGGTTTTGGAATAATTGTTTCAATATTTAGCAGAAGTTTTAATTGATATCCGCCCGCATTTTAAGCTCTAACGCTTTCCTTTGTATTTCTTATACCAACCAAATATATGTAATAATAACAATAAGCAGAATAGCACCGAAACCAGCTTTCAATTTTATCGCTGACTGGACCTTCTTATCATTTTCAACTATCCCACGGTACGCACTCTCTGCTGCCGAATCGCCTTTCATGACAAGTTGAGCCTTTTGGTGTAACTGCTCCGCCTTTAAAAGCCAAAGTCTTGACCAGTATGCTGCATTTGGATTAAACTTTTCTGCAACAATATAATCTGTCTTTGACCTAAAAAATAATAATGCTTCTACAATAGTTGCTCTATCACCAGTAAAAGAATAATTTTCAATTAGAGAAGCTTTTTTCTTTTCTCCAGGGCTAAGGAAAGGTGTTTTATTATTGGCTACCAATGGCCAAATAAAATAGATTGGCAATGGGATACATAGAGTACATATATTTAATACAACCCACAAGAGTCGTTTAAATCCATTCCAAGATGGCCAGCCACCTTTATTTGTTTTTGGCTCACTGGCAATGATACTGTCACATTCATCAATTGCATCTGAAAACTCTTTAAACGAATCCGATACTTTAACAGAATCAAACTCATGTCCACACGCTGGACATTTTGCTGTATAGCTTGATAACTTCATTCCGCAAGATGGACAAGTAACACCATTTTGTGCAGATTGCCCTTCAACTTTCTTTCCACATTTCGGACAGTATTGTGCGTTATCCTCTAACTTTTCTCCACAGTCAGAACAAAATGCCATTTTTATTTCCTCCTATGTTCATGTTATTGTATACTATATATTACAAATATAATACATACTAATATTTTATCAGTTAGATGTTATTAATTCAATTCCGACTATAAAGTTCGTCTATAATAATCTAGAGAAAATATCAATTAATGTTCCACAGACCATGCCTTCATAGTGTTCAACACTTTTATAAGTTCCTCCTCTGAGATGATATACGCACCATTGCATATAAATATTTTAGGAAAGGTCCGCTAAACACACCTCTTTCATATGCAAACTGCTAATATCCCTTTAATGTTGTTTCATCTTTTACTTCTATATCTCCGGCTTCCATCGTTTTAAACGTATCACCATGATAAACATTTTCTAACGCCAGAATCATAGTCCGCTGTTTTTCTCCTTGATTCATATAATATCTCATCTGGTCTTTTATATGGTAGTTGAATTAATAAAAGTGAAAATTTCCAAAAGAGAAAAATGAAGCATCATTGCAACAACACTTCATTTTGTTTCAAATTGAACTGGTTGATCAATTCTCAAGCTGATAATGAATCATTAATCTATCATACCTGTTACTTACCAATTCCGTATTCAGTTTTTCCTTTCTTGCTTTCAGCGCTAACAAATCAGATTTTTTACTATATCCCTTTTTATAAGCCTTATTACACTTCTTAATATCCTGATTAATCTCTTTCATTTTATCCTTACAACGCTGTACGGATACAGTTGCTTTCTGATATTGTTTCAATAACTTTTTCACATTAGTACTTATTGCTCTCTTCTGCACTGTTTGTTCTGCAGTAATCATATCAATCTGATTATTACAGTACTTTTCTAAATCTTTGCTATCCGAAATTCTCCCAACTAAATTAGCAGAATACTGCTTGTACATATCAACTTTCCATTCATAATTTTTATACTCAGGCTGCTCCATAAATTTCTTTTCGTACTCTTTTTGACTTTTTATCTCGAAACTTACAGGTAATCTAGATGCAATACAGAAGCTCTTTAGCCTAGTCTCCTCCATAATATCAGCAATTATTTCCTCTCTTTCTTGTTCTAAATCTTCTGTCATAACTCTTAAATCCCATATATTTTGCTGAATCGTTTTGATGACTTCACCTTTTCCATATTCTAACCTTTTCTTCTTATTTTCAATGCTTAGTTCATAAGAATACTGCTCTTTCACTGCCTGATAGTATTTCTTATATGCTTCCATTTCAGTAAGCTGATAATACTTTGATAATAATTCGTTCTCTTTTTTTGATTGTTTGACTTTAATAATGGCATCACCATTTTCTTCATAGAACAGATAATCTTGCATAGATAACCAATTTTCCTGAGTTGACAAAAGCAAATTATCTCGAACACTAGCCTCAAGATTAGCAGGCTCATATGACTTTTCCTTTTCTAAGGCAGTATTATACCTCTCCTTATTAAGCTGATACTGTATCCTTTTTGCTTCAATATCAAGGCTCAATGAAGTATATTCGACAGAATTCTTTTTATACGCTTTTAGCACCTTTGAGCTATCATCTGTTTTGGCATAAACAAAAAACTCCTGTGATATAAAAGACAGCACTAGAATAGCACCTATTAATGTTCTCAATATTCTATTCATATTTTCTCCTATCTTACAGTAAGACTTTCGTCAAATTGTTTCGTCAGTGGTTCAAGGAAGAAGTCAATTACACGACGGCTTCCAATTTTTATCTCAACAGTTCCTTCCATACCCGTCTTTAACGCAACAGAAGGATTTTTCTCTAAGAATGCCTTCGAATCAATTACTATCTTTATCTTATATATTTCTTTTCCATTTTGTAGCACTTGAGAGTCATTTCCTACATAATTTACTCTGCCTTTTAAAAGACCAAACTCCTGATAGTCAAATGTACTAAGCTTTATTTTTACTTCCTGATCCTGTTTTATGTAACCGATATCACTGGTATTGACATTCGCCTCCATGATAAGCTCAGAATTATCTGGTACAATCTCAATCAAAGCAGTTGCCTGTGGTACTACTGCACCGATAGTGTTCACTGCCATTGTTTTAATTACGCCATCACAAGGCGATACAATGGTGGAAGATTTGATTTGCTTCTCATATTGGCTAATACTAATATTTGCTTGCTTAAGCTGAGCCTGCTGTTCCACAATCTGTGACTTGACTTGAGCGTTATACTTTATACCAATCCCCTTCTTTGCTTCTCTTGACTTATAAATCGTATTCTCCTTTTCTGCAATTGCTACATTCTTTGCCTCTATCTGCTCCTTAGTTTCCATAATACTTAATTCTATGTCACTAATAGAATCTCCTATATCAGCTTTATTGTTTTCCACAATTGTTTCTTGTACTGAAATATTTCCTTCTATTTCTTCCAACTGGTTTTCTATTTGCTCAAGGTCCGCTTTTGTTACAATTTCTGCTTCAAATAGAGACTGATATTCTTTCTGCTTTTTCAACAATGATTCTTTCCTGTTGTTCAAAACACGAAGCTGTTCTTCTTGACTTGTCCCTCTTTTTAGTTTTCTTTTTAAATTTGTTCTTTTCTTACAAAGCGACTGAAGCTGCACCTTTAAGACATCAAGACTGCCTTTCTCTTCCTCAATTGAAGCTTGTTGTTCGTCAATTTTCCTATCGAATTCTGACAGTTCGGTTTCTTTCTCCTGCTTAATCGATCTTATATATTCCAATACGTCTCTTTCTTCTTCCGTGCTTTTGGAAGATTGTTTAAAGGTTATATTTTCATCCTTTAGGAGTTTCTTTAACAGCTTTATTTTCAGTGCCGCAATGTCTTTCGTGGACTGATAATATGCCAACGTATCTTCATTCGTATCTGTATTTAACTCCAGAAGTATCTGTCCTTTATGAACTGTATCCCCTTCTTTGGTGGTAATTGCCTTCACTGTTCCATTCACTTCTGACTGTACCGTCTGCACACCCATAGCAGTAACGATTTTACCTGTTGCAGTAGCATTTTCGTCAATGCGGCTAACACTAGACCAGACAATAAATGCAATCACAACCACAATAATAATCCAGATAATTGTATGCCCTAATGGTGACGCTGGTTTTTCTATAATTTCTAATGCCTCTGGAAGAAAGTCCCTCCTGAGTTTTTCATCTCGCTTTATTTGTCTTCTTTTAAACATACATTTCCCTCACTTTAAATATTTGCCTGCTGCTGTTGCAATAAATGATAATAAAGACCTTTCTTCTCAATCAGTTGTGTCTGTGGTCCATATTCCACTATTTGACCACGATCGACAACCATAATCAAATCTGCATTCTTTAATGTAGATAGCCGATGGGCAATTATTAAAGTCGTTCTGTTTTTACATATCTGATCCAGATTCTTTTGTATTATGCTTTCGGATTCATAATCTAGAGCAGATGTAGCCTCATCAAATATTAGGATTTTGGGATTCGTAAGAAGCGATCTTGCAATCGCAATTCGCTGCTTTTGTCCGCCTGAAAGGCCTGTTCCCTTTTCTCCCACCATTGTGTCATAGCCTTCACTCAATTCACAAATAAAATCATGAGCACCAGCGATTTTCGCAACACGCACAATCTCTTCAATACTTGCAGCTGTATTTTGTAAAGCAATATTTTCTCGAATAGTAGCATTAAACAGGAAATTTTCCTGCAATACCACACCAATTTGACGTCGAAGCCAAGCAGGATCTGTTAGAGCAATATCCATACCATCAATCAAAATCTTACCACTCTCTGGAATATACAATCTCTGTATCAGCTTGGAAATCGTACTTTTTCCAGACCCACTTCGTCCTACTACTCCTACTACTGTATTAGGACGAATGCCAAAACTCATATTTTTAATAACTTCTGCTGCATCCGGACGGTATCTGAATGTAACTTTATCAAAAAAAATATTCCCCTTTAATGCTGGTAATCTTGTGGCGGTTCCTTCCATTGTTGGTTCAGGCTTAGAGTTAAAGATATCTCCTAAACGTTTAATCGAAATGGATGTCTGCTGAAAATCCTGCCACATCTGTACGAGACGTAACACTGGCTGGCTAACCCTTCCAGACAGCATACGAAACGCAACCATTTCACCAACCGATAACTTTCCTTCAATTACAAGTCTTGCACCAAAATATAAGATAGCAAGATCGCAGGTTTGCTGCACAAACTGCGCAACTGCACCAGCACTATTTCCTAGAATACTTGTTTTAAATCCTGCTTTTGTATAATTGGCTAAAAGCCCTTCCCACTTTTTCTGTACATCTGGTTCTACTGCAAATGACTTAATGGTTTGAACTCCTGTAACCGCTTCCACTAGATATGACTGCTGTTCTGCACCTGTATTAAACTTTTCATCAAGTCTTGATTTTAAAATTGGTGTAATAACAGCTGAAATTATAACCAAAACTGGTAATGATGCTAAACATACCCAAGTAAGTTTAACACTATAGAAAAACATAATAATGATGTATACAATAATGAATAAAGTATCTAACAATGTTGTCATTGGAACACCAGTTAAAAATCTTCGTATATTTTCTAATTCACGGACTCTGGCAATCGTATCTCCGACTCTTCTAGACTCAAAATATCTAAGCGGCAATTTAAATAAGTGATGAAATAAACGGCAGCTTAAAATCACATCAATTCGGTTTGTAGTATGAGTAAACACATAGTTTCTAGCAATTGATAATATCATTTCAAATATATTTATTAACAATAGCCCCAGTGCAAGCACATCTAACGTTGAAAGACTATTATGTGTTAATACTTTATCAATTACTGACTGTGTAATCAGTGGTGAAAAAATCATGAGTATTTGCATCATCAGTGCTGCTGCAAGTACTTCAATAAATGGCCTTTTATATTTTAATATAGAAGGAATAAACCACTTTAAACCGAATTTTAAATCCCTGGTCCCTATGTCTCTCGGTATCACTAGAATCGTTTCTCCATCCCAAATATTATTAAAATCCTCCATTCCAATTACTTTAGGACTTCTCTCATACGCTTCCAGCATAAGCACTTTATTCTCATCTGCTTTTGCTACCACACCATATTCACCCGTTTTCAGCTTTACAATAGCTGGTAGTGTTAATCTATGTAAACTTCCTTTTTTTCCGTTTATCACTTTCACTTTTAATTTTAAATTCTTTGCCCCTCGAAGTAAATCATCTGTCATGTATTTCTTCCCTTGCATTGCCATGTTATGTCTTAACTGCATCTCGTCTGCAGGAATCCCATAATAATTTGCCACAAGCACAAGACTATGTAATCCAGAATCTAGCTCTCTTTTCGTTGTTTCCATTCTAATTCCCCAATCTTAAAGTATTCCATTACTAATTATAAAGTAAAACTTTTCAAAGGTAAATCATGTTATCTCTATTAGATAAGGAGACTGCACATTTCTATGCAGCCTCCTTAAAGTTATTGGATGAACTCTATTACTTGGTCCACATTTCTGTAATATTTGCAGTAGTATCTATGTTTTCTTCTATTGGTGAAACAATCATTGCGTCATCCGTTTCAAAGCTTGCCATGGATTGAACAAGGGACTCAACTTCTACAAATGTTTCAGCATTGCCAATTCCAAGTTCTTTTTCTTTGTCCATGATGAATGATAAATCTTTTACTGCCATCTCATCACCACTTGCTAAATCCAATCCATTGATATCATCACTTGTAAATGTTACTCCATTGGCAAACTGGAATTGCTCGATCTGATATCTAGTACCACTATAATAGCTGGAGATAGTAACTTTATCCTCTAAGTCACCATATCCGATGATTAAATCTGCATTATTTCTCTTTAAGAAAGTATTGCTTGAGTCAATTCCTTCACCGAATTGGATTGTATCAATATTGCCTTTCGTTGTATCATCGTCATAAATGATGTCCTGTCCGTCATGTAAACTGATTACATAAGTATCATTTCCTGCATTTCCACGAAGAGTATCATTTCCTGCTCCACCTATTAAAATATCATTTCCTGCTCCACCATAAATAGTGTCGTTTCCAGATTCTCCGGCTAAGATATCATCTCCGTTTCCACCTTCCATATAATCATCACCAGTGCCGCCACTTATAGTATCATTGCCGTTTTCACCGTAGAGTTTGTCATTGTCGCTGCCACCTGATAATGTATCGTTTCCTTCTCCGCCGTAAAGAACATCTTCTCCTTCGTCTCCATACAATGTATCATTTCCACCATATCCATAGATTGTATCATTTCCGCCAAGTCCGTGGATAACATTATCAATTCGTCCTGGTTCATAACCATATCCCTGTAATACGTCATTTCCTTCTGTTGGGATTAACACCTTATCAAGAACATCTTCTAGTGTCCATTCAGTTCCATCTGCAAACTGGATTTTCTCTATCGCATAACGGTTCACAAGTGTGCTGTTTGTTTCTGAGAAATAGTTCTGGATTGTAATCGTATCTTCACTATCCTCAAATGCAATAACAAGATCCGCGTTTACTCTTGATACAGATACCATATCTTCTGTTATATCTTCACCAAATTGAAGGACGTCAATATTTCCTGCTGTTGTATCATAATCACAGATAGTATCCTGACCATCTCCTAAATTATAAATGTAAGTGTCATTTCCTGCATCTCCACGAAGCGTATCATTTCCTGCTCCACCTGTTAAGATATCATCTCCACTTCCACCATAGATAGTATCGTTTCCTGTTCCACCATCTAAGATATCATTTCCATATCCTCCTTCCATGTAGTCATTACCTGTTTCACCAAATATAATGTCGTTTCCATTTTCACCATATAGCTTATCGTTGCCTGCTCCGCCGTAGAGTTTATCGTCACCTTCTCCACCATATAAGGCATCAAGCCCTTTATCACCATATAAGGTGTCATTTCCACCATATCCATAGATTGTATCATTTCCGCCAAGTCCGTGGATAACAT
>ERZ808278.1254-NODE-1254-length-11422-cov-4.984517_pt1 | contig 11422 bp, 7 predicted proteins | sample MGYA00521239_ERZ808278 | MGnify/ENA primary metagenome ERZ808278 (study PRJEB31516, sample SAMN03275600) | gut metagenome | biome: mammalia-associated habitat; material: feces | host: Papio cynocephalus | place: Kenya | collected 2012-07-17 ... | reverse complement strand
ATCTCGGGGTTGACTGGATTTGACGGCGAGATGAAATGGTACGTAAGCATGCGGAGGCTCGTTGGCTACCTCCTAAATCTTAGTGAACAAAAAATTAATTGGCGAAAATAACTACGCTCTCGCTGCTTAATCGAAGTACAGTAGATTAACTTTATTCCGGCACAAGGTGCTGGAACGGGACATCGCTCAACGGATGTAGTTCCGAATCTTGTTGGTCAAGCGGTGCAGGCAAATCGGAAATAGTCTGGGTACGCCTCGTTGCCCCGATGAAATTTTAGAGGATAAGGGTATGATTGGTGGTCCAGGTCTTGTCACACCTCGAAAATCGAAGGCTGGAATAAGCATGTAGAAAGCGTATGGTTTCCTTGTGCGGACGAGGGTTCGAATCCCTCCAGCTCCACCCTACTAGAGTACGGACTCGCAGATTCTTTTAAAAAAGAACTTGCGAGTCCGTTTTCTTTTTATCCGTTTTCTTTTTATACGTTTTCTGTTATATCCGGTTCTTTTTTATTAGCACCTATTTTATATAAAAGATTCCCCAAAGTTTGGAAGTTTCGGAAAAAAGTTGTAGCTTTGCAGAAAATATAAAAATAGACAGCAATATGAAATATCCTATTGGCATACAGAGTTTTGAAAAAATCATAGAGGAAGGATATGTTTATCTCGACAAAACATCACTCATCTATGATTTAGTACATACTGGCAACATTTACTTTCTAAGTCGTCCTCGACGATTCGGAAAGAGCCTTCTCATATCCACGCTGGAGAATTATTTCTTGGGAAAGAAGGAACTATTCGAAGGACTTGCCATAGGAAAACTTGAAAAGGAATGGAAGCCATATCCTGTGCTCCGCATCGACTTTGGCGCGGGCGATTTTACCAACAAGGACACCTTACAACAAGCGCTGGAAAACAAATTGATAGAATGGGAGAAACTATACCAAGTGGATAATTCTTTCTCCGACCTGAGCCTGAGATTCTGGAATGTCATAAAAGCTGCTCATCAGCAGACGGGGCAGCGTGCTGTTGTGCTTGTGGATGAATACGACAAACCTCTTCTTGACGTGATGGACTTGGACTATACCTTGGAATATCAAGGCAAGACTATTACATTGGAAGATTACAATCGGGATACGCTAAAGGCATTTTATTCCACCTTCAAGGCAGCCGACGGCGATTTACAATTCGTGTTCCTCACGGGTGTCACCAAGTTCTCACAGGTGAGTGTGTTCAGCGGATTCAATCAACCAGACGACATCAGTATGGACGAACGTTACGAGGCTCTCTGTGGAATCACCAAAAAAGAATTGCATACTGTATTTGAGGAGCAAATCAAGGAGATGGCGATTAGATACAAAACTACCGAAGAGGACATGAAGTACAAACTGAAAAGAAAATTCGACGGTTATCACTTCAGCCCCAATATGCTCGACATCTACAATCCATTCAGCATACTGAATGCCTTGAGCAAGAAAAGACTGGAAAATTACTGGTTCAGAACGGGATCTCCCACTTACCTGGTTCGTCTGCTAGCGCATTTCGATGAGAACATCAATGAACTTGTCAACAAATATTATCCTGCGAGCAGTTTCATAGATTACAAGGCAGATAAAGAAGCTCCCTTACCTATGATTTACCAAAGTGGTTATCTCACCATCATAGATTGGAACATGAACACCGATTCTTATCTTTTGGATTTTCCAAACGACGAGGTAAAGAATGGGTTCCTGACTCTTTTGGCTGCAAGTTATTTGAAGCCAAAGAAACCAGCCGACGCTTGGGTTGTACAGGTAATAGATGTAATGGAGCATGGAGACTGCAAGCTGCTAGAGAATCTTTTAACATCTTTCTTTGCCAGCATCCCATACAATCAACGACGTAAAGACAACGAACGAGAGAAGGAGCGCTATTTCCAATACACCTTTTACCTCATTCTCAGGATGATTAGTTGTTTTACCGTCTTCATAGAGAAAGAGCAAAGCGAAGGACGAGTAGATTGCGTAGTCGAGACCCGAAAATTTATCTACATATTCGAATTCAAACGTGACGGTTCTGCCGATATTGCGCTCGACCAAATCGAGAAAATGGGCTATGCCCGAGAATATCAAACAGATGGCAGACACATTTTCTTGATAGGCTGCAACTTCTCTTCCAAGACTGGAACCATAGATGGGTGGAAGGTGAAAGAGGATAGGAACTGAAGAACATAAAGGTAATTACAGAAAAAGTTTTTCTGTTTTGTTGCCACCGTTACCACCGCCACACTTAACCACCAGTAGCACTGATAGTTAAGTGGTGGTAACGAGCTTCATTTTGTTACCACCTCGTTACCACCGTTGCCACCCGCAAACGACAATCGGCGCTCCAAGCATTTCGAAGTGTTCCTCGGGCAGAAACGAAATGTTTCTCGGACAGAAACAAAATATTTCTTGGGCAGAAACAAAATGTTCCAAGGCTCAAAACACTTGGTACTGACGCTTGGAACACTTCGTATCTACGCTTGGAACGATTCGCTACAACGTCACCAACGATTCGCCACAACGTCACGGACGATTCGCCACAACGTCTCCGATGAATCAAAACTATGCTTCACAGAAGTCAAAAATATCAATATAACACCCTAAAAACAACAACCGCATGAAATTAGTTATCGCAAGAACAAACAAGAAAAACAAGTTGTGCGTCAGCACAAAGACCATCGACCGATTCTGGGAACGCATCGCCAAAGACGACGCCAAGCAGACTGTTGCCAACTTCAGAATGAGCGTGCCGCTGATGAACGGCGACTACCAGTACTACAACGGCATCCATGAGTGGCAACACATCTACCCCGCGGCAGAATTCACCAAGGACGACAGCGACAACCTCCTCTTCAAGACGATGAACGGACTGGTGATGCTCACCTTCGGCAACCTGCTAACGCCAGAAGAACTCGCCGAAGCCAAGAAGACCGCCAGTTTGCTGCCCATGACATTCGCCGCCATCGACGGCGCCGACGGCAGAAGCCTCATCGTGCTCGTAAAAATCTGCGATGAGCAAGGCGGCTTGCCCGACACAGAGCCACAAGCGGAACTGCTCTACCAGACGGCATACGCTCAGGCCAAAGGTATCTATGAAGCCCAACTCTCCGCCACCCTCCTACCCGAGCACCCCTCCCTGCGCTCCAACTTCCTCCTCACACTCGACCCTTCACCTTATTATAATAACAAGGCGACGGCAATGCGCATACAGAACAAGAAGAAGAGTCTCCAAGAGCCCAAACCCATCGACGACCTCAAAGTTTATAACGACTACGAGTTTCTCTACCGAAAAGCCGCCAACGAGACTCGCACAGAACTGGCACAGTCGGACACCCATTGGAACAACGAGGAAGACCGCCTCTACGCCAGTCTTTCCGCCCTGTCCGCCAAGCTCTGCCAGATGGGATTCAGCGAGGAGGAAGCCTTCGTGCATACCCGCCGCAACCACTGGTATGATGTGGAGGAAGAAAAGCTCCGCCAGATTGTGAGCACCGCCTTCGAAGCGCACGCCAACGACTCCCAAGCAACCTCGCCCCAAAAAGCAAACTCGGCGAAAAAGTCCGGTTCCGCCTCGGGAAAGAGCCGAGACAGCATCTTGCAGATGATGCACTTCCTGAAAAGTCGCTATGTGTTCAGATACAATGCCGTGATGAAATTCACGGAATACAGAGCCAACAACTCGTGGGTGGGCGACTTCAATCCCGTGGATGCCCGTGTGCAAAAGCGCATGACGCTGGAGGTGCAACTGGAGGACATCCGGGTGAGCATCAAGGATGTGAAAAACTTTCTGGAGTCGGATTACATCAAGAGCTACAACCCGATAGAGACCTTTCTCTACGACTGCGTGGGAAAATGGGACGGCAAGGACCGCATCCGGGCCTTGGCTCGCACCGTGCCCACCGACAACCCGCACTGGGAAAACTGGTTTTATACTTGGTTTCTCGGTATGGTGAACCAGTGGCGAGGGGTCTATCGCCAGCAGTATGGCAACAGCACGATGCCGCTGCTCATCTCCAAACAGGGCTACAACAAGAGCACTTTCTGTCGTCGTCTGGTTCCGCCGTCACTGTCTTGGGGCTACACCGACAACTTGATTTTGTCGGAGAAACGCCAAGTGTTGCAAGGGATGGCTCAGTTCCTGCTCATCAACCTAGACGAGTTCAACCAGATTTCACCCCAAGTCCAACAGGGTTTTCTGAAGAATCTCCTCCAGTTGCCTACGGTAAAAATCAAGCCTCCCTACGGCAGCCATGTGCAGGAGTTTCCTCGCCTGGCATCTTTCATCGCCACGAGCAACATGACCGACATCCTCAGCGACCCATCGGGCAGTCGCCGTTTCCTGGGCGTGGAACTCACGGGACCCATCGACGTAAGCGGTCGCCTGAACTACGAACAGCTCTACGCCCAGGCGATGCAAGCCTTGGAAAAGGGCGAGAAGTCTTATTTCGACGCCACGGAAACGGCAGAGATTATGCAGAGCAACCTGCAATTTCAGCAAATATCCGTCATCAAGCAGTGTTTTTTGGAGGTTTTTGCGCCTGGAAAGGAAGAAAATGGCGGAGAATACATGCGTGCAGCCGCTATTTTCGACGTTTTGAAGTCGAAATTCGGTTCTTCGCTGCAAGCATCGAGCATCCAGAACTTCGGAAGAGAACTCCAGAACATCGAAGGTCTCAAGAGCAAGAAAACAAGGTACGGTACTGAGTATCTGGTAGTTAAGAAAGTATAGAGACGCTACCATCGTGCTTCTCGAAAAAATAGTAGTGGTAACGGGTGGTAACAAAAATCCATCCGTTACCACACGATAAATATCTATTAATCAGAAATTTACATCATAATGTGGTAACGGTAGTAACAAAATGCAAAGATTTATATTTATCAAGTCTGAGCATAGGTCAGATATGTTTTTTAACTCAAAAATATAGCTCAGATCTATTATTTATCCTTTTTCTTACTCTTTTTCTACTTTTTTTATTACCTTTGCATAAAATAAGCAAAATATGACAATAGAAAGAGACAAACATAGTGACGTAAAGCCGTATGTGCTTCCCCCAGAGCAATCAGATATGTTACAGGAGGCGCAAATACCAATAGTGTATCATGATGAGATGCGTGATACAAAGGGGAAGTTGCGTGTATTGTCATTGTTCTCTGGCTGCGGAGGAATGGACTTAGGATTTGAGGGTAGCTTCATTGCCAATCGCAAATCTTTTCCACAAGACAGTCCATATATCGACCATGCCATCAACAAGAATTGGGTGATGTTGAAGAAGACAAAGTTTAAGACGGTTTTTGCAAATGACATACTGAATGAGGCAGAAGTGGCATGGACTACCTATATGTCTCGCTTCGGATATCAGCCCGAAATGTACCATAACATCAGTATTGTAGATTTGGTAAAAATGCATAAACAAGGAGCTGACATTTTTCCAAAAGACATTGACGTAGTAACTGGCGGATTTCCATGCCAAGATTTCAGTGTAGCAGGAAAGCGCAAGGGATTTAATTCCGACAAAGATGACTACGGCAAAAAACGAGAGGGGGACGAGCCATCTGAAGAGACACGGGGCAAGCTTTATTATTGGATGAAGCAAGTCATCGACATTGTGAAACCAAAGATTTTCGTGGCAGAAAATGTAAAAGGACTTGTGAACCTTGGAGATGTAAAAGACATCATTCAAAAAGACTTTGCAAGTGCAGATGGGAATGGTTATATCGTTTTGCCACCACAAGTATTACACGCTGGTAATTTTGGCGTACCAGAAAGTCGTGAGCGTGTCATCTTCATCGGAATTCGTAAGGATGCTTTGCGCCTCGATGCCTTAGAAGCATTGATGGCAAAGGAAATTTCAGACGAGTACAACCCATATCCAAAGCCTACACATGCAGCAACCATCAAAGGAAGTAATCTTCTTGGTATTGTTACAACACAAGATGTATTGGAGGGATTGAAAGAACCTGAAGAAACCATTGATGCCTCCCAACAATTATATTCAAAGGCAAAGTTCTTGGCAACAGGTCAGGGACAGACGGAGATAAAACTGGACAATCTCGGCCCTACCATCCGTTCTGAACATCATGGCAACATTGAGTTCAGAAGACTCTCACTTGAGCATGGTGGTAAGCATATAGAAGAACTGAAAGCGGGACTTCAAGAAAGACGTTTGACTCCTAGGGAATGTGCCTTGATACAGACCTTTCCACCTGATTATCGCTTTGTGATGAAAAAAGCCAACGGAAGAGGATTTCGTTTGAGCTCTTCGGGTGCATATAAGGTGATAGGAAATGCCGTTCCTCCTGTTTTGGCTTTTAATATAGCCATGCGCATACAAGAGGTATGGGATAAGTATTTTAAGAGTAACAATTAAAAACTAAGAATATGGACAAAGTAGCAGAAAACATCATTGCTATCCGCAAAAGAGACATCAGCAAGGCTAATGAAGCCTTTGCTGATTTCATGTCATTGACTGAGAAATGCCTAAATGACAAAGTAAAGAACAACCATAAGCTATACAAGGATTGTGGAGGAAAGAAAATGGAGACTGTTGCTTTGAATGCTTTGCATGAGGTTGCCCCACAAACACCTTTCCGCCCAGAAGAAATCAAATTGGTATCGGGTGCAAAGTTCCCTGACATTCAAGCAGAACAATACTATGGCGTAGAGGTAAAAACAACGGCAAGCAACACTTGGAAGTCTGTGGGCAGCAGCATCGTGGAATCCACTCGCATAGAAGATATATCAATGATTTATATGTTGTTTGCAAAACTTGGAGGCGACTTCGCCGAGTTCCGCTGCAAGCCATACGAAGACTGTTTGGATAATATCTCGCTCACTCACCAACCTCGTTATCAGATAGACATGGAATTAGAGGAGAAGAAACGTGAGAATATCTTCCAAAAGATGAAAATAGATTATAATACATTCCGTGTTTTAAACGAAAAAGAAAAGATTCAAAAAGTAAAACGATATTTTCGTTCTATCGCCAAAGAAGGCAAGGAAATGCAATGGTGGATTGGCGACGAGGAATCAGAAGCCTCTGTACCGATGACCATTCGATTCTTAAATGACCTTTCTCCTGAAGAAAAGAAGCAAATCACAGTCCGTATGTTCGTGCTTTTCCCTGAGCTTTTCAGCAACCAAGGCAAAACGAAATATAAGCGTGCAGCCTTATGGCTCTGTAGTCGCCAAGCTCTCATATGCTCAAACATCCGTGATTTTTTCACTGCAGGAGGGCAAGTAACAGAAATTGGCACGCACCATTTCGACCATGCAGTTCCTCAAATTCTGAAACGACTCTATGATAGTAAAGAGGAGTTATTAGCACTATTGAACTGTCCGGATGAAGCACTTGTAGACGACATCTGCGAACTTTGGACAATCGAATGCAATCCAATATACTACAAGACATGTTGGATGAGCATGATGCAGGATACTTTCAAGGAAACGCCAGAATTGAAAGATATTAAAGTAGAAGACATATTTGAAAAGTGGTAAAATAACTTTTTCTTTTGCGCCCAGCCCTCATCGTTAAAAAAGTATAAATCGGGGGGGCATTTTATATTATTTGTATTTATTTCAAAAAAATGTAGTATATTTGTAGCCGTAAAGAACCGGGTTCTGTCTAGAATAGGTCTATATGAATGAATATGAATGTGAATAAAATGTGAAAACATTGACTGCTAAAGATGTTCACACCGATGGAGAAGGTGTAGATTCTCCCAGCGTTGGGCTTACCCCCAGCGTCCTCCCCAAAGCTCAAAATCCTACGAAAAAGGAGGAGAGTTCACATACAGGGGTGTCCACCAAAAACACCCTTTCGGAAACACCCCAGTGGTACGCCTTGCGCACCACATACGGCAGGGAAATGAAAGCTTACGCCTATCTCACAGCCAAAGGAGTCACCGCCTTCTGCCCCACCATCCAAGTGGTGAAAGAAGTAAACGGAGCCCACAAGAACATCACCCAGTCACGCCTCCCCAATATATTCTTCGCCTATGGCACCCAAAAGGAAATGGAGAAATACGTCTATGACAACGTCAACCTCCCTTTCCTCCGATTCTACTACAGACACTTCCACGAAGGCTCCAAGATTCTCAAGACTCCACTCATCGTGCCCGAGCAGCAGATAGAAAGTCTGAGGATTATCTGCGAGTCGGAGGCAGAAGACATTCTTCTCGTGCCCGAGGAAGTGGAGAAATTCAAGACCGGACAAAAAGTAAGAGTTACCCAAGGTAAGTTCCAGGGAGTGATAGGACGAGTGGCACGCTACCAAGGTCAGCAGCGAGTGGGCATCGTCATCGAAGACGCCTTCACCATCACTACCGCCTATCTACCCAAGGCATTCCTTGAAAACGTATAAACAAAACATCAGTACATGCGATACTTCCTTCCCTTGTTGGCGATGATGATGGGAATCATGATGGATGCCAGTGCTCAGGTAAAAACCACCGACAGCACCTTCATCCAGCACGCACGCCCCATCCCCTTCGTGGTCAACAAAATCAACATCAGCGAAAAGGACAAGCGTTGGATTACCGACAGTCTGATTCCTAAGCTGCAAGCCTTGGGCGACAAAGGCATCATCCTGGGGCGAGCAGCCGCTTCGCCAGAAGGTCCGACAGCCAACAACCGTCGCCTTGCCCAAGAGCGCAAAGCTTCGATGGATGCCTTGCTCGGCAGCTACGGCATCAACACCCAGCGCATTCGCTACGACGTGGTGGCAGAGGATTATCCCTTGCTTCGCTCGCTGATGTGGTTGGAGCACGACACGCAGCTCTCCATCATCGACTCGCTCATCAAGCAATATGGCAAAAACACGACGAAACTCAAGGAAGCCATGAAGCGAATCGACGATGGAAGATTCTGGAGGCGCATCCTCAAGGTGTATTTCCCCAAGTTGAGAGCCGTGAGAATCATGGCGATAGACCAACGGATAGCCGACGGCAATCCCTTGACAGACATCGAGGTACCTAAGCAGACTATCAAGGCAGAAGACCTACTCCAAGCCGTACAGGCTCCACAAGGGGCGAAAACCGACACACTGCTCCAGCAGCCTCCGAAGACGGAGCCTAAGACTGAGACCATGGCTGAGACTAGGACTGAGAATCCCCGCCGTGAGTTGCTCAGCATCAAGACCAACCTGCTCTTCGACTTCGCCTATATGCCGGGCTACAATCGCTTCTGCCCCATCCCGAATGTGGCAATCGAATATTATCCCCTGCACGGTCATTTCACCTACGGGGCGAGTTTCGACGGACCGTGGTGGCAACACTACGAGGCACACAAGTACTTCCAGTTGCGCAACTATCAGCTCCACTCCCGCTACTATTTTCGAAATGGCGACATCAGCCTGCGGAAACCTGGCGAGGGAGCCGCCTATAAGGGCTGGTTTGTGAGTGCATACGCGCATGCGTACCTATATAATATATGCTTCGGAGAAAAACGAGGATGGGAAGGTGAAGGCTGGGGTGCCGGACTGGGCATCGGATACGTGCTTCCGCTCGGAAAGAAAGAGCACTGGCGATTGGAATTCGGCCTACAGGCAGGATACCTTCAGACCGACTACGACCCATATCAGTGGCGCTGCCCTATCGACCCCGGCGCCGATGTAGAACGCTACTATTACAAGTGGTACGGCGATGCCAAGGACTTCAAGAAGCGCCAGCACCGATACTCATGGATGGGTCCCACCCGAGTGGAGGTGACGCTAAGCTACGACCTCCTCTATCGTAAAAGAAATCAAACTAAGTAAATGCGCAAATTCTATCAATATATATGGACTTTGATACTTGCCAGCCCCCTGCTAGCCGGTTGTGCCCGAGAGCCGATGCTCTATCTGCACCAGGAGGGCAAGGATGCCACCTTGGACCTGCCTAACATCGACGTGGAGCTGAAAGCCATCTGGGACTACAAGCTGGAGTACGACGTGGTATATGACTGGCAAGCGGCATGGAAATACAAATGGGACGCCACCGACGTAGAGCTCTTCGGCAAGTTGGGCTACAATGAGCCTGAGGCTTTCGAGATTCGCCGCTACTTTACGGGCGACACCCCGAACGGATTCCACGGCGCTCCCTACAAGCATACCATCTACGGCAAAGACCTCACCGCCAACTACGAATTTGGCTATTGGGACATCTTGGCTTGGAACTACATCGACACCCCCGACGGCATACAAAGTGTGCGCATCGACGAGAGCAGTTCCTACGACGAGGTGGTAGCCCACACAGGCGAGACGATGATGGCTGCACACCACTACAGCACTCGCTTTACCCGCTCCTTCTACCAGCCTGAGGAAATTTTCGCAGGATATGAGAAGGCGATAGAGATCAACAAGCAGTTAGACGGATTCACCTTCGATGCCGACCGCAACTGTTGGGTGAAAAAGCTCGATATGGTGCTACAACCGATGACATACATCTACTTGCTGCAGGTGATATTACATCATAACAACCGCAACGGTCGCATCATCACCGCCATCGACGGCAACGCCAACCTCAGCGGCATGGCTCGTTCGGTAACGCTCAACACGGGCGTGACAGGTTCGGATGCCATCACGGTGAACTTCAATATGCGAATGAAGAAGGATTTGGATGTGGATGGCGAGAAGGTGGATATCATCGGAGGCAAGGTACTCACCTTCGGCATTCCGAAAATCAATCCGAGCCGCCTCGACACCAGAGCTTATACGGAGTCATTAAAAGAGGTGAGGGCGGCAGACTTGAACAATCGTCATTATTTCGATGTGACGATGCAGTTTAACAACGGCAAAGACTCGACATTTGTCTTCGACGTAACAAGTCAAGTTAGAAAATTATTCCGTGGTGGTGTCATCACCGTGGAACTAGATATGGACACCATTCCTATCCCTAACCGCACTGGCGGTTCCGGCTTCGATGCCGTGGTCAAGGACTACGAGGAGAAGGGATGGGGGGTTGATATGTAAAAAGATGAAAGAGTAAGAATGTGAAAGAAGAAATGTGAAAGTTTAAAAAATGCGATAAACGATAAAACCAAAGAATTATGAAAAGATATTTATTTGTTTCAGCGATTGCAGCGATGGCTCTAGCCAGCTGCTCAAGCGATGATTTCCTGGGGGATGCTACAGGAAACAACCCTAGTGCAACTAGCAATAAAGCTATCTCTTTTGGAGGAGAGACGGGTAAGATTACGCGTGCCTCTTCTGAACTTACAGATGATAATGCTGCAAAAGAACTCGGTAACAATTTTGTAGTTGTTGGATATAAATATACAGGAACCGAATCTACGAAATCACTAGTTTTCGACCATTACAATGTAAACTATGTTGCTAGCACAGCTAATACAACTGCTTCAAATACAAAGAACTGGGAATATGTAAACCAAAAACTAGCAGTAAAAGGAATAAGCTCTGATGGAAAAC
>ERZ808278.1252-NODE-1252-length-11451-cov-6.413917_pt1 | contig 11451 bp, 4 predicted proteins | sample MGYA00521239_ERZ808278 | MGnify/ENA primary metagenome ERZ808278 (study PRJEB31516, sample SAMN03275600) | gut metagenome | biome: mammalia-associated habitat; material: feces | host: Papio cynocephalus | place: Kenya | collected 2012-07-17 ... | reverse complement strand
TAAGCAGTGCATCAGGCGGTGCTATTACGCCATCTAACATTTCAGTTAAGCCACAAAGCTACTTTGGGAGTACTAACGTTCAGCCTATCATCGCAACTAACCAAGCTATCTTTGCGACGGCTCGTGGTGGTCATTTAAGAGAGATAGGTTACTCAAGAGATGTTTACGGTTACTTAACCAATGACATCGCTTTGAGAGCTACACATCTGTTTGACGGCTATCGTGTGGTGGATATGGCTTATTCTAAAGCTCCGTTCCCGCGTATTAATGAAGTATCGTCATCAGGTAACTTAAACGTAGCAACCTATATGCCAGAGCAGTCTATATGCGCATGGTCACAGGTGATTACACGTAACGGCGCATTTGAAGCTGTAACGAGTATTCCAGAGGGCGGTGATGCTGGTGAAGATTCTATTTACGTTGTCGTAGCACGTACCATCAACGGATCCACAGTTCGCTACATTGAACGCATGGGAGTTATCGAAGAGTACGTTCCTAATAACTTGATTTGTTTGGATTCATCGCTTTCAGGCAATTTCAGTACCGCAAGTTCAGTGATTTCAAATCTCACGCACCTTGAGGGACAATCGGTCGCGGTATTTGCAGACGGTGAATATTCGACAGGTTACACGGTCAAGAACGGACAAATCACTTTAAAGAAACCTGCTAAACACGTTCATGTTGGATTACCTATTGACGCTGATATGGCATCTTTACCGTTTATTGTCTTAGGCGGTACAGGTTCAGGCAAAGGCAGGGCAAAGAACATATCCCGTGTGACCTTGCAGTTAAGACACTCAGGTGGATTGTCAGTCGGTCCGACCTTAAAACAGTTAAGTCCTTTAGTCAGAGATTACAAGGACATATACACTGATGAGGTTGCCGAAGATATCGTATCCGAAGAGTCGATGAACGTACACGGTAAATGGGATCAGAATGGACAAGTATGTGTTAAGAAAACCGACTGCTTGCCTGTTGAAATTGTATCAATGACTTTGGATTGCGAGGTTGGTAAGTAATGACTTGGTATGATCAACCCTTAACTTCATTGGGATCTGCTATCGGTGGATCAGGTAACTTAGCCGGAATTGGTCAATGGATGACTATTGGCTCAACCGTCTCAGGTGTTATTGATTCATTCTTTAGTGCACGTGTTGCGAACATTCAGACAGAAGCCCAGATAAGCGCATACAAACATCAAGCGGCGATTGCGGATATCAATGCTAAGACAGCGTATAACCAGTCGCTTGCTATACGAAAACAAGGCGAGTATGAGGCAGGATTATACGGACTTCAAGCGGCACAACAGATAGCTGATACCAAAGCAAATCAAGGCGCATCAGGCGTCAAGATAGGTTACGGCTCATCAGGCAATGTGCTGGATTCTATGAAGTTCAGTGCTGAATCAGACTTGTGGAGTATGTCCATGTCCACGTTGTCAAAGGCTCAAGCCGCAGAACGTCAGGCAATGAGTTATCAACAGCAAGGGACACAATCATTACTTGCCGCATCGAGTGCAAAACTTGGTAAGACTAATCCGTTCATGCAAGCTGGTAATGCGATGCTTGCTGGAATGGGAAACATCATGAGCAAGTATTCAGACGTGATAGGACAGTCTCAAGGTTTACCTAAACAAGCCACCAACGCAAAAGGAAGATCATAATGGCACAGGCTTTACGTACTCCGACAATTACCCCTGACTTTGTGGGTGGAAACGCTTTTTTAAATCCAAGCACTCCAGTATCAAACATCTCTTCAAATCTGATGCCTAATGGGAGATTAAAAGGAAGTTTGACTGACGGCATGCAAAAGTTTGCTGATGGAATAGATGCGATTTATCGTGTTCAAGCACAGGCTACCGCTAAGGAAATGGATAACCGTTTTAGTCAGGCTGCACAGAATACTTTGTTTGATCCTGATAACGGTTATTACAACAAGAAAGGAAAGGCGGCTGTTGATGGTTATAAGAGTGCCGTTGAAACTTTAAAAGCGGATTTTCAGCAAGGTAAAAACGGTGTAGATGATCCGTTCATTCAGCGCATGTATGACCAGAGCACAGGGGCACGTTTGCAGACCATGCTCAATCAGGCTCAACAGCATTATGCCGAAGGTGTGTTTTCTTGGAATGTTTCAGAAAGTAAAGCTCGTATCGCAAATCTTGGTAACACCGCCATAACCGCCGTGAACTCATGGAATGATGATAAAGGCGTGTACATGCAATATCACAACTCCGTCGCAGGTGAAGTGAATGATTTGGCTGAACTGAATGGAATTGATAAGAACTCAGAACAGTATACAAATTTGATGACTGAATCCATGACCACATTCCATTCAGGCGCATTGGATATGTTCCTTTCCAAAGATAGCGTCGGCAGTGCATCAGGTTATTTAAAGAAATTCAGATCTGAAATGGACGCCGCAACAGCCGCAAAGTATGAAGAGAAAATTCATGACTTAGCTGACCGACTGGAAGCCAAACGAGAAAGACTGGCGGCTAAACAAGCGGCTATGCAAGGTAAGCCTGAAAATGTACTAGCGGCGCTTAATGCTCAGTACGCACAGGCACGTCAAGCCTTGGAAGATAAAAGAACTAAAATGTCACCTGATGACTATAGCAAAGCGGTTGATGAGTTGAATACCAATTACAACCGTTTGGCAGAGGGAGTAAAAGAAGGTGCTGATTTACTCAAGGCAACGCAAGACGGCGATGCATTGAGATATAAAAAGAGCCTTGTCGAGGATAGATTAAACAATAACGCTCAAGCTATTTATGAGGGCAGAGTTAAAAACCCTGATGATATTTTTAGCACAGAAGAAATTCAGAAATTAAATGAATATCATTTGATGGATTATGTCAAAAGCCGTATTTCTTTAAGAGATCCTAATCTTTCTAAAAAAGCATTACAAGCGGCTAAATCAGTTCCTGATCCTGCTAGTGCCAAAGGACGTGCTCTAATAAATGAACAGAAACGCAGAATGACCCCGGAAGATTCTCAGGCTTGTGATGATTATTATTACAAGAAGATCTCAGGAAAGAAAACTCCGTTTGATGACAAATTAGTTAATTATGCTTTATCAACGGCTGGAGTTAAAGATGGGAAAATTCCAAAGCTCGGTTCACCTGCTTACACCAAATATATAAACGCTGCTGTTGATTTAAAGAATCGTGTAGCTTCGCTGGCTCGTAATATTCCAAAGACAAATCTCACAGAAGATAATTTAATCGACTGTTTGAATCAGGCTTACTTTGAACAGACCCCGCAATATCTTGATAAAGGTACGCTTTGGAATTCCAACGAGTTAGTTCCACGTGATGAAGATACAGGCAGATTATTGACCGTGCCTGATGCTTTTGTTATTTACAAGAAACAAGACGGTACAAAAATACAGTTGCCGTATGATTTTGTAGAAAAGTATGCACCTGAAATTACTGGCGATATGATCAACGGTAATACATTAAGCACTGGAATGGACTTTAGAGATAATATTGCTGATTTATTATTAGCGAAATATAAGGATTTACAGAATCAAAATACGGCGGTGACTAATGCTATTATTGACAAGTAAAAAGCTTGTTAATAATAGTATGAGGTTCACCAATGCCCGAATTAGTTTCTAAATCTGGTAATAATGCCGTCAATAATTCTAGTTCTGAAAATTCACAAGGACACGATTATCAGGCGGCAGTTAATCAAGCATATTCAGCAATTCCCACTTTAAAGCAACCTAAAATAGAATCTACTCCGTCATTAGATACTCAGGCTGGATTTGAACGTTATCAAAACTTTCTAAGTTCCCCAGTTGCAGAAGGTGACGCTCCTACAGAATCTGACAGCCCTTATTCATTATCAAATTACGAACAGGCTTTATATAAACAACAATCAGAAGATCACGCTTTTATTGACGCCTATTCCAATTATTCCAGTAAGACATCACCAGAAGGACAAATGCACAAGGTTGACCTTGCCGCTACTTTGGGATTGCCTCCTTCTGTAATTGACCAAGATCCACAGCGTTACACGCAACTTGCCAAATGGAAAAAGAGCAGAGATTATCTTAAAGCGCATCCGGAACTTGTCAGCTTTATTAAAGCCAATCCTGCTGTATTCATGGCAATGCAACATGACGAAACGAATGCTTTATCTTATGCGTCACGTTCGTTTGGTGATCACTTTGGCGCCGCAATGGATTTAGCGAAACTCGATGCACAACGTTCAGATTTGTATCGTCAGGTTCAGCAAAACCCAGACATGAAAGCCACGGACGAACAGCAAAAACAGATTGATGAGCTTAATCGAAAGATTGCTTTGTCAGGTGCTATGGCTAACGGTGCAGGTGGATTTTGGGGATCCCTTGTCGGTGGCATGAAAGAAGCCATGTTTTCTGATGAGATGCTTAAGTCAACCATAGCAACCACAGCTATCGGTATGGGTTTTGGCGGTATAGCTGGTGCAGGTATCAACTTAGGTAGAAGTGCTGTTACTGGAATTGCGAGCGGTATTGCACGCGGTTTAACTTTACGTACGCTTGCACAGTTTGTAGGAACGGTAGCACCGACTGTTGGATTCTCCTTATACGATTATAACGATACCAAAGGTCGCACGTTTGGTGACTTGGTGGAAGTTGGAGTTGATCCATTTGTTGCGGCAGACAAAGCAGGAACAGCAGCGACATCAGCGGCTGCACTTGATGTGATTGGCGGTGGCTTAGGTTTGGGAGCCGAAAAGGTAGCTAAGACGGGAGCCCAGTCCTTACAGAAAGCCTTAACTAAAATGGCGGCTAATACTCCTAATTACGTCCCTAAGTTGGCGATTAATACCATTGCAGAATCTTTGTCAAAGATTAAAGGCAGTGCTGACAAGGCTTTGGATTCAGCCGCGATTGAAAGTTTGAAAGGTTTGATTGGTAAAGTTCCGGGGTCAGAGCTTTTAACTAAGATAGGAAATCTGAAAGGTCAGGCTGTTGGTACAACCCTATTGCGTTCAGCTTTTATCGGTGCCGACCAGAACGTAGCACAGCAAATGTTTGAGAATGAGTTGTTCAATGCTGGAATCGACGAAGCTCAACCCAGACTATTAAAAGAACAAGCGGCATTACAAGCAAAGATAGATTCAGGCAAAGCAACGGCTGACGAGCAAAAGCGTTATGACGAAGTAAGCGCACAGCTTGAGAAAGCCCAGTACCGCGACATTTTATATGGTGTAGATCAAGCCGCAATGTCAGGCGCCGTGATGAACTCTGTAATTTCGACTAGCGCAATGTTCCCGCAGTTGGTTATGGATTCATTCCAGTGGGCACACAATCGCCAGTACAACAAAGCTGCACATGAAGCTGTTGACGCAATTCTTGATAACTCCAAAGACATCTTAGCTAAGGGTGGCAAAACATCTGTACAAACGTTTAATCAGATTGGACAACTTCTGGGATTAAAGAATTATTACGTTGATCCCACTCAAATCAGAGAAATCATGGATAAAAATCCAGAGGTTGCATCACAGATTAAGCAGCGCCTTTTGGAAGAACAGAATATTGATTTTGATGCGGAACTCCAGAAAGCCGAACAGTCAGGGCAAGACTTGGAATTTTCAACGGGGAATATGTGGACGTATTTCTACAATTCCGACTTGAAGAAAGAGTTCCAGAAGATCTCATCATCAGCTCGTGGAATGTTATCCGACGCAGAGCTTGATGCACGAATAAAAGAATCGCCTGATGTGATAAAAGAAGCCGCCGCTGACATGGAAGTAAGAGCGCAGGAAGAAGCAATCAGAGCGCAAGAACTCCGTGAAGTTCAGATAGATTTACGCAAGCAGTTAAAAGAATCTGTTCCGCAATTCAAAGACGCAAGTGCAGGTGAGATCCGTCGTAATGCTATTGAGATGATTAGCGGATTCATTGACAACTACTCACGCCGTTTGGGATTAAAGCCTAAAGAGTTCATGGAGAAATACGGCTTACATTACAAGTCGTTTGATTTAAAGCAGATTGAGTCACAAAGACAAAATGGACAAGTAATTGCAGGTCAATACGATTCATCAGCTAATACCGTGTTCTTCAATGGCAATGCGACAGTTGCTACCGTGATGCACGAAACTGCACATTGGTTTTTAGACATGCTCGATAAGATCAGTGAGGCGGCTCCGTTGGTTGAGGATATGAGCACCGTTTACGAAATGCTTGGTACGAATGCCGATGATTTCAAAGCCAACAAAGAAAAGTATCACGAAAAGTTTGCTTACTTGTTTGAAAAATATCTAAGTCAACCAACTGACATTTCAGATCCAAAAGCTAAAGGTTTATTGGATTTTGTAAAGAATCAGATGGTTACGAATTATGAGATAAACGCAGGCGGACTTGAGGGACAGTACACAAGACAAACGGGCGACAAGTTACCGCCGATATCTTCAAAGATAAAAGATTTCTTTGATGGCTTGTTATTCAATCGTGAGCTTTTGCAGACAACACAGGACTTGGGATTCTTGGAGTTCTTATCGCCTGATGTAATGAAGAAATTAAGCGGTAAGGATCAATACGCATTAAACAAAGCAAAGAACGATGTTTTAGCCGAAGCATTGGCATACCTTGATGAAGGAACCATGCAACAAACTCAAATCTTAACAGGCAAGGCAAAGGGAATATTAAAGAGCCAGTTCTTTGAAAAGCGTAAGGAATTGTTAGCCAAAGCAAAAATCGCTGTACATCTAACCACTGAACAAAGATTTGCTGACTTGACTCGTTACGGTTACATCATGAAAGAGGACGGTTCACGTTACTACTTACCCGGTGCAAGTAAGGTACTTAATCGTGATGCGGTGGTTGATATTCTTACGGACGGCAATCCTAAGTTGATTGATACGCCCGAAGTTGCACGCATTTTGAAAGACTTAAATTCCAAGCATTTGCTAGGTACAGACAACAATAGCGTGGATCCCAGAACATGCGGCGATGCGTTCTTGTTTAGCGATAAGTCATACAAGACTTTGATTCAAGCAATCTCAGGAACTAGACAGGACTCAAACGAAACTAGATCCCGTGAACGCATGAATCGTAATACAGATCCTGCCGTTCAGTTCCGTTACATGCTGACTTATGGAGAGGGTATTGGCTCCGATGGAATGAAACATCAGCTGTTCGAGTACAAGCGAGGAATTGATAGAAAAGAACTTGAAGAATATCTCAAACAGCAAAAGTTCAAAAACAACAAACGTGTAGATGCCGCTGGATTTATCAAAGACCGTTTAACTTCACGCCAGTTAATGGGTAAGACCGGTGAGGCTTATTCCATTGCAGAAATCGCGGAAGCATTAGGGACGCAGGACTTTAAGACCTTAATCCAAAACGTGGCTAATGCACCTGACTTGGAATTACAAGAAGCCCGAATGGTTAAGCAAGGTTTGTTAAACGAATACAAAGACTTGCTGGATCCGTCTAGCGAAACTGACTTAATTGCACGCATGTTGAATACAGAAGCGGCTACACGTTATTACACGATTTTGGAAAGAGCGCTTGGACGTACGAAGATGCACTCACGTAAGATGCAACTTGCTCAAAAAGCCATGTCTGAAAGGATCATGCGTACTTTGAATGTCCGTGATTTACAGCCTAATCGTTTCTACATGCAAGAGCGTAAAGCATGGCGAATTGCGTCACGTTTTATTGCTAAAGGTGATTTGGCTCAGGCATCGATTTACTTAGCCAAAGCTGGATTGAATAACGAATTAAGACGCCGTGCCATTGAGGTTAAGAATGAAGTCGACCGTGCAATTAAGATATGCCGTCGTTTGGAATCCATGGCACCTGAATCTTTTGATACGAACTTTATCCGTGTAGCCAAGTATCTCAAGGGCGTTGTCTTCGGAACCATGACGGACGCTAAAGAGAATGCGCTTTTGAACGTACCAATGGAAAAGAACCAACCGATGGCTTACGCAAGGCTACAGGAAATCAAAGCCAAAGATTATCCGGAAATTGGTCAAATGACGGTAGCCCAGTTGGAAGACTTCTCATCAGAGCTTGTATCTTTGGTGATGATGGCAAGAGGTCAAAAGCAACTTATCCTTGACGGTCAAACAATCGACGTGCGCAAAGTTGTTGATCCTTTTGTGGAGCATTCAACGGCAGTAAACAAATCCGCAAAGCTATCCGACTTGGGAGTTAAACAAGCTCCGTCATGGATTGAACGTGGATTGTCAAAAATAACTAATTCATTGAATGAAACCAGAAACGCAGAATCTATCTTAGAAGTTCTAGGTGGAGTTAAGAAAGGCACACACAACGACTTGCTACATTACATCTTTGCCCCTATCCGCAGTCGTTCTGTTCACGCTGAAAGACGCACGAAAGATATCAACGAAAAGATAACCAACATAATCAGCAAGTTAAATCTGTTTGATTATGCTGAACCGTTTACCTTTACGTTACATAACGCTGATGGAAGCACTCGCTCAACGTACACTTTCAACGCTAACCGTATGGGACGTGGTGAGTTATTCATGCTTTTGCTTAACGCAGGAAACATGGATAACTGGAAGAAAACGGTTTTAGGTGGAAGAACCAAAAACGGCGGACGCAATGAGATTGATGCAAATCCATGGGGTTTCTTAAAAGACGACGGCACGCTTGATGACGTTGATATGCAAGACTTCTTAGGACAGCTCATTGATAAAGGTGTGATAACCAAAGACTGGTTTGATGCTGCACAGCGTATCTGGGATCTGTTCAAAGCCGAAGAGCCTAAGTTACAAAACGCATACTATGCCGCTAAGGGTAAGTATTACAAACCGATTACCGCTGACTTTACGCTTTCTAAGTTGGTTGAAGATAAGTTTGGACAAGACTTTGCAGATTCCATAACTGGCGGTTACATGCCTATTCGTTACGATGATATCTTGCACGACCGTCGAATTGATGCTCAAGTTGACGATGTTCTTGCAGGTGATCCTACCGAGTTCGTCCCTGATACTCAGAACGGGTTTTTAAAAGACCGTACCGATGGCGTGTTTGGTGGCGTGTCACTGGATTTAAAGAACATCTACAACGCATTCTCAAAGCAGATTTGGTTTGAAGAACTCCAACCCGTTATTCAGAATGTAAACAAGATCTTCACGGATCCGCAGTTTGTATCAGAAGTTCAGCGTGTAGATCCGGGCATCATGGTGCAGTTAAAGTCATGGTTAGGAAACGTTGCTCAACGCCAGAGTAAGGCAAGAAGTACGGATCCTTGGGTTGAAAAGCTATCCCAGCTTGCAGTTTCGAGAGCCACGATGACCATTATGTCAGGTAACTTTCCTAACGTAATTCAGCAGATAGCGGGCTTACAGGTGGCATTACTAAAGATAAACGGAAAGCAACTCATCAGGGCTTTTGGTCAATATCTCCGTAATCCACTTGAACAAGGTCGTGCTATCACTGATGTATCTGAATATATGAGAACACGTAAGTTCAAAGATAACATTCGTGATATGAAGTTGGCACGTCAGAAAGCGTATGTTACAGGTGAAAAGGGAAAAGCTAACGCCATACTGGATTCAATGAGTTCTATGGCTTATGCGTTACAGACTTTATTCCAAGGTACGATTGATAACGTCACTTACATTGCGGCATTGAATGATTTTATGGAAACCAATGCGGGCAAATACAGTAAGGAAGAATTGACTAAACGAGCCCGTGAACACGCTGATTCAGTGGTTGCGACAACCCAGTCATCTAACCGAGTTGAAGATTTAAGCACTTATCAAGCGTCAGCCAATTCATGGCAAAAGCTATTCCGCATGTTTACTTCGTACTTTGTTATGTTGAGAAACTTAAATTCCGTGAAACGTGCAGAGTATGAACAAGCTGGATTTGGAAAGAATACGGCAAGATTAGCGGCGTTTGTTTCCGCATACTACATGCCTTTTGTCCTTGGTGAAGTAATTATGCAAGCAATGCGTGGAACTTACTCAGGCGATGACGGACTGGAGGAAATGGAAAAGACGCTAGCACAACAGTTGTATACAGCACCTTTAACTTCCATGTTTCCGATGACAGGTGGATTTATTTCAGGTTTAGCTACGACAGCTATGGGATCTGACAACACTTTTGTAGGTTCTAGAAACCAATCACCTTCAAGTGCGGCTATATCCGTAGGGGCTAATTTAATAACAAAGAATCCAATCGACGGACAATGGAATGAAAAAGATATTGCATGGTTCTTTGATATGGCAACTTATATTACTGGCGTTCCTATGTTTGAATGGGGTAAGAATATCGCAAAGGGAAGTTATTTAATTTCTCAGGATAAAGGCGGTGATGATTTAATTGATAAGACCAATACTTTATTAACTGGTAAAGCTCACTAATCTGCTATACTTGACATCAAGGCACCCAATTAAAACGGGTGCCTTTTCTTTTTTATATACAGGTTGGTTTATATGCAATTAAGCGAACGAGGAAAAGCCTTATTGATCCGTCATGAGGGATATGAACTTAAGGCTTATAAAGCAGATCCCAGTGAAAAGTATTACACGATAGGTTACGGACATTACGGCGCTGATGTCAAATGTGGAATGAAAATAACCAAAGCTCAGGCAGAGGATTATTTAACTCAAGATTTGAAAGCATTTGAGGACGGTGTAAATTCCGCAGTTAAAGTTCCGCTTAAACAAAACCAATTTGACGCACTTGTTATTTTCTCCTATAACGTTGGTATTGGGGCTTTCAAAAAATCCACGCTGTTAAAGCTAGTCAATAAAGGTGATTTTGACGGTGCAGCTGAACAGTTTCTAATCTGGAATAAAGTCGGCGGTAAATTTAATCAAGGCTTGATGAACCGCAGATTACGTACAAGACAACTCTTTTTAATTGGCAATTACGGTGATTGATTATGTGGCAGACTTATAAAGGCGACGGATCCAAAGGTCCTTTTACTTTTACTTTTGGTGCTTCTAATGTAAATCAAATCTTGTGCATCGTTTCTACTGGTTACGGTGACATGACTTTGAATGGTGCCGATTTCTCTGTTACTTTAAATAAAGACCAAGATAACAACCCCGGCGGTATTGTTACTCTTGACCAAGTATTGCCAATAGGTCATTACTTAACTGTGGGATTAGTGGGGCAGATTGTTCAAACCCCTAATTCCGTAGAACGCCGTAAGGGTGCCCGCTCTGATGTTGTTTGCCGCCATTTAAAATCCATTGAAGACCAGTATAGAGAATCTGTATTTAAGACTGAAAAGATTTATACGGATTGTGCGGATAAGTTAGATGACTTTACCGAGAGTGAGAAAAAGGTTATTACCGACAAACTGGATAAGGTCAACTCTGATATTGATTCCATGAAGACAGAAAGCGAGGGTAGATTATCCGCTCTTGAAACGTCTGTAACCAATACCGAAAACAATATCAATCAGCAAATCGAAAATACCAAAGCCAATGTTGATAACAAGTTACTTGTAATTAAACAGGCTAT
>ERZ808278.1251-NODE-1251-length-11460-cov-4.335292_pt1 | contig 11460 bp, 10 predicted proteins | sample MGYA00521239_ERZ808278 | MGnify/ENA primary metagenome ERZ808278 (study PRJEB31516, sample SAMN03275600) | gut metagenome | biome: mammalia-associated habitat; material: feces | host: Papio cynocephalus | place: Kenya | collected 2012-07-17 ... | reverse complement strand
AGAACCATCATTATTTTCATTATAAATCGTCCTTTGTTATGTAACATTCTAATAGTTATATTAAACATAAATCGAAAAAAAATATAAATTTGATATCTACAAATGTCATCAAAACATGTTGACAAATGTAGACATAAATGCTATATTATGAATATAGCAGGGAAGGGAGATACATAATATGAAGAAGAGTACAATTGAAACATTGCCAGAGGCAGAACTTGTTGTGATGCAGGCAGTCTGGGGATTAGAGGAACCTGTAGGAACAGGAAAGATTATTGACAAGGTGGAGGAGAAGAAGGACTGGTCAAGGTCAACTATACAGGTCTTTTTAGGAAGATTAGAGGACAGAGGGTTTTTACGTTGTGAGAGATCTGGACGGTTAAAGATGTATTACGCGAAGATTAGAGAAGAAGAATATCGAGCAAGAGAAACAAAGTCATTTTTAGAGAATATGTACGAGAATTCCTGCAAGAAACTAATTGCTTCGCTCGTACAGACAAAGATGATGACAAAAGAAGATTTGCAGGATATCATGCAGATTATTGAGGATGGTGATGATGTTGAGTAATGTTTTTTTGGGAGTTTTAGAAGTGTCGATTCTTTCAGGAATTTTAATTGGTATAATGCTGATTGTGAATCGTGTATTAGGGAATAGATATTCGTTAAGATGGATCCAGGCTTTATGGCTGCTTTTAGCAATACGTCTTTTATTGCCTATGAATGCAATCGATATTACAGTTCCTACTCAGGCAAAAGCACTGAATACGATTGTGAAAAGTGTAGAAGAGAATCAGAAAGTTGTAAGTTCAAGAGTGTCAAAGCAAGGAAGTATTCATAAGAACAGTGCTGTTCAAAAGAGGATTGATGTGAATACGAATGAGAACTTTGATGTACAAGTATCGGAGAAGATGAGTGCATTATTTACTATAATCCGATATGGGCTCATAGGGATTAGTTCTATTTGGGTATTAGGAATTATTTTGCAGTTTAGCCGTTATAGCATCAGTTACATAATTTTTATGAAAAAATTGAATCAGGATAACGTTAGGATTGGTGACTCAACTTGGTATGAATCATTACGTAATATGAATCAGAAAAACTCGAGAATTGCTATTTATACCAATAAGAAAGTAAGTTCACCATTTTCTGTAGGAGTGCTTAAGAAAAGGATTATTTTACCGACTATATCTTATACCGAAGATGAATTAGAAGCTATTTTATGTCATGAATATACGCATCTGTGTAACCATGATATTCTCTTTAAGATGCTTCTTTGCATTATAAAAACAGTTCACTGGTTTAATCCATTTATATATAAGATGGAAAGAGCAGTGAATCATAATATGGAACTGATTTGCGATGAAGCAGTAATAAGGAATAGAAAATTAGAATATAGACAGATGTATGGAAGAACAATCTTGAATACATTAAAAGAAATGTCGGAAGGGCCTGTAAACTGTTGTGCAACGTACTTTAATGATTTTGGAGGCTCAGAAGGAGAGAAAAAGCAAATGAAGGAGCGATTTCAAAATATCATAAAACCAGTTCAAAAGAAAAAGAAACCAATTATAATCGCTCTGTTATGTGTCGTGGCGTTAACATCAAGTGTGATAACTTTGAGCGCAGTAAAAGAAGAGAAGCGTCCTATGGTTAGTTCTGCAAAAGAATCTAACATGGATAATGTATTAACGAAGGAAGAAAAAACAGTTACATTTCTTGTAGTTGGTGTTGACAGTAATGATAAGAAGATAGGAAGAGCAGATAGCATTGTTCTTTTAAATTGGAATCCTGATAATAGAATGCTGTCTGTAAGAAATTTATGCAGAGATATGTATGTTGATGTTCCAGGACAGGAAAAGAACAAACTAGGTTATGCATATTATGCAGGCGGTATGGATTTATTAAAGAAAACAGTAATACAAAATCTAGACGTTACAGTGGATTATGGAATGACAGTAAATTATGAAGGATTTGAGAAAATTGTGAACCTTCTAGGTGGTGTCACGATTGATATTACCAAAGAAGAAGCTAACTATTTAAATAATACCAATTATATTAGTCAAAAGAAGAATCGGACAATAGTAGCAGGAGAAAATAAGTTAAACGGCAATCAGGCATTGGGGTATGCAAGAGTGAGACATATAGATACATCAACAGGACAGCAAAATGATTTTGGTAGAATAGAAAGATTGCAGACATTATTACGTGCAGTGTTAAGTGAAATGGATTCTTTAAAGATTACAGATTATAGAGCTCTATTTAAAGAAGGATTTCGTAATGTAGATAGTGAAATGACTGTCTTAGATGGCATAAGCCACATGGAAAGTTTATTGAAAGCAAATTACACAGTAACATGTAAGACAATTCCGGTAGAAGGCAGTTACCAGCCAAAAAGAAGTAGCGAAGGGATGTCAGTTCTAGATTGGAATGCAGAATTGAATAAGAGAGCAGTCAAGTAAATTAAGGAATAACATAAAATATTCTCCTTTCTTTGTCGAAATAATAAATGGACAGATACGTCCAATATTTTAGGAAAGGAGGATGAATTTATGGCAATATTCTATGGTTTGAACTCAGATAATTATTCTTCATTATTTGGCGGCTTTGGCGGTTCTAATTCTTCTAATAATTTAGGCTTGTATGGTTCATTGGGGGATTTGGGATTAATTCAAAGAGGTGGATATAAGAAATTATGTAAAGCTTATTATGCCAAAGAAAATGAAAGTTCGTCTGAATCTATTGATTCTACAAACTCTAATAAAAATGAAGAAACTAAGGACTCAATGACTGCAGATAACGCAGTTGGCTTAAAAAAATCAGTGAATAGTTTATCTAAGCTAGATTATACAAAAGACAATGTTAGTAAGATACAGAATGGTGTAAAGGATTTCGTGAAATCTTACAACAGTATGATTGATTCTGCAGGAGAATCAAAGTCTGACAATGTTGCTAGAATAGCGAAAAATCTTACTAATTACACAAAGATTAATGAGAAAGTATTAAAAAGTGTTGGCATTACAATTGGAAGTGACAACAAGCTTTCGGTAAATGAAGATACGTTAGGAAAAGCAAGTATTTCTGAGGTACAAGACTTGTTCAAAGGAAGTAGTTCTTTTGCTGGAAGAGTTAGTGCTTACGCAACATCTCTATATACAACAGCAGTTGCGAATGAATCTTCCTTATATTCTGGCAAGGGAAATTTAAAAGCTTTGTCTATGTCATCACTGTTTGATACTTATCTGTAATATGAGAAAAGGACAATATGCTTAAATTAGATATTGTCCTTTATACATGGTTTACTTATTCATGTAGTTATTGTGCTATTTTTTTTCTGAAACTAGGATTTGGGCAAAATGCTGCAAATCCTTGCTATATGTTTTTACCATTTCTTCACCACATTTTAATAAATATTGAATTGCAGTATCTGAATAATTATCTAGTGCAGGTGTTTTTTCTGATGTAGTTAGTTGCATTCTAATATATTGCTCACTTTTACCGATATTGTTGAATAAAGATTCTAGTTGATAATCCACTGTTTGAGCATTGCTGTTTAATAATATAGAAAAGAGTGGAACTGCCCATTCTATCAGACCCCATTTTTTTACTTCGCGATAATAATAGCTTGTGTTAGACTTTATATTACCAACTGACATAAGATAAATATCCCCAATAGCTGAGCATGTTGGAAGTTTCAGTGCTTCAATAACAGCGCAAAGAGCTGGATTGTTGGCTACGACACCTCCATCTATATAGCAGCTTGGGCATTCAGGTGGATTTTTAATACAGACCGGTGGAAAGTAAGTAGGTGCAGCACAAGATGACTTTATTGCCTGCCATACCAAAACATTTCGCTCAGGGTCTTTTTTCCCTGTTTCTGCGTTAAAAAATATGGCTTCTCTTGAAGTTGTATCATAGGATGTAATCAGGCAAGGCTTAAGCAGATTACTCATTTTTAGCAGACCAAAGTAGTTTTTCAAGATATCTTCAAAATTGGCACTCATGTATTTTGAACCAAATAGTGGATAAAGTGACTGCTTATCAAAAATGGAAGGTCCTAATGTTAGATAAAAGTCAAGTATTTCCTTGGCAGAATATTTGGGGTGACCATTTTCTGGGATTAAGTATAGTCCAGTTAGTATAGAACCAGTACTTGTTCCTGCTATTAAGTCAAAGTAATCTCCGATACGTGCATTTGGATTTTGGCTGTACTGTTGAAGGAGTGTTTCGAGTTTAGCAAGTGCAACTGCAGAAATAATGCCTTTCATTCCACCACCATCAATGGATAAAATAGCTGTATGCATTCAAATCACCTCTTATATTAAATATATGAGGTAGATTAAAAATATAGTCTCATTACTCAAAAATATCTCCTGGAACAGTATTTTCTAATTTTTTGTACACAACCAGCTTATTGTGAATGTCGCAGAGTGCAAAAAACACTTCTGATACATCTTTTATGCCTTGACTTTTCAATTGGCTTAAAAGCCATTTCTCATCATTTCCTGTATGTTTTAGATTTTCTTTCATGATTTTTCCATCAATGATTACAGTTGATAGCATGGATTCAGACGAGACATTGAGCTGAAGATCCTTGGGAGTGGCGGGTCTGCAATCTGCTTTTGGAAGTATACTAAACTTTCCATTGCTTTCGAGAATAATAGATTGAATTTGGGATATGTCAAAGTAGCCACTGTTGCGGCATTGGCATAAAAATTCGTCTACATCTACACGTGCTTTTTGTAGATTTTTGTAGAATATTTGATCGTTGTCCATAAGAATTAATGGTTTCCCTTCTATAAAACGACGAACTTTTATAGATTTATTACTTGCATAGGATATAGCAATTACAACGATAGAATAGATTACCATTGCAATAAGCGGCTCTTCGAATTTTTCCAAATCGGTAGCCATTTCAGCTGCAATCGATCCAATGGTGATACCGTTAATATAATCAAACATACTTAGTTCAGAGACCTCACGATAGCCCATTATTTTGGTAAGAATAAACAAAACAACAAGTGAGCCGATTGAAGTCCATACAATATTTAAATATTCCATCATAACCTCCTGTATCTTTTATAACAAAAAATAGGATATGTGGAAATTTTGATCTTATTCATGAAATCAAGAATTAATATTTGAGTACGTTGATGACTTAGGATATAATACAATAGAAGAAAAGGCAGGTGAAGTTATGACAAAGAAGTTTAAATTGTTATTTGTGTTTATGTTATGTTCCTTTATCCTGACTGCTTGTGGAGCTAGAGTTCATACGGAAACTTCATTTCATAAGGATGGTTCTGGGAACAGGATTGTTTATATAAATATTGCCATGAAAGATGAAGGAAAGATAGAAGGTGGTTTTGAAAAATTAGAAAGTGTATTGAGGGAAAAGGCACCATCATGCATTGAAGTAAATCGTTATGAAAATGCAGATGAAAAAACAATGATATATGAATTAAAGTACGAATTTACGGATATAGAGGATTTTAGAGCAAAGACAGAGGAAGTGATAGGGGAGAAATCCAATATAGAGTGGAAAGAGAAAGAAGGGGTATTTAAGCAAAACTTCTCGTATTCAGAAGATACAAGCACTGACCAGTTAATACAATGGGTGAAGGATGCAATAAGTGAAGAAAGTATTAGCGGTACAATCATAGGTCAGATATATGAAGAAGAAAATAATACAATTCACTATGAAGGAAAGCAGGTTTGGTCAGGTAAGGGAAATGCATCTTTTATAGTAGATAAGACGCCGACGCTTGAGGAAGTTTCTGTTTACAGTAGTTATAGTGATAAGGGAAAAGAGACAAAACAGGTTAAGCTAGGGTTTTCTTATGATGATTATTTGGATATGGATACAGAGGAAGGATTAGAATATCTGCATCAGTTTTCAAAAAAGTTTAAAGTGGACAGTACATGCAACGGTTATTCGGTTACTCTAACAGGAACCAAGGAGCTGGAACAGTTTTTTGAAAAGGCATCTGATGAACTGTCAGGAGAAGTACCTTATGCAGATTTAGAGGTGCAGAAAACAAATAAGAAATACTATTTTGAAAATAAAAATGAAAACAGTATTTTTTCGAATCAATTTTCGGTTAAGGAAGTCTATAATTTCAACAATTTACTTGCTGGATTCAAACTATCTACCAATAGAATAAAAGATTATGTTTCCATTCCTAAGAGAAATTCATACAGTAGTGAGCAGGTACATCATACGTATGCACTTGAGTCGAATAAAGCGTACCAATATATTGGAGAGTATGATATTGGAGATACGTATTATATGTATTTTGCTGGTGGACAATGTGCTCAGTTAGATAAAGCGAATGTTTCTTTTTTCATAGATGAAAACTTATTAGGAACCCAGACGGTTGTATTGAAAATAACTAAAAATGGTATGAATCTAACCAATAGTGACGTTATGAAATACTACAGCACCTTGGGTGAAAAGGTTCAATATGAAGAGGAAGGAAGCAAGGTTAAGATTACTTTTTTAAAAGAATTTCAGTGTGACAAAGAAGAGAGTGAGCTGAAACGTATTAAGTCATTAAGCTTGCATAAGTTAAAGTATGAATTAAACACCTCATTTACACTAAATTCTTATTTTCCGGTAGATACAGAGAAAGTAACCTATACGGTAAGCTTACCTAATTCATTAAAGGTGGAGCATTTTTCGTTTGGTAATGAAGTATTAAACAAGAAAGAAATAAAGGCAGGAAAAGATAAGCAACAATGGACTTATCAGGTGCAGCTAGAAGGTGCGCAGGAAGTGACGATAAATTTGGATTTTGCAAAACCAAATTTCATTTTTTATGGAATTATGAGCATTGTTGTTCTACTTTTGATAGGAGGGGGATTGTCTGTCTATTTCTACTTTATAAGAGATTCCGTTACGCGCAGGAAGCGACCTATCGGATAAGAAGGAAAAGTATAAACTAAATTATAAAAGAGAAAGAGGTATAAGGAATGAAATTTCGTCCATGTATTGATATTCATAACGGGAAAGTAAAGCAGATAGTAGGGGGAAGTTTATTAGATGAGGGAAATCAGGCAATAGATAATTATGTATCAGAGCAGGATGCTTCCTTTTATGGTGAATTGTATCGAGAAAGTAATCTAAAGGGGGGACATATCATTATTCTCAATCCGGTCGGGTCTGAATATTACGAAGAAGATGTAAGGCAGGCACAGCTTGCCTTACAGGCTTTTCCTGGAGGACTGCAGATAGGAGGCGGAATTACAGCGGATAATGCAAAATCGTTCTTAGAAAAAGGTGCGACTCATGTAATCGTTACCTCTTATGTATTTAAGAATGGTGAAATTCAGATGGAACGTTTACATAAATTAGTGGAAGCAGTGGGAAAGGAACATTTAGTTCTGGACTTAAGCTGTCGAAAAAAAGACGGAAAATATTATATTGTTACAGACAGGTGGCAGAAGTTTACCAATGTAGTAGTAACCCATGAAATATTGGACATGCTTTCTCAGTACTGTGATGAATTTTTAATTCATGCAGTAGATGTAGAAGGAAAAGCTTCTGGAGTAGAGTTAGAGCTTGTAAAAATGCTTGGTGAGTGGAAGAAGATACCGATTACATATGCAGGAGGGGTTGGTAGTTACGATGACCTAACCAAGTTAAAAGAGTTAGGAAAGAATCATGTGGATGTTACAATAGGAAGTGCCCTAGATTTGTTTGGAGGAAAGTTAGAATACAAGGAAGTATTGTGCCAGTGTGATAGGACCGAAATGTAATAAAAATGGGCTATAATTTATTAAGTATTTGGTTAAATATTACGTAATAATTTACAGTGGAAAACAACGGTTTTATGGGCTTTATAGCAATTCTTAAGGACGTGAAATATAAGAAAGTATTGAAAAAAGGTTGATCTTTTGAGAAAATGTGTTATAATTGTTACATAAATGTTACGAATGGTTAAGTAATTGTTTCGTACTACAGATGATAGAACATATCAAAAATAGTAGAAGGAGATTATTTATGAAATTCAGAAAAATGTTTTCTATTGTACTTATGACACTTCTTTGTTTCAATGCTATGAGTATTAAAGTTTTTGCAGATGATGCTAGAACTGAGGGTATTGCTTACGAGGGTTGTGTGGCTCAAACATATGCAAAAGAAACAAGAACTGAAAAGAAACAGTTGGAAAGCAGTGTTACAAAAGATGCGGTAAGAAAAGTTACAAAAGCGGCAGGGGGTAGCCTCCAAGCCAAAACATGTTCAGCAGATATAGTAACATCAAAAGAAACAAAAGTAAGTGCGATGCCTTTAAAAGTGAGCAATGCTAAAACATATAGTGCCGCAGATTTGCGTTTAATGTCAGCCATTATTTATTGCGAGGCACAAGGTGAAACATATGCTGGTAAAGTTGCAGTTGGTATCGTCGTTATGAATAGAAAAGCTTCTAAAGAATTTCCGAATTCAATTAAAGGAGTAGTGTATCAGAAAAATCAGTTTCAGCCTGTACGAAATGGTTCTTTAAAGAAAGCTTTAAAGAAGTATGATCAGGGAAAATTTAAATCTGGTGCAGGAAAACAATGTGTGAAAGCAGCAAAAGAGGCACTTGATGGAACAAAGAAAGTATCTTATAAGTCAAAGACAATTAATTTAAAAGGTTATCACTTTTTTAGCGTATACTTAAAAGGCTGTCGTGTTAAAATTGGTAACCATCAATTTAAATAGAATGAGCACGAAATAAAAGGGTGTGATTGCAATTTTTTGCAACACCCCCTTTTCACTTATAGGCAGATGTGATATTATAGTATTGATTTTCAAAAAGACGCAAGGAGGGGACACAGTGGAAAAGGAACATGTTTCTGAAGAAAAAGAAGTGGTGACGAAAAACTTTATTGAGCAGATTATTGATAAAGATATAGCAGAAGGAAGATGCAAGAAAGTCATAACACGATTTCCACCAGAGCCTAACGGATATCTTCATATTGGACATGCTAAGTCCATTCTATTAAATTCAGGATTAGCCGAAAAATATAACGGTCAATTTAATCTAAGGTTTGATGATACAAATCCTACAAAGGAAAAGACAGAGTTTGTTAAATCAATTGAAGAAGACGTAAAGTGGATTGGAGGCAACTTTGAAGATAGAGTATTTTTTGCCTCTAATTATTTTGAACAGATGTATGAAGCAGCAGTTTTCCTTATTAAGAAAGGAAAAGCATATGTTTGCGATTTAAATGCTGATGAAATTAGAGAATATCGTGGTACTTTAACAGAGCCAGGTAAGAATAGTCCATATAGAAATCGTTCAGTAGAAGAAAACCTTAAACTATTTGAACAAATGAAAAATGGAGAATTTGAAGACGGTACTAAAGTTTTACGTGCTAAGATTGATATGTCTTCACCAAATATCAATATGCGTGACCCAATTCTTTACCGTGTGGCAAGAATGACACACCATAATACAGGAGATAAATGGTGTATTTATCCGATGTATGATTTTGCGCATCCAATCGAAGATGCTTTAGAAGGTGTTACGCATTCAATCTGTACTTTAGAGTTTGAAGATCATAGACCACTATATGACTGGGTTGTAACAGAGTTAGAGTATGAAAACCCGCCAAAACAGATCGAATTTGCTAAGTTATACCTCACTAATGTTATAACCGGTAAACGTTATATCAAAAAGTTAGTGGAAGAGGGGATTGTAGATGGATGGGATGATCCTAGATTAGTTTCCATTGCAGCACTTCGTCGTAGAGGATTTACACCAGAATCTATTCGTAAGTTTATGGAACTTTGTGGAGTATCAAAGAGTAACAGTTCTGTAGATTATGCGATGCTTGAATACTGTATTCGTGAAGATTTAAAGATGAAGAATGATCGTGTCATGGCGGTTCTTGATCCAATTAAGTTAATTATTGATAATTACCCAGAAGGTGAAATAGAATATCTTGATGTTCAGAACAATCAGGAAAATGAGGAGCTAGGCACTCGTAAAGTACCATTTGGCCGTGAATTATATATTGACCGCGAAGACTTTATGATTGAGCCTCCTAAGAAATATTTCAGATTATATCCAGGTAATGAAGTTCGTCTGATGCATGCATATTTCGTAAAATGCGTTGATTATAAAACAGATGAAAATGGAAATGTTACAGAAGTGCATTGTACGTATGATAAAGAAACCAAGAGCGGTTCAGGATTTACTGGCCGTAAGGTAAAAGGAACAATACATTGGGTAGAATGTACGACAGCAGTTCCAGTGGAAGTAAGAAATTATGAGAACATTGTAAATGAAGAATTAGGTGTTTACAATGAAGATGGAAGCCTTAATTTAAATCCAAACTCTTTAACAGTGCTTAAGAACTGTTTTGTAGAGCCATATTTAAAAGGTGCAAAAGCACTGGAGCGTTTCCAATTTGTTCGTCATGGATACTTCTGTGTGGATAGTAAGGACTCCAAAGAAGATGCGTTAGTATTTAATCGTATTGTTTCATTAAAGAGTTCATATAAACCAAGCAAGTAATTGTTTTTTGTATTACCACATAGGAGGGTTAGATAATGAGTGATTTGTTTTCTGGATTAGAGGAATTCGGTCTTGGGGGGCTAAAAGACGTTGAGGTCTACGAGAACGATGCGTCTAAAGCTGAAGGAAATGCTACTGTGAAACATCAAGTGACAGAGGCAGAGATCTTATTCGATAAATCATACACTTGTCCTGTATGTGACAAAGAGTTTAAATCGAAGACGGTTCGTACAGGTAAGATTAAATTAATTTCAGCAGATACCGATCTGCGACCAAAGTATCAGCTTGTCGATTCCTTAAAATATGATGCTATCGTTTGTCCACACTGTGGATATGCAGCTTTAAGCCGATATTTCAATTATATGACTTCTACACAGGCTCGCTTTATTAAAGAGAAGATATCGAGTAACTTCAAGGGAATATCCCAAGAAGGAGATATTTATACTTACGATGAAGCAATTTCAAGACATAAACTTGCATTGTTAAGTACTATTGTTAAGAAGAGCAAACAAAGTGAGAAGGCATATACATGTCTGAAACTTGCCTGGTTATGTCGTGGAAAACGTGAAAGTCTTCCAGAGGATACAAAAGATATAGAGCAGGTAAAGAAAAAACTAGAATCCGATGAGTTGGATTTTCTTTCCAAGGCTTATGAAGGATTTCTTGGTGCATTTTCAAAAGAGATGTTTCCAATGTGTGGTATGGATGAGCATACAACCACATATCTTGTAGCTGATTTAGCTAGAAGATGTGGAAAATATGATGAATCAAAGAGATGGTTATCGAAGGTTCTTACATCCAGAGATGCAAAAGAACGTATCAAGGCGAAAGCTAGAGAGATTAAAGAGCTGATGCAGTAATAGGCAATGATAATTTGTGGGGCGGTCCTTTTTGAGAAAAGGGCTAGCCTCATTTTTTAACTTATAAGAAAGTCCTCTGCGAGTCCATCTCTATAAGT